>Ga0070726_10000363_pt1 | contig 59696 bp, 48 predicted proteins | sample tdAd471_FD_67275 | JGI IMG/M metagenome (GOLD analysis project Ga0070726, IMG submission 67275) | Marine sediment microbial communities from the Atlantic coast under amendment with organic carbon and nitrate - tdAd47.1 | ecosystem: Environmental > Aquatic > Marine > Coastal > Sediment | place...
CCCGTCCGGCAGAGACAGCGCCGGCTGCAGTGCCGCGATGATTTCGTCCCGCCCCGTTGCTCCAGGAAACGCCGAGACAACGCGGCCGAAGTTCGGACTGTCGGTTCGCGTGAGATCCACGATGGCGATACCTGCCTCGCCCTGCAGGTGCCGGAACGAACGATGGTCCAGCAGACGCGACGCGGATTCCGACGGCTGCCCCGGAACCGGCATCGTCGTCGGCACAACAACGCGGACCACTTCGTCAAACCCTGGGACGTCCGCCGCGGCGGGCAGGCCATCGATTGAAACGTCGCCCGCCGAACTGACCGGATCACGAAAGAGCATGACCAGAAAACGTCGTTCGGCGATGGCTCGCTGATAAGCCGCGACGTACTCGGTGCTCCATTCGCTGGCTGGCTCGGTCGTTTCCTTTGAATCGTCGTTGCCAGGTTTGTCGGTCACCGGCTTCTCGGTTACCAGCTCGCTGCCGTCGGAGTTCGACGACGGTGGTGCGTCCTCGTCCTTAAAAGGTCGAGTCGCCGCCACGCTTGAACCTGTCGACGGCGAGTCCACAGCCGCTGGTCGTTTATCCGCTCGAGGTTGCGGCTTCTCCGTTTCAGGATTCGGCTCGGGGGCATCCGCGACCGTGTCCGTTGCAGCCTTGTCACTCGTGACTGTTTCACTGGCGACTTTGTCTGTCGTCACAGGTTCGGCTGCAGACGGTTCGGGTTGCGCCTCAGCCGTTTCCGACCGTGCGGTTTCCGGCAGCGCGGTTTCCGGCAGCGCGGGCTGACGAGGTTCCGGGCGGGAAGCTTCCGCGGCGACGGAAGGTTTCGTCGTTGCTGAAGATTTCGGAGCGGCAGGAGGTTCCGGAGCGGCGGAAGTCTCGGCCGGCTCGTTGCTCTCTTCCGGCGGGATGCGATCGACGAGTTGCGGTTCTTCAAACGCGCCGTCGCCACCCGGCAGGTCGAGACGTCGTGGCTCCGAGGTTGCCGCGAACGGACGGAGCGGCTCGTTGCCATACTCAAGCCGATTCGCGAACGGCTCGGGCCGCTCGGGCATGTCCGGAAGGTCCTGCAGTTTGGCCAGGCCATCTCCGGCAGAAGCAGCCTCGTCAGCTTCCCGCGTCGCGACTGCCTGCTCGTCGCTGTCGGGCTTGCTGTCGCCGGACGCTCCTGACGCTTCCGGATCAGTTGCGGCAGGCTCATCCTCGAAGACGCCGGGATCGTCGAGTTCCGGTGGCGTGACAGCAGCCAGAGCGGGCAGGGGATCGACGGCCTCGTCGCCGGAAACCGAAGCGATCCAGTAGGTCGCTCCGACCAGGCCGCTGAGCATCACCGTGGCGGCAACCGCTCCCGTCGGAAATGTCGTGCGCCGTTCGACCGTGACCTGCTGCTGGAACAGAGCCCGCTCACAACGCGGACAGGTTTCCTGCGACGTCTCCTGCCGCACGAAAAGCAGTGAACAGTCAGCGTGCGGGCACAGCATGACATCGCCCGTGCTGCGACGGCGTTGAAATCCCCAGCACCACACCAGCCGGTCGGAACTGCCCGAGGGGCGGACGCGATACAGAAATCCCTGGTGGTTGACGATCGGCGGTTCCAGCCGATTGAAGATCAGCCGCTCGCTGGGACTGACGGGTCGGACATCGAAGAGGGCTTTCTTCAGGCGGTCGTAATCTCCGGCGAGGTGGCCGTCGAGATCGCTCTGCGTCGCCAGAGCGTGCTCCGCGATCTGCTGCCGCTGCCCTCGACTCTGGATGTAGAAGTGGACGCCGTCGTCATCGAGTTCCGGCTCGGCCAGCATGTCGCCGAACCAGCCGAGCAGCACCTGATAGGCGAGCTTTCGCCCATCGAGCATCGGCAGGCCGGGAGCGAGGGCCTGGGCCAGAAAGTCGGAATCGTCGGAAAACGGGATACGAGCCAGCAGGTCGGTCATGGATGAACTCGCCGGTAAGTCAGTGCCCGCCGTCATCCGTGACCGGCTGTCAGGTTAATCCTCGTTCGCGAGGACTTCTTCAATCGCTTCAAACACGCCGTCACAGACCCGGTCGATCAGCTCGCCAGGCATGGCCGGAGCCGGCATCAGAACGATTGTGTCGCCCAGCGGCCGGACGATCACGCCGCGGCGGCGCGCAGCCAGAGTGACTTTATGTCCGATTCGTCTATCGGATCCAAAGGGAGCCAGAGACTCAGCGTCTTTGACCAGCTCGATACCAGCCATAATGCCCTTGTGTCTGATTTCTCCGACAGAAGAGCACCTCGACGCGAATTCGGTCAGGCGGGTTGCCAGACGTGCCTCGTTCGCGCGGATATTGCCGAGCACGTCGTTCGTATCGAACAGATCCAGCGAGGCCAGCGCCGCGGCACATCCCAGCGGGTTCCCGGTGAAGGTATGACCGTGATAAAACGTTTTCCCGGCCCAGGGCACATCGAGAAATGCCTCAAAGATCGCGTCCGTCGTCAGCGTCGCCGCGACGGGCAGGTAGCCGCCGGTCAGTCCCTTCGCGAGACACATCAGATCCGGCGTCACAGATTCCTGCTCGCAGGCGAACATCGTGCCGGTTCTGCCGAATCCAACGGCCACTTCGTCAGCGATCAGCGGGATGCCGTACTCGGCGGTCAGCTCGCGAACCCGTTTCAGATAGCCCGGCGGATGCACCTGGATCCCCGCCGCTCCCTGCACCAGCGGCTCGATGACGAACGCCGCAATTCGCGCATGATTCTCGACGATCGTGCGCTCCATTTCGGCGAAGCAGTGTTCAAGATATGTCTCCCGCGAGTGCCCGTCCGGAACCCGGAACGCAACCGGCGAGGGGACCGTCAGCTTGTTGAACAGCAGGTCGCGATACGTTGCGTGAAACACGTCGATCGCGCCGATACTGACGGAACCGATCGTGTCTCCGTGGTAAGCCTCGGCGACGGAAACGAACAGGTCGCGATGCTCCGGCCCGCCGGATTTTTGAGCGTGATACTGGTACGCGATCTTCAGCGCGGCTTCGACCGCGGTTGCGCCGCTGTCCGAGTAAAAGACGCGGTTCAGCCCTTCCGGCGTCCGGTCAACGAGTTGCTTCGCCAGTCGAATCGCTGGCTCGTTCGAGAGCCCCAGCAGCGTCGAGTGTTCGACCTTGTCGAGCTGCTCGCGAATCGCCGTATCGATCTCCGGAACTCGAAACCCGTGAACGTTGCACCACAGTGCCGAGATGCCGTCGAGATATCGCTGACCGTCGCTGTCGATCAGCTCAAAGCCGTCGCCCGAAACAATGATCGGCGTCTCTTCCGCCGCGTACTCCTGCATTGGCGTGAAAGGATGCCAGACGTGATTGATGTCCCAGTCTCGCAGCGTGGCGGTATCCATGTTTCGGCAGACGTTCGTTGAACAGGCGATTGGAAGTCGGAGAACGAAAACAGCCGCGATCGTAGAAGAAGAGCAGGAAGGAACGAACCGAGCACCAACGTGTGGCCGGGTCTGGAGCGAGGCACGAGCGAAGCCCCGGTCGAGTACCGCTCGATTCGCAAAGTCCGGGGCTTCCTTCGCGGGCTCAGTCCAGCCCCGGCCACCCGCCAGCAATCGAATCCGCGACGATCTCCGTTGATTGTCCGTGTTCTGGCGATTCGCCTATTCTGCCGCCAATCCGCGACGCCTTCCGAGCCCGAGCCTGCCATGAGTCACCTGTACGCCGCCCGCGGCGACGAGCCCATCTTCGACATTGACGAATCGGACAGTGTGCTGATTCTGACCATGGTCGAGGATCCGTCGGCCGCGAATTACCGGTCGCGTCAGTTCGAGTACAACCGGCTGCAGAAACGCATCAGCGATCACGGCTTCAAGCACCTGGTCTTTGATCTGTCGCGGTGCGAATTTCTCGACTCGATCACCGTCGGCATCCTGATTTCGCTGACGACAGCCGTCCGCAACATCGGTGGGGACGCGGCGATGGTTGGAACCAACTCTGACATTTCCAGCCTGCTCAGCCGCCTGCTGCTGATCGAACCGGAAGAGAAGCGCGCCGTCTGGACCAGCTACCCATCGCAACGCCACGCGATCGAATCACTGATCTCTCTAAACAACTGAGAACAACTCAACCCGCCACCAGAGGAAACTCACCGATGTCTGACAACAGCGACAAACAGCTTGCTCACATTGTCTTTTTTGATCTGAACGACGACTCTGACGCCGCCCGGCAACAACTCGTCGCAGCCGCTCAGAAGTACCTCTCCGGCCACGACGGCACGGTGTACTTCTCCGTCGGCATCATGGGTCCTGAGTTCGATCGCCCGGTCAATGACCACGACTACAGTGTCGCCCTGCACGTTGTTTTTGAGAACAAGGCCGCTCACGACGTCTACCAGACTCACGAACGCCACGTCGCCTTCATTGAAGAGAACAAAGCCAACTGGAAACGGGTCCGCGTTTTCGATTCGTACCTTGCCTGATCGCTTCACGCGCAAAAGTCGCGGAAGGGCGCGAGCCTTCCGATCGAACCCCTCGTTTAACGCCCAGCCGCAGGCGCCGGCCACCTCCGACGTTGCAGCCCGACTGGTAGCCGGCGCCTGCGGCTGGGCGTTAAACAATCCCCGCTCCTCTCCTCATCACATCCTTCAGGATCACTCCCATGCCTCGCTTCCTGCTCGCATGCCTGTGCCTGCTCGTTCCACTTCTGATCTCGAATCCGCTGCTCGCTCAGAACAGAAAGCCGGCTCTGACCGCTGAGGAAGCCGGCCCGGACTTCACCATTCAGGGCGAGTACTCGGGAACGATTCGTTCGGACGACGGCGACCAGAAGATCGGCGTCCAGGTGATCGCGCTCGGCGACGGGAAGTTTCGAGCCGTCGCCCACATCGGCGGGCTGCCCGGCGATGGCTGGGATGGCGAAACGAAGCTCACCGTCGACAGCCGCCGCGAAGGTGACGAGGTTGTCTTTCAGCCACCTGGTGACGGCCAGGGCTCGGGCCGCATTCGCGATGGCAGGCTGATCGTCTTTGACGCGGAGGGCACGCAGCTCGGCGACTTCTCAAAGGTTGAACGCAAGAGTCCGACGCTGGGCAGGAAGGCGCCCGAAGGAGCCGTCGTCCTGTTCGACGGCAAGTCCGCTGAGCACTTCAAGGGCGGACGCATGACCGACGATGGCCTGTTGATGCAGGGCTGTACCTCGAAGGAAACGTTCGGCAGCTTCGACCTGCATCTGGAGTTCCAGCTCTGCTTCATGCCGTACGCCTCCGGCCAGGGCCGCAGCAACAGCGGCGTTTACATGCAGGGCCGTTATGAAACGCAGGTGCTCGATTCGTTCGGCCTCGAAGGCAAACACAACGAAACCGGCGGCATTTATTCGGTGAAGGACCCCGACCTCAACATGTGCTTCCCGCCGCTGAGCTGGCAGACCTATGACGTCCAGTTCACCGCCGCGAAGTTTGACGACACGGGCAGGAAGACAGAGAACGCCCGGATGACCGTCCTGCTGAACGGCGTCAAGGTGCAGGACAACGTCGAGGTCGATCACTCGACAACGGCCTCACCCCTGAAGGAAGGCCCCGAACCCGGCCCGATCTACATCCAGGATCACGGCAACCCACTGCGTTTCCGCAACATCTGGGTCGTCCCGAAAGACCGGTGAAACATGCGATGGCGGTCGACCTCGAGTCCACATGTTGGTGCCGGCAGTCCGAGGACCGCTGCTTGAAAACCGGGTTGACCCCAACGGGGTCGAAGAGCAAAGCCTGGGGTCGCCGAGCCTGCGAGGCGCACCCCAGGTAGCCGATCAAAGATCATTTGAACCCTGAAAGGGTTCCACAAGTCTGGCGAAGCTGGTGCGTCACTTCTGGTGAAAGCCCGATCGCGGAAGGTGGCATGTGAAAAACGGACTCTTCTCATCGCCAGTACCCCGACTGCTCGTCAGCGTTCGCAGTGCTCTGGAAGCGGAAGCGGCGCTGGCGGGTGGGTGTGACATTCTCGACGTCAAAGAACCGACGCGTGGTCCGCTGGGAATGGCGGATCGATCGGTGATCGCTGCCGTCGCCCAGGTCGCCGCGCGCAACGGCGCGATGTGCAGCGCCGCCTGCGGAGAAGCCGCCGACTCTGCTGACTCGCAACTTTCCGACGACAACGATCACGGCGTCGTGCCAGAAGTATTCCCCATCGAGTTCTTCAAGCTCGGTCCTGCCCGACTAACGCAGAATGCCAACTGGCAGAACGATTGGAAAACTGCTTACCGGCTTGCCGGGAATCACTTCGCGAGTTCCGTCGATGACTCACTGTCCGCGAAGCCGAATGCCGTCGCAGTCGTTTACGCCGACTGGCAACAGGCACGAGCACCGTCGCCGCACGCAATTCTCGATGTCGTTGCGTCGGTCATAGCTGACGACGTTCTGGACCAGCCACGGTTTGTCGGCGTCCTCATCGACACGTTCGATAAATCGTCGGGCGGGTTACTCGACTGTCTGAGCGTCCCCGAACTCGAAGACTTCGCCGGCCGGCTGCGAGCGTTTCGTCCTGATGGTTCGCAGCTGTTTCTCGCGCTGGCGGGAAAGCTGTCGATTGCTGATCTGGCGCGCCTCGTCGCCGTCCAGCCTGACGTGATTGCCGTCCGTTCGGCTGCCTGTCGGAATCACGATCGGCAGGCGAGTGTCGATGCAGCGGTGACGCGACAGTTACATTCGGAGTTGCAGGCTGTTTTCTCAGGATCGCCTGCGGGATCGACCGAGCACCTTGCGACGGAGCATGCCTGATGGCGGTCTCTGGCCCGAACCTCAGCTCGCCCAGCGAGAAAGCCGCCGCATCGATCTACCGTGACCGGTCGTTCTGGGGACTGACAATCAGCCAGTTTCTCGGCGCGTTCAACGACAACCTCTTCAAGCAACTGGTCCTGCTGCTGTGCCTGGACTACTCGCGTCAGGCTGCCGTTGCCGAGGGGCTCGACCCATCGCTGGCGGGAGACCGCTACTCGTTTCTCGCTCTGGTCGCGTTCGCCATCCCGTGGCTGCTGCTCTCAGGCATCGCGGGAGTCGTCGCCGATCGAACGAGCAAGCGGACGGGCATCGTTGTGTTCAAAGCCGCTGAGGGCGTCGTGATGCTCGCCGGTCTGGGAGCGTTCCTCTCCGGACAACTCTGGCCGCTGCTGCTGGTCCTGTTTCTGATGAGTGGCCAGAGCACGTTTTTCGGACCGCCGAAGTATGGCAGCCTGCCCGAGTTGTTCTCGCAGAAGCAGCTTCCGCAGATCAACGGCGTGTTTCAGATGACGACGTTCGTCGCGATCATCTTCGGCATGGCGACCGCCGGCGTCGCGCGACAGTCGTTGCCCGGCCAGCAGGGGCTCGCGCTGATCAGTCTCGGGGCAATCGTCATCGCCGCCGTCGGACTCACTTTTGCGTTGCTGATCCGCAAGCTGCCGGTTGCTCAACCCGATCTGAAGTTCCGCTGGTCACAGTTCGGCGTCGATCCGGAAAACTGGACGCTGATCCGCTCCGACCGGTTTCTGCTCGGTGTGCTGCTCACCTCGTCACTCTTCTGGTTCACTGGCGGAGTCGTGCAGCCGGCCGTCAACAACTTCGGCAAGATCGAGCTGGGGCTCGGCGACGGACGCACCAGCCTGATGGCCGCGTGCATGGGCATCGGCATCGCCATCGGCTGCCTGCTGTCGGGCAGGCTCTCGAAGCAGCGGATTCGGTTCTCCGTGGTCACAGTCGGAGCCTGGGGCATCGCCGCGTCACTCGTCGCTCTGACTCTGCTGCCCTGGTTCGCCGGGCGTCCCGAAGCTCCGTCAGCCGACTCGCAAGGAATGCTGACCGTGCTGCTCACTGCCCAGCCGGTCGAGTGGGCTGCGCGCGGACTGCTCATCCTGCTGGGTCTGAGTGCCGGCCTGTTCGTCGTCCCGCTGCAGGTCGCCCTGCAGGCTGTGCCGCCTGAGGATCAGCGCGGGCGGATGATTGGCACGATGAACCTCGTCAACTGGTCGGGCATCCTGCTCTCGGCCATTTTCTATGGGATCTTTGAAGCGGGCCGCGGTGCTCTCAACGAACGTCTGAACCTGAACCTCGAACCGTCAACCGTCTTCGCCACGCTCGCCGTGCCAATCGCTGGCGTCGCTCTCTTCTACCACCCCGCCGACCGCGACCTGAGCGACGTTTCTCAGTCGTAGTCGAGTTTCTCCGAAACTCGATCCGAAGCAGAGGGCGGGATCATCTGCCTCCTGTGGTTCCCAAACGGATCACAGTCGCTCGTAGCTGGATTCGCAGGAATTCAGTGGTTTCCAATGGGACTGAATTCCTGCGAATCCAGCTACGCGCAATGATCAATCCCTACCTCGGTAATTGCCGCAGGCAGCCTGTTTACCGACGGGAACGCGGAGCCTCACGACGTTCGAGTTTCTGACAAACTCAACGACAGCTATCCCACAGAATCTGACTGGTGGATCTCGGCGATCTCGACGGCTCGGTGTTCGGCGGCGGAGCGATAGCAGGCTTCGACGAGAGCCATGGTCCCGAGGTTTTCTCGGCCACTGATTTCGGGTTCCGAGTTCGTCTCCAGCGCGACCAGCAACTGAGCCATCGGGCCGACGAAGGCGTCCGGAAACCAGACGTCTTTCCAGCGCGGCTGGAACCAGTAACCGGGGTGCTGCGTTGTCGTGAAGTCGAGTGTGCTTGGTGTTCGGGCCGGGTAGCTCGGCCAGCCGATGGTGCCTCGGGCGAGGCCTTCGGTGCCTTCGACGCGCCAGTTGATGCCGATGTCGGACTCGCTGCCCTCCAGAGCCGGGCCGGTCCAGACGTCGTCGCACGAGGACGCTCGCAGGCCGCTTTCGTATTCCAGGATGTAGAGGCAGATGCCGTCGGAGTGCTCGAACTTTTCCGACGTGCGCGGATCGGGGCGCGTCGAGCAGAAGACGCGCTGCGGATCGCCGAACAGAAAACGGAACGCGTCGAGGTGGTGGATGCTCATGATCCGCAGCGTCACCCAGCCCAGCCGCTGCTGCCACGGCATCCAGTGTGGGATCGCTCGCATGTCAATCGTGCCGAGCACCGGTTCGCCGAGAACGCCCCGGCTCAGCAGGTCGCGGCACGCTCGGATCGACTGGTCGTAGCGCATGTTCTGATTGACGGCCAGCGCGATCCCGGCCTGCTCGCACAGCTCGACGATCTCGACCGCCTGCGCGTAATCAACGCCCAGCGGTTTCTGCGCGAGGATGCCTCGGATGTGGTCGCTCCGTTTGACCGCCGCGCGGACAGCGTCGAGCTGGATGTCCGGCGGGACGGCGATGTCGACAACCTTGATCTCCGGATCGTCCAGCAGCGCTTCGTACGATTCGTAAGTCTTCGTGATGCCGTGCCGCTCGGCAACGGAGCAGGCCTTCGCGGCATCCCGCGACGAAATGGCAACGGGATTGAAACCGGCTTCGCGATACGCGACCAGGTGGCAGTCGGCCATGATGAACCCCGCCCCGATACAGCCGATCGGAACGTCGCGGTTCTGCGGCAGCGTCGGGCGGAAGTTCAGATCGAGGGAGAAATCGTCGGTCGGCATCGGCGGCTCCGAGGCAGGTGATTCGCGGTGGCCTTTCCGCGGATCGTAGCGCCCGGCACCCGGAATTCGGAATGCAGCGACCGGCGAGTTGCAGGATCTGTCGTCGTCCGTGACAGTTCCGCCCCGATCAGACAACCAGTCGCCCGTCGCCGGTTGTTTAACGCCCAGCCGCAGGCGCCGGCCACCAGACCGGTTGATTCGTCGAAGGTCGCCGGCGCCTGCGGCTGGGCGTTAAACGAGACCGCCTTCCGTATCACGTTCTTCTTCAACCCGTCGCTTTCATGTCGCTGCCTCCCGCCGTCGCTGCTGAATACCCGTTTGAGTCGAAATCCATCGAACTCGATAGCGGCCATCGTCTGCACTTTGTCGATGAAGGCAGCGGCGAGGTACTGCTGTGCGTGCATGGTAACCCGACCTGGTCGTTCGCCTGGCGCCGCGTCGTCCGCGAGTTCAGCTCGACTCATCGAGTGATTGCGATCGACCATCTCGGCTGTGGACTCTCGGACAAGCCGCAGGACTATGACTACAGCCTCGCGAACCACATCGCGAACGTGCAGACGCTGATCGAGAAGCTCGACCTGCGGAACGTCACATTGCTGGCTCACGACTGGGGCGGCGCGATCGGGATGGGCGCCGCCGGTCGCATGCCGGAGCGGTTCGCCAGGTTCGTGCTCTTCAATACGGGAGCCTTTCGATCGAAGCTGATCCCGCTGCGGATCGCGGTCTGCCGGATCCCGTTCTTCGGGACGTTCGCTTTGCGAGGTCTCAACGCGTTCAGCCGGGCGGCAATCTCGATGGCCGTCGAGAAGCGCGAGCGGATGACGCCCGCCGTCAAAGCCGGATACCTCGCGCCCTACGATTCGTGGGTGAACCGCGTCGCCGTCAACCGCTTCGTCAAGGACATCCCGTTGAAAGAGTCGCACCCGTCGTGGTCGACGCTGGTCGAGGTCGAAACCGGGCTCGAGCAGTTTCAGCAGCATCCGATGCTGCTGGTCTGGGGCGAGAAAGACTGGTGCTTCACGACGGACTTTCTCGACGAGTTCGAGCGGCGTTTTCCCCAGGCGAATACGCTGCGGATTCCGGATGCCGGGCACTACGTCTTCGAGGATGCTCCGGAAGTCTTCCTGCCAAAGCTGCGCGAGTTTCTGGCCGAGTATTCGCCCGGAGTTTTCTCGTAGGGTGCGTGGAGTCGGCGTTTCTGTCTTGGTGCGTTGCGCAAGCCAGCTTGCTCTCGAGACAGAGTGTCGCAGACGCATTGTCGTGTTTGCCGACGTAACGCACCGACCTGAAAAGGCTTGCTGCACGCACCCTACAGCTGCGCGAGTTTCTGGCCGAGTATTCACTGACGGAGCCAGCATAGTTTCCAGGAGACATCCCGCGTTCAGCCGCGACGAAGCGACCGGTCAGCGCGTCAGTCCGAGGTGTGATGTTCTGTCAGAACGAGGCGCATGCGTTCCAGAGTTTGTCGAACTCCTGTCGGAATGGCCCGACGAGTCGCTGGTCCCCGGTGACGATCAGATTCTCCTCGTTGCAGGCCGCGGCCGACCGCGTCCAGTTGTAGCTGCCGGTGAGCAGCCGAGCCTCGTCGAACAACGCAAATTTGTGGTGCATGTGATTGCTGGTTCGGTCGACGCGGACGGGAACGCCGGCTCGCGCGAGACGTGCCGCGTCCGAGCCTTCATCGTTCGCCTTGTCGTTATCCGTGATGATTCGCACGGCGACCTTGCGGGCGTGTGTGTCGAGGATCTCGGAAGTGATGCGGTCGTCAGTGATTGTGAAGACGCAGATGTCGACGCTCGTTCGGGCGGTTCGCAGCAGTCCAACGATGCGGTTCCAGCAGGCATCGCCGGGGCTGAAGCAGGCGCTGGCTTCATGGCTCGCCGAATCGCCTGCCGCGGATCGCCGCAGCACGCCAGCCACGTCACGCAGCCATTCGAGAACGAGTGCGGTATTCGTTGCGTCGATCGCCCGTTCGGCCAGTTCGAACGCGACCTTCTGCAGCAGGACAAGATCGGCTTCGGAGAGCGAAACATTTTCCAGTCGGCCACTCAGCGCCCGTTTTTCCGACCGGGACAGCCGGTGGTCATCGAGTGTGTCGTTGAGCAGTTCGCGAAGTTCGTCCGTCGTCATGAGAGATTGGGGCCATGGAAAAGGAAAGTTCAGAAAACCACGCTCTGGCGAGCGCAGCTACGGAGGAAAGCCGGACCGTGACTTCCAGGGCGTTCCTTATCGAATTGCCAGATTCATAATGTCTTCCTGTGTGGCGGATTCGACATCGGTGATCTCGCCGGTCACGCGGCCTTCGTGCATCACGATGATGCGGTCGGCCATGCCCAGAACTTCCGGCAGTTCGCTGCTGATCATCAGAACGGCCTTGCCGTCGGCGGCGAGCTGCTGCATGAGCAGGTAGATCTCGTACTTCGCTCCGACGTCGATGCCTCGCGTTGGTTCGTCAAAGATCACGACTTCGGCGTTGCGTTCGAGCCATTTCGCCAGAACGACCTTCTGCTGATTGCCGCCCGACAGGTTTGCCGCTCGCTGATCCGGACCCGAGACACGAATGCGGAGCTGGTCGACGTAACGGTCGAACGCCGCACGCTCGCGACGGCGGTTGATCAGTCCGCCACTCGAAAACGACAGCAGGTTCGGCAGGCCGAAGTTTTCGAGCACGCTGCGGTTCAGGACGAGTCCCTGATGCTTGCGGTCTTCGGTCAGCAGACAGATGCCCGCTCGGATCGCGTCGCGCGGACTGCGGATTGTCAGCTCGCGACCGTCGAGTTTTACGCTGCCCGAGTCGCGCTGGTCCGCTCCGAAAATCAGCCGCACGGCCTCAGTCCGACCGGCACCGACGAGCCCCGTCAACGCGACGATCTCGCCGCGACGAACGTTGAGGGAGACGTCGCGAACCTCGGTGCCACGATTGAGATTGGACACGACAAGGCCCTCACCAGCCGGGCTGTTCGCCGACGCCGTTGTGTCTCGATGCGGGAACTCGTTCTCGAGTTTGCGGCCGACCATCAGTTCGATGATCGACTCGCGCGACAGGTCGGTGATCGGACGCGTCGCGATGTGTTCGCCGTCGCGGAAGATCGTGGCCCGGTCGCAGATCTCGAAGATCTCATCGAGGCGATGGCTGACGTAAACGATGCCGATGCCCTGCGACTTCAGCTCGCGGATGATCCGGAACAGCCCGTCGACTTCGCGCGGCGACAGCGCGGCACTCGGTTCGTCCATCACGATGATGCGAGATTCGAGCAGGAGCGCTTTGGCGATCTCGACGACCTGCTGCTGCGCGACGGTCAGGCGGCGGACGAGGGATTCGGGATCGAGTTTGACGCCCAGCCGCTCGAACAGTTCGCGCGTCCTCCGACGCTCCTCCCGGACCGGAAGGATGCCGACGCGTGAGCCTTCCTGGCCGAGGAAGATGTTCTCGCGGGCGGTCATTGCCGGGACGAGATTGAATTCCTGGTAAATGATGCCGACACCCACCCGCTGCGAATCCGCCGGGCTGGCGATGTCGACAGGCTGGCCGTCGATTTCGATCGAGCCTTCGTCCGGCCGGTGCGCTCCGCCGAGCACTTTGATCAACGTACTCTTACCGGCTCCGTTTTCGCCGAGCAGTGCATGAACCTCGCCAGGCTGCAGGTCGAGTTCGACACCTTTCAGCGCCCGCACGCCAGGGAACGACTTCACGATCCCGCGCATTGACAGCAACGGAGCAGCGGTGGCAGTGGCGGATTCGGTCACGGGCTTGCTCGATTGGAATCGAGGAGGTGCAAAGGTTGGCAGAATAATTGGGGGGCAGAATGATGCAGGTCAGACTTGCTTCAGATCAGTAATCACGTCGCGCTGAAATTCTTCTGCCCTCCATTCTTCTGCCCTCCATTCTTCTGCCATCTGTTAGCCCCATTTACTCAGCGGTCGGTTTTGAAGTACCTGTCTCGCCTTTGAGTTCCGGGTCGGCTTCGGCATCAGCTTTGCGGTACAGCTCGGTGGGGATGAGCTGCGTCTGGTCGAACTCTTCGCCGTCCAGATATTTGATGATGTTCTGAACGGAGACGGCTCCCATCTTCTTCGGAAACTGAATCGGGTCGGCGTAGATTTTTCCTTCGAGGATCGCCTGCTTACCTTCGAGCTGGCCGTCGAAACCGACGATCGTGATCGCGTTGGTCTTCTTCGCCTGTTTGAGCGCGGTCCAGGCGCCGATCGCCGACGGGTCGTTGATCGCGAAGATACCCTTCAGGTTAGGGTGAGCCTGCAGTGCGTCAGAGGTCGCTCGAAAGCCTTCGTCCTGCAGTCCGCCGCCTTCGAGTTCGGCGACGACGTCGATCTTTCCGTTCTCACGTTCTGCGTTGTGCGCGTCGATGACTTCGCGAAAACCCTGCACGCGAAGCACGCACGAGTTCGCCTGTTTGAAGTGCAGAATGAGAACCTGGCCTCCGTTGTCGCCCAGGGCTTCGATCATCGCTTCGCCAGCCAGCTTGCCGCCCTGATAATTGTCCGTGCCGATGTGCCCGGCGATCTTGACGTCATCGGCGGAGCACTGCAGGTCGCAGGTGAAGACCGGGATGCCGGCAGCGTTGGCCTTCCGGATCGCCGGGCCGATGGCCAGCCGATCGGCGGGGTTCATAACGATCGCGGTGACGCCCTGAGCGATGTACGCGTCGATGTGTTTCGACTGTTCGCTGACGTCGCGGGCGGCATCGTTGACAACGACGCTGAAGCCATTCTTCTCCGCTTCTTCCGTCATGCTGTCGGCGATGATTTTGAAGAACGGGTTCTTCAGTTCGAGCGCCGAGAATCCAATCGTGCCGCGTGGCCCGTCGCTGAGCGCCTTTGTTACGCCGCTGAAATCAGGGGTTTCGCTTTCCGATGTCGTCGACTCTGAACAGCCGCCGGCCCAGGTGAGCATCGCGGTCAGAAAGAAAAACCACATCAGGCAACCGGGGCGATTCATCGCGGGAATCCTTGTTGAAGGGCGAGTTGTTCGGTGTGAATGGCGGCCAGCTTAGCGCTCGCTGTGTGGCTCGGCAAACGCAGGGGGCGGGACGCGGGTTTCGTTTGCGAAGCTTGCGCGACGTCAGCCAGTGCCGTGCGTTCCTGGCCGAACTGTTCCCTCTCCCCCGAAGCCTGGCCTGTCCTGTTTTCAGCGCACAATTCGGGGGAGAGGGAGCTTCTCGTGTCCCTGCTTGAAATGGCCAGCGGACTTGCCGTGCGGCATCTGTTCGCTCACTTCAGCCGCTTGCGCGCCCGCTCGCGGGCTTTTTCGAGCACGCTGCTGATTGCGACGTTCTCTGCTTCCGGCTTTGAAGTTTCGACCGGCTTCTCTGGCGACGGTCCGGAGCCGGAAGTTGCTGCGACGGTCGGCGGCTGCGGTTTTGCGGTGGCTGGTGATTGAGTGCTCATGCTGGTGTCGCGTTTTGAACTTCGGTCTTGTTTCCAGCGGCGAAACCAGTTGGCTCGTGGCCGGGGCGTCGCAGCGGCGGCGGCCTGGTCGGGCTGAGTTTTCTGCAGTGACGCGGCGGCGCGTTCCCAGAGAGACAGGCGGCGTCCGGCGATTTCCAGGAGCAGCAGTCCGACCGCGGCGATCATCAGCGGGAGCAGCAGGGAGACCGTGCGGGCTGAACGCGGCGGGTTGTCAAAGACGCTCAGGACATCGGTGCGAAGCTGCCCGCCGCTGAGTTCCGTAATCTGCGTCAGCGTTTCGATTCCGTCGGGCAGGCCGTCGCGCGGTGCGTACTCGGGCGAGTAGGGCAGGGTGACGGACGGTCCGCGGGCGATCTGTTGCGGGTCGCTTTGAATCAGTGTTCGCCAGGTGCCAGTTCTGTCGAGTCGTACGCGCGCTTCCAGCGAGTCCGGGCCGGTCCACACGAGATCGGGTTCGGCCGACGCGACTCGTTCGCTGCCGGGCGGTACCACGATGACGCGCGGTGCCAGTGAACGGTCGCCGGTTCGTTCGGGATCGAGTTCGACGGTCAAGACGGCGTCCTGGCCGTCCTGCCGCAAGCCGACAAACGCTTCGTTCGGACGTTCGCCGCCGAGCAGCCAGCGGACGTGCGTGACGAGAAAATCTTCGTAGCGATCCCAGCGACCGAAGTCGCCGGAGAACTGGCCGTCCACTTCCAGTGAGATCGCCGCCGCCCGACCGAGGCCTCGATACCAGAACGCCGACCACGGAGCCGCATACTCGTCGCGCGAGATTGCCGCTGCCGTCGCCTCCGGTTTGAGATAGCTCAGGTTGTACCCGCCGGCCTGCGGGAACGGCCCGGCGGACAGTTCGCCCATCAGTCGCGCGTCGGGCAGCAGGTCGCCGCTGATCCCGCCGGGTTGAGTTTCGGGGTCGGCTTCGAGGAACGTGTTGCGGGCGATGCTCATCGTGTCCTGGGTAAACAGCCGCGGCAGCTCCTGGGCGTCCTGAGTGAACATGATGTTGCCGCTGCCGAGCTTCGCGATTTCTTCCAGCAGCTTCGCGTCGGGATCGGACGGCGTTCCGAGGCCGATCACACTCACCGTGATGCCGCTGCCGGCGAACTTCTGCAGGAGGCTCTCGTAAGCCCCCGGCTGCTCGCTGTCGGCGGCGTCGGAAAACAGGATGATGTGGCGTGTGGAAAACCCGTCGGCCTTCATCAGCTCTTTGCCGGCCGCGACCAGCGCTTCGTAAACGAAGATGCCGCCGCCCATACTTTCGATGCGGAGGACCTTGCTGTTGATGCCGGCAGGGGATTCGACATTGATCAGCGGCTGCACAACATGCGGAGAACTGTCGACGGCGATGACCGACACCATGTCGTTCCGCGAGAGCAGCCGGACGCACTCGGCGGTGCCCAGATTGGCGAGGTCCATTTTCGTTTTGCCGCCCTTGACCGGGGCGGACATGCTGCCTGACCGGTCGAGGGCGACGGCGATGGCGACTCGGGTCTTGCGGTGCTCTTCCCGCAGTTCCATGGAAACCGGGAGGACGTCTTCGAGCGGACTGCGGAAGTAGCCGCCGGTTCCGAAGCTGCGTTTGCCGCCGGTCATCAGCAGTCCGCCGCCGAGGTCTTCGACAAACTGAGCGAGCCGTTCCATGCGCAGCCGACCGAAGTCGTCGGCGGGAACGTTTTCGAGGATCACCGCGCGGTAACGGTCGAGCGAGTCCTGCGTCAGCGGGTGCGACGTTGACGGTGCGGTGTCGTACGGGACTCGCGCGGCGTCGAGTGCTCGACCGAGATTGCCCGGCTGGCCGTCCGCGTTGAGGATCAGCACTCGCGGCCCGGCGTCCACTCGCACCAGCCCGGCACTGCGGTTGTTTTCGGGAATGGGGTCGTTCTCGACGGAAAGTTCGACCGAGTACGCGTGCGCGCCGCCGTCGTCGAGCAGGTCACGAAACAGCAGCCGATTCATGCCGACGCCCAGTTCGCGTGTCTGCGTGGCGATGGTGCGGTCGTCGCGCCGCACGCTGACCGTGCCGGTTGTCTGCCGGTCCGAGTGAACCCAGACCGTGTATTGGAACGGTTCTCGCGGGACGACCACGTCGGGCAGCAGGACCGACTCGATCGAGACATCGCCCGCGCGCAGGCGCTCGAACAGACGCGCGTCGATCGGCACGCCACGTTCGCGCGCTCGCCGGGCAGCGAACAGAGGATCGGCACCGTTTGATTCGCCATCCGACAGCACGAGGATTCGCGCCGGACGATCGGTATGGACCCGGTCCAGCGCAGTCAGCAGGGCTTCGTTGAGATTGCTGCCGTTCGGGTTGAGGTCTTTCGTGAAGCCGGTTGTTGCGAGTTCGTCGGTCAGTTCGTATTCGACGCGCGGTTCGGACCCGAAGGTGACGAGTCCGAGGCGGCTGCCGGTGGAAGCATGATCGGCCAGCCCGTTCTGGAGGTTGGTCAGCAGTTCCTGGATGCGGTTCTGCGACTCGGCCGGCAGGGACAGCGAACGATCGGCGACGACAATGACGTCCAGCCCGCGGCCTCCGGGATTCCAGCGTGGGACAGCCAGAGCGATCAGCAGAACGGCCAGCAGGACGATGCGTACCCAGCCGCCAGGACCGCGAACATGTCCGACTCTGCGGTACACGAACCACAGCGGAATCGCGAGCAGGAGCAGTTCGGGGTACTCAAATTCCATTGACGAGTCAGCTTGCGTTGGTCTCGTTCGAGACGCCTCAGGTGTTCGATCTGGTCTGAGCGGCGGCGTCTGATGATGTGTCGTCGGGGTGCGTCACCTGGCCGAACGCGTTCACCAGCAGGAGCCCGACTCCCAGCCAGGAGAGTCGTTCGCCAACGAACTCGATCTTTCGGAGCTGACTTTCGTCGAGTGTGCGAACAGAGCCGCCGAGCGGATGCCAGGAGAGTGACTCGGCTGCCCAGAAAACGACGATCCCCGCACACAGTGTCACAAGGCCAGAGACCTTCGTGCGGCGAAGTGCACGGTGACGCGGGCTGTTTTCTCGCGCAGTCATTGTCTCTCTCCGTTCTGGCAGTTGGCTGACGCCCCGAAGGTTTCTGCGGTATGGCCGAACTCGGATGCTGGACCGGATCACAACCCCGTCGACAGACAGCACTGAGGATGCACGCGTTGCTGTTCCGCGACGGTTGCCGCGGGCGGAGTTCGCGCGACCTCAGAACTGTGTCGTGTCGAACGAGTCCGGACCGTCCGGCGGCTGGGGCGGCGGGTTCTGAGCGTCGTGGAGCTTCTGCTGGTACTGGCTCCAGGAGTGCCGCAGCGATTCCAGCAGTCGCGGCACGTTCGGAGCCGACAGAAACACGCGATTCGAGACGACGCTCTTCGGGAAGAATGTTGTGATGAAGTCGAACGAAAACTCCGTGGGCGTGTGACCGATCATGACGGCGTTGGCGTACGTGCCGTGCATGTCGGTCTGGCCCCATTTGAGTTGTTCGTAGAGTTCCTGAGCGTTGACCTGCTGTTGCTGTTTCTTCTCTTCCGGTTTCGGCAGAGCGGCATCCGGAAGTTTCGGCTCGCCGAACCGGTTGCGGTAGTTGGTCAGATTTTCTTCGAGGGCGTGGATCATGCGGGGAACGACCTGCGGCGGAAGAACCACTCGCGCGGCGACCTGGTGCGGCTTCGTCATGCGCAGCAGAAAGTCGACGATGAACTCGTGCGTCCCGTTGAGCACGACGGCGCCGGTGCTGAACGTGCCTCGCGCGACCTTGTCGGGGACCAGCGCGCCAACCTGGCTGTGCTGAATCTGCTGGCTCTGGATGTCGGAGTTCTCCTCGTCACCAGGGTTCTCTGGAGCGGGGTCGCCTGCCGGGAATTCGTCGTTCATGGAAAGTCCGTTTTGCTGTGAAGCTAAGTTGCGGCTGACGGTTTCGAGCCTCGGCAATCATCGATCGGGCCGAAACCTGAACGACGTTGTAACTGGGCTCCAGGAAGCGTCAACCCTCGCGCTCTGGACAAAAGAGTCGTTCCGCGCTGCCGGAAAAGTGTACGAGCCGGTTTTTTCTGCTTAAGCTGTCGAGGTTTTCAACGCGGGTAACCTGTCGTTCCCGGTTTTCATGACGAATCCGGAACGGCGGCGGGTCGCTCGAACAGAAGCACGTCTGCGATCGCAGGCCTGTTTTCGTACGCGTTGCCATGACTGTCGCTGGTGATGATTTCAGATTTGATCGGCCTGAGCGACACAGTCGGGGACGGTAGCGAAGCAGCCTGACTCTGATAGTCGAACTGCAACTACAGAAAAGGAGTTGCTCGTGCTGCACAGTACTCCGGGTGGTGAGAACGATCGTTGTTCAATGGACGACGTTCGCAATCTGCTGAAGACTGAACTGGAGTTTGGAACCGCCGAACTGTCACTGCTGCGCAAGGCCGTGAATCGCCAGCAGGCGACTGAGGTTCGACAGGAAGTGACTGCAGCGGCCCGCCTGGTCGGAGATCCTGAGTCCGCGAGCGAGTCAACGCGGGCCAAGCTGGGAGTCGCTCTGCATTTTCTCGGCAGCCATCGCGATGCGTACCGGTTTCTGGCCGGCGCATCGAAGCATCCGATCGGCGCGCTGTATCTCGGGCACGTCTGCATCGCGCTCAATCAGCCCGCGGAAGCTGTTGAAGTTTTTGCGCTGGCTGGTTCGCTGGGGTTCGACCCGATTGATGCGGAGCTGCAGCGAGTCGGTGCTCTGCGGATGGCGGGGCAGGTCGACGATGCTCAACTGGCGCTCAAGGCAATCGCCGCGAAGGCCGTGTCACGCGCCGACTACTCGTTCCAGTTCGGCTGCATTCTGGCCGACCAGGGCGACACACTGGGAGCGATCGAATACTTCGAACGCGCTGTCGACATGGATCCGTATCATTCGCGGGCCCTCTTCTGGCTGGCGAATGAGAACGCGCGGCAGGGCAACGATGACGACGCGGTGCTGCTCTACGAACGCGCGCTGTCGAAGCCGCCGCTGCATGTGGGATCGCTGCTGAATCTGGGCATCATTTACGAAGACACGGAACGCTACGATCAGGCGGCGTTCTGCTATCGCCGCGTGCTGGAAGCCGATCCGCAGAATGAACGGGCGCGTCTGTACCTCAAGGATATTGATGCGTCGGAAGGCCAGTTCTACGACGAGGAATCGCAGAAGGCCGAGCAGAAGATGCAGCAGATGCTGGCCCGACCGATTGCGGACTTCGAACTTTCCGTCCGCAGTCGCAACTGCCTGGACCGGCTCGGACTGGTCACGCTCGGCGACCTGACGGAAATCAGCGAACAGGAACTGATGTCGAGCCGGAACTTCGGCGAAACCTCGCTGACGGAAATTCGAGAGCTGCTCGAACAGAACGGTTTGAGCGTTGGCCAGGCGATCGAGGCCAAAAAACCGGATTCGTTCGTCCCGCCGTCCGATATGTCTCCCGAGCAGCGGGCCGCTGTCGAGCAGACGATTTCGGACCTGCAGCTTTCGGTGCGATCGCGGAAGTGTATGTCGCGGCTGAATATCACGACGGTTGGCGAGCTGATCACCAAGACTCCGGACGAACTGCTGGGGTCGAAGAACTTTGGTGTGACCTCGCTGAATGAAATTCGCGGCAAGCTGGCCGAGGTGGGGCTGCGGCTTCGGAACGATTGAGGACGACCGCCGTCGGTTGCCGTGCTGCAGCGGCGGTCGACAGAAGAGGCGGCTGAGAGCCGACGGAAATCTGCATGGATGCCACAACGAGCTATTCACGACGACGGATGCTGGCAGCGGCAACAGCCACCGTGGTGCCGCTGGCCGGCGCCGCGTGGGCTTTGCTGGGTTCGTCGTCGAACGGACAGTCGTCTGGAAAGACAGAACCCGCGCTCACGCCGACGGACACCTGGAACCCGATCATCCGCGTGAATCTGACGCCGGATCCTCTGGAGGAACTGCGGATTTCGGTCGACGGCCCGTTTCGGATCTCAGCGCCCGGCAGTCCGCGCGTGCTCGCACAGGAGCAGCGGATCTCGGAATCGCTGGTCACGACCGACGGCAAGCGGATTCGTTTCCGGGATGCGTCGTTCGCGATCAGCCAGATTGAAATTGTGCCGGTTCGTCCGCCGTCAATCTGGGTCGGCGACAGTCTGTTTCGCGGTTCGATTCGGATTTTCCGGCAGCCGGGCAATCGATTGATCGCGGTGAACGTGCTGCCGCTCGAAGAGTACCTCGCCAGCGTCATCAACAGTGAGATGCCGGCATCGTTTCCTCGCGCGGCCCGCCAGGCTCAGGCAATCACAGCTCGAACGTACGCGCTGTCCGTGATGAAGGGACACCCGCGTTTTGACCTGTTTTCGACGTCGCGCAGTCAGAAGTATCTTGGCAATCAGTACCGTGACACCGACGGTCGGCGGCTCGCTGGCGAAACAGACGGTAGCCGTGAGATCGTGCGTGAAACGTCGGGAATCATCTGCACCTGGCGCGGCCAGTTGTTCACATCCTGGTTCTCGGCGGTCTGCGGCGGGCGGACGACGAATGGGGCGACTGTGTTCACGGACTCCGTGGGCGCTCTGAAGAGTGTGGAATGTGAGTGGTGCCGCGACGCCGACCGTTATCGCTGGAACAAGTCGTTCGATCTGCAGGATGTCTCGCGCCGACTGGCGGAGCACTTCGCCTCGGAAGGGCAGAATTTCGGAACGCTGCACACCCTGACGGAGATTCCGGGGAACCTCGGCGACCTGCCTTACTATTCCGTCAGTGACGGCGCGAAGACGCTGCGAATTGCCGGATCGACGTTTCGCCGGGCGATGCCGTATGGCGAACTCTACAGCCCGCGGTTCGCAGCCACGGTGGCCGGTAACGAAGTGCGCTTCGCCGGGCGAGGTTCGGGACACGGCGTCGGTCTGTGCCAGTGGGGAGCCAACGGCCTGGGGAAGGCGGGCCGGTCGGCGCTTGAGATTCTGCGGTACTACTACGACGGCATTGAGACCGTCCGCCTGCGACCCTCGTGATTGCCTCCCTGAATCAGGTTGTAGTGCTTTGTCAGAGAAGTATTCTGGGGTAGCGAAACTCGCCAGGAGTTTCGGTCACTCGCTGCCGAAAGTCCTGGCGACTTTCGCTACTGAGCGCATCCCGAAATCCTTGTTTGACAACGCACCAAGGCAGAAACGCCGACTCCACGCACCTTACGGGAGTATTCCTGGTTAGTCGCTGGACGGTGAATCGCTTCTGCCGTCGGCGTCGATGTCCGGCAGTTGGGTCTCTGCGAACTCGCGCAACGATTCTTCAACGGTGACGGTTGGCAGGTCTCCGAGCGACACGATGTCTTCGTCGGACGCGCTGCTGAGGCGTTTGAGATGCTGCTGCTCGAACCTCTTGTCGCCGGCTCGAAAACGCCACAGGATGACCAGCAGGCTGATGCTCAGGAGAGCTGCGCCGCCGAGGACGTACTTTGCGATGTCGCTGTCGCCACGGTCGGTCATGGAAACCGGCTTCATCCATTGCGGTTCGGCGGCGACGATCAGCGGGGCGACGTGCAGGTTGAAGTCTGCTCGCGGGTAGCCGTATCGCTTGAAAAAGTACCCGGTGACTTCGGCGACGACCGGCGGCGACAGCTCGCCGGTTGGCATGCCGGCGGGCAGCGACGTACAGCGAATGCAGTAAGGATTCGTGCCCGAGTCGCGATTGAACAGCCAGCCTTCCCAGACGGTCGTCAGCCCCTGGTCATTCTGGCCGACCGGGATTTGAGTCAGCCGACGGAACTCACCCTTGATCGTGACCAGCTCGCCCAGAAAGTGAGTCGACTCGTTCATGAGCACCGTGAACGACACATCGGACCGGGCGTTCTGTTTCAGCGTGGCCATCGGCAGGTCGCGCGTCCGGCCGAGCAGTTCGTAATAGAGGTCGCGTTCCGAGTTTCTCAGGCCGACCGAGTTGTCGTCGATCGTCGCGATCTGCTCGGGCGTTACCGCCCAATCGGGGAGCGGCTTGTCATCGGCGGGCTCGCCTTGTTCGACTGAGTTGGCCTGAGGTTCCGGCTCGACAACGCGAATCACGCCAGCGGGCAGGTCGCGATTGCTTTTCGGTTTGAAGTCGATTTCCTCGTCGACCCGCTCTTGCCCTGCGGGCTGGCCCTCACCTGCCGGGGTGCCCGTCAGCCAGTACCAGCTTTCCGGGCGCGCCGCGATGTCGATCGCCATCACGACAAAGCCGATCAGGCAGACCATCACCGCCAGCCGGAACTGGTCGCGGCGGCTGAGGTAGCGCGTGCGTTGCTGATTCTGAAATCGCATCGGAGTCGTTCGCCGGTACTACTCGTATTTGGGGATCGATGGTTCGGGAACTTCCGCGACCAGGCGGTCGATGATTGATTCGGGCGTGTAGCCTTCGGCCTGAGCCTGGAAGTTCGGCGAAATCCGGTGCCGCAGGACGGGGATCGCAACGCGACGAATATCGGCCAGGGACACGCTGGGCCGACCGGCCATCGCGGCCATCGCCTTGCCGCCCGCGATCAGGTACTGGCCGGCCCGCGGACCGGCCCCCCAGTCGATCAGGTCGCGGACAAACTTTGGAGCATCAGGATTGCCCGGCCGCGTCGCTCGAACGAGCCGCGCGACGTAGTTGATCGTCAGCGGTCCGATCTCAATCTGATTGATCTGGTTCTGCAGATAGACGATGGACTTGGCGGTGAGGACCTTGCGGACGTCGGGCCGCTCGCCGCGCGTGGTGGCTTCCAGAATCTTTTCTTCTTCAGCGAGCGACGGGTAGTCGACACGAACGTTGAACATGAAACGGTCCAGTTGCGCTTCGGGAAGCGGGTACGTTCCTTCCTGTTCGATCGGGTTCTGCGTCGCGATCACGAAGAACGGATCCGGCAGACCGTACGTTGTCTGGCCTGCGGTGACTTCGTGTTCCTGCATCGCCTGCAGCAGCGCGGCTTGAGTCTTCGGCGGCGTGCGGTTGATTTCGTCGGCGAGCAGAATGTTGGTGAAGACCGGTCCGTGCACGAAGCGGAACTCACGGCGGCCTTCGTCCGATTCTTCCAGCACGTTGGTGCCCGTAATGTCGGAAGGCATGAGGTCGGGCGTGAACTGAATTCGCTTGAAGTTGACGTCGAGGATTCTTGCGATCGTGCTGACGACCAGCGTTTTGGCGAGCCCCGGCACGCCGACCAGCAGGCAGTGCCCGCCGGTGAAGATTGCCGCGAGGATCTGATCGATCACGTCGTCCTGGCCGATGATGACCTTGTGCAGCTCTTCGGTCATCAGCTCGTGATGCCGCTTGAACTTTTCAAGAAATTCGTCGAAGTCGAGTTTGTCGGCCACGGGAAGTCTTTGAATGCAGAGTGCGGAATTGGGAATGCGAAATTGCGGGGCCAGTGAGAAAGTCGGGCCGGTTCCCACCGGCCGACTGCGGCCCTGTTGGATCTTGTGTTCTGTCCGATGGGAACCGGCCCGACTGAGCTACTGCGCGTTGAACACGTTCAGTGTGACGTGGGCCTGGCCCTGATGGTGGCCTTCGTGCCAGGTGATGATCTGCAGGGCTCGACGCAACGTCCAGCCGCGGTCGGCGAGGATGCCGGGCATCGTTTCCAGATCCTCTTCGTTGAACTTCGCCAGCGTGGATTGCAGATGCTCGCGCGATTCGGCCAGCGTGCTGCGGATCTCATCGACGGTCGGGACGTCGTCATCGCTGGCGACCGAGCCGCGCTGAAATCGCTCGCAGAGTTCCGGGAATGCGGGATCGGTCCCGAGGAACCTCGACGTCGCGAACAGCTCTTCGGTCACGGCGATGTGCATCAACTGCCAGGCGATGTGAGCCCGCCCTGGTCCCGGTCGGAAGGCGAGTGCCGCCTGCGGATCATCAAGCTGCTCGATCGCGGCCAGCGTTTCGAGCGTCCGCTCACGATTGACGTCCCAGATGCTCAGAACGGATTCGATAAATGACACGGGAGGTTCCTGTTGTCTGTTTGACCGTAAGCCGCAGGCGCGAGCATTGCTGGCTGCTGATTCGAACGCCCAAACGCCTGCGACTTCTGCTGCGGGGCAAACGAGGGCGGCCTGCAGCTGATCAGGCGCCGACTTCGAGCTTCTCTTCTTTCTCGATGTCCGCACCGATCGCCTTGCGCAGAGCTTTGGCGGCGGCTTCGACGGAATTGTTCGGGCCGGTGACCTTCAGGTAGTAATACGGTTTGCCTTCGGGCATCAGGATGATGCCGATCACTCGGCCGTTTTCGAGCGGTTGCGGACGGCGGTTGAATGACGAACCGACGTGTGTGCCCGACAGGTCGCCGACAACGTACGGGCCTTGCGAGCTGGTGCCCTTTGTCGTTTTGACTTTCAGTGTTGAACGATCGAACTCGCTGACCCACCGCGGCAGGTTCTGTTCGATTGTGCCGCCGCCGGGAAACACGAAGACGGCCAGTTCCGCTTTCTCGGTGTCGCCTTTCGCCTGCGGCAGGGCGAACTGTGTCAGACGCAGGCGGCTTTGCGGCTTCTCTTCTTTCCAGGACTCTGGAACTTCCAGCGTGATGTCGCGGGCCGTGACTTTGACGAGCTTCGGTTCGGCCTTTTTGCCGTCCGGCTTCGCGTCGTCGGCGGCGGTGAATTGCGGGCAGAGCATGCTCGACAGCAGCAGGGTTGCGAGCAGAAATCTGGTTGTGCAGTGACGCATGAGAGGTCCTCGTTCTGAAGGTCAGGCGGTCGTCGCCCGGCTACCGGCGCGGATCGTCACGTCGGTCGGCGGAAATCCGGTGAGTTTCCCACGGAAGGGTGTCGCGGCATCATAGCTGCGCAACTCGGCAGGCAAATGCAGTGGCCGGATTCGCTGACTGTTTCGTGACTCTCTCCGCAGGCCTGTCCGTGTCCGATGCCGCCGACAATTCGCCGCAGGAACTGTTTCGCTGCCGGATGATGCTCGTCGCTGCAGCCGTTCTGTGGAGCCTGAGCGGTCTGTTTGTGAAGAGCCCGCCGCTGGACGTGATCCCGCTGGAAGTCCGCGGCCCGTTGCTGGCGTGCTATCGAGCGCTGTTCGCCGGAGCCATGTTCAGCCTGCTGGTGAAGCGGTCGTCGGTCCGCTGGCGACCGGGGCTCGTGCCGATGGTCGGCGTCTTTACGGTGATGAATGTGCTGTTCGTTTCGTCGCTGACTCGCACGACATCCGCCGCGGCGATTTTCCTGCAGTACACCGCGACGGCCTGGGTCGCGCTGCTGAGCTTCTTTGTTTTGAAGGAGCGTCTGCAGCGACCGACGCTGGTTGCTCTGGCCGGAGCGATCTCGGGGATTCTCTGGATCGTGCTCAACGAGGAGCACGCGCATCACTCGGTCGGAAACTTTCTCGCTCTGGGCAGCGGGTTCTCGCTGGCCTGCACGCTGGTGATGCTCCGTGTGCTTCGCGACGAAGATTCGACCTGGCTGACGGCGCTCAACCATCTGTCGTCGGGCCTGATCCTGCTGCCGTGGGCGCTGACGCTCGACGTGAGTCTCTCGTTGACTCAGTGGCTGCTGATTGCCGGTCTGGGCATCGTGCAGATGGGAACGCCGTACGTTCTCTTCGCGCGAGCGGTTCGATCCGTGCCGGTGACCGAGGCCGTTCTACTGACGCTGCTGGAACCGATCCTTAACCCAATCTGGGTGCTGCTGTTCTGGGGCGAGCAGCCCGCAGCTCATGTCTGGTCCGGAGGCGCGTTGATTCTTGGCGGCCTGCTTGCGATGGCGGTTCTGCGTCGGCACGCTTCGCTGCAGTGAGGAACGCGATCAAGACAACTTCCCGTTTTACAGCAGCGTCTTGCTCCGCGAGGTAAGCCTGGCGGTTGGGCTGGCCTCGCGGACCGAGGCGCCACTATGGGGAAGTTGTTTTCAACACGTTCCGCGATCCCGTAACGAACCTGCACGGAGAATGATCCCCATGACTTTCGAGACTCAATCTGCATCCCGTCGTCAATTTCTGACTTCGTCTGCCGCGGTCACTTCGAGCGCGATCGCCTCGGGGTTTTGGCTGGGCACTGCGTCGCGGGCGGTGGCGGCACCGGGGGCGGAGGTCCTCTCGATCGACGTCATCAGCCAGCAGCCGCATATTTACTGTGGATGGCCGACGGTGGCTCGGAGAAAGAACGGGGAGCTGCTGCTGGTCTGGTCCGGAGGCCGGGAAGCTCACGTCTGCCCGTTCGGGCGAGTCGATCTGATGCGTTCTTCGGACGGCGGGCGGTCGTGGTCGTACCCGAGGACGCTCATCGACAGTGCGATCGATGACCGCGATGCCGGAGTTCTCGAAACGGCCCAGGGCAGCCTGCTCGTCACGACGTTTTCGTCGCTGGCTTACGAGCCGGGGCTGGCAAAGGCGGAAGCCGATGCGAAGGCCGGCAAGTCGAGCTGGGATGACGCGAAGCTCGCGCGCTGGATTGGAGCCCGTGATCGAATCTCCCCCGAGCAGCGTCGGGAGCAGCTTGGCACCTGGATGACTCGTTCGACAGATGGCGGCATTCACTGGTCGGCGAGGTATCGCGTGCCGCTCAACAGTCCGCACGGTCCGGTCCAGCTCGACGATGGCCGACTGCTTTACGCCGGCAAGGAACTGTGGACGGACGAAAGTCTGGTTGGTGTTGCGACCTCGGACGACGACGGGCAGACCTGGAGCGAGGTGACGCAGATCCCGACTCGCCAGGGCGACGACCACAATGACTATCACGAACTGCACGCGGTCGATGCGGGCGACGGGCGGCTGATCGCTCAGATTCGAAATCACAACAAACAGAGCCATCATGAAACGCTGCAGACGGAATCGACCGACGGCGGGAAAACCTGGAGCGAGCCGCATTCGATCGGCGTCTGGGGATACCCATCGCACCTGTTGAAGCTGCGCGACGGTCGGCTGCTGATGAGCTCTGGCCACCGTCGAGCACCGCTCGGGAACCAGGCCCGCATCAGTGACGACGCCGGTCGCACCTGGTCCGAGCCGATCATCATTTCCGGCGACGCAAAGTCCGGCGACCTCGGCTACCCGTCGACCGTCGAACTCGACGACGGCTCGCTGGTCACGGTCTGGTATGAGAAGCGACCGGGCAGTCCAAATTCCGTGCTCCGTCAGGCTCGGTGGAAGCTGCAGAGTTGATTCCTGATCGAATTGAGGCCGCAAAGTTTCGCCAGTTTCTGTGGCCTTCGTGACCGGTAGAACTGGGAGAACCGGGGTTTTTGCCACTTCAGGCAAAACAGGCAGGAGCGGTGCGTCCGGTTAAGACGCGGAACTCGCTGATGCCGATTTCGAGAACGCTGGAGGATTGATTCGAGCGCGGTGGCCAATGCGCGTTCGAGCCTGCCGGCGGGACGCTCGGCCACGGATGGTCGGAGCGGTTCGGTCCTGAGCCACGGAATCGGCGGCGAACCATGAACCGGAAACAGTTGCGACGGGCGATCTGCGGATCGGCAGTAATTCTCACGCTGGGCGGCGGTCTGTTGAGTCAGGCGTCAGGCGAAGGCGGGCTGATCTCACGGCTCTGGGACAAGCGACCCCGGCTGTCCGAATCCCGGCTCAATCCCAGAAACTGGTTCGGCGACGATTCGAACGATGCGGTGGCCGACGCCGATCTCAAGCCCGTCGTGTCCGTGCGGCCCGAGCTGACTCGAAACCCCTTCGGCGGGGAATCGTCGTTTGCCGACACAGATCGCGTCGCTGCGGGGGCAGCCACGAGTGAACCGGCGGTTGCTGCTGCGGTGCGAGAAAAGCAGCCGGCTGCAGTCTCAGAGCAGAAGCGTGCGACCGAGAAGCGTGCCGCCAGCCTGCCAGTCATTGCGCCGGCAACGACTCACGCTCAAAAGACAGCTGGCGTTGATGAGCCGCCGCCAGGTCTTGATGCGCTGTTTCGTCGGCCGAGCAGGGAAATGATTGAGCAGGCACGGCGTCGCAAGCAGGGCGGCTCCAGTGTGGCCAGCACGAAGACCGCGGTAACGGCTCCGAAAGCTGCCGATCAGGTCGTCGGTAAGGCTGCGAGTTCGGTCGCTGACAGAGAACCGGCCACGACGGAAGTTGCGTCCCGAAACGTTGCGACGACCGAGAAGCCGGCACCGCGCCGGACACTGCTGCGCAGGCCGACGTCGGCTCGCCAGGAACGCCAGTCGGTCGAGCCTCCAACGGGGCGTGTCGCCGTCAGGAGTCTCGAGAGTGACGAGGCGGAGACGGGCTTGAGGAGTGGCTTCGTTCGACTGTCGGATTCTGACGCCCGTCTCACGGCGCAGGGGCGGGAGACGGGGAGCGAGGATCAGACTGCGGATGGCGCGGAATCTCGATCGGGATTTGAGCCGACACTCAGCGAATCTGACGCGACGTTCGACCGCCTGATGGCTGAGATCCAGGCAACTTCCGGGAACGCACGGTCGACGGCTGCAAGGAGTCTGTCGGCGCCTCGCCTGCCCGACGGCCTGAATGTCAGCCTGTCGTCCGATTCGGCAGTCGCGAGGAATTCGACCACCTCGCTCGACGGGACGAACGACGTGGCATCCGACAGCAGTCGCACCTCAGTCGCGGACGCCGCGCCGGCGGAGGGGAACTCATCGGGAACCGCGGGCGCACCGCCTCAAACAGAGCCGGGCGACGGCGTTCCTGAAGACGCTCAGAGCCGGTCGATCGACGAGCTGATCGCGCGGACGCGTGCCGAGATGAACGGGACGCTGCTTGCCCGGCAGGTTGAACAAGAACGGGAACGGGAGTCGGTTGTGCGTGACGAGGCGATCGAGACGCGCGTCGATCAGGTTTCGGTGTCACAGCCGGGACCCGTCGATTTGGTGACGGCGCCGCCGCTCATGGTTCCGCAGGGGTTTCATACGGGAAGCTTCCGGACGTACGGCGAGGCGACGACGGCTGATGAACGGTCGGCCCAGACGTTTCCGCCAGCGATGCGGACGCCCAGTGCAGACTCGACCGACGAGTTGGACCGGCGGATGGGTTCGCAGTCGAGGCTCAGTCGGATCGAGCAGGCCGCCCGTTCGGCTCAGCAGCGTACTCAAGGCCCGGAAATCGTTCCCGGCCCCGCGGGGTCGGGAGTTGTGATTGACGGAACGCAATACTCGGCCGTCAAGCCGAAGGTGACGTCGAACGCGGCGCCGTCGCTCTCCGTTCCGGATCGTGCGGAGTTTCGTCGGCTGTCGTACGAACGACGGGCCAGCGAACTGGCTGGCCAGGTCGAACGACTGGCCGATGGCGGGCCGACACAGCCGCTGCTGATCATGCCTGGCGAACCGCTGCCGCAGCAGACGATGGAAGTGGATTCGCGCCAGGAGACGGTGGCCGCGGACGAGGCAGCCGCGTCGGTTGGCAGCCCGATCGACTGGCCGGACGACGAGGATCTCGCCCCCGTGAAGCCGAAGTCGGGAGGGACTTCCTGGGGATTGATCATCTTTTGCCTCGCGCTGCTGACAGCTGGCAGTCACATTGCCGTCAGCAGGTTTCGGCAATCCCGCACGGCTGCTGCAGCCGTCAAATCCTGACGGTCGCAATGCCGCAGAATTGTGAGGCTCTCGGCGGACTGCCTGGCAGGGTGACATAAGGTAGAGCGTTTCCGCGCCGCGAATTCGGGGCGGAATCTCTCACCTGATTTCTGTCATCGCGAGACGCAACTGTCTCGCAGCGAGGAGTTCGCTGATGTCCGCCGCCGATCCGTGGAGCCGCCCAACGCTTGATGATCTCCGCCAGGTGCTGGAAAGCATCGGCAAATCTGATCCCGTGCATGACCGCTCGGCCGAGCGGCTTGAGTTGTCGGTCCCCGCTGAAATCTTCACCTCCCGAGGCAACAACGTCCCGGCGATGACTCGTGAAATCAGCCGCTTCGGAATCGGACTGCTGCATCGGGGTTCCGTTTCGCCGGGCGAAGTCACGGTCAAAATGGCGAGTGACACGCGCGAGTACAAATATCTCGTCCGTCTGGAATGGTGCACGCCCTGCGACAACGGCATGTTCATGAGCGGCGGCCGATTTCTCGGCAAGCTCGACGAGTAGTCGCCGGCAGTTCGTGTTGCCGCGTTTTTTGCGTCTCCGGTAGACTCGCCCCGGTTTGGAAATCGGAGTCCGTCCGCGCCGTCGCTCCACGGAACGTTCCGCCGCAGAGCCACTTGTTCTGCAGCCGGAAATCGCGACGGGCAGCTCTCAGGGATTGAGACACAAAATGCCCCGCAACGTCGTCATCGTCGGCCCGCCACGCTCGGGTACGAGCCTCACGTCGGATATTTTTGCCCGGCAGAACTACTTCACCGGCAACCCCGTCATGGAGGGCGACGATTACAACCCGTTTGGGTATTACGAGGCTGAAGACGTTATTGAAGCCAATGTGGGCGCGTTTCAGGCCGCCGGGTTTGAGCACCACAATACGTGGAAGTTCGACGCGATCTCCGAAGCGCAGATCGGTGCTTTGAACGAACTGGAGCCGCGCGACGTCGATCGCGAACTGCTCGCTCGCTGGAACGAGCATTCTCCCTGGATGTGGAAAGACCCGCGGTTTTCGATCTCGCTGGGGTACTGGGCGAAGCTGCTCGACTGGAATTCGACCGGCGTCATTCTCACGGTCCGTGAGCCGGAAGACGTTTACTGGAGCTGGCGCCGCAAGGGCTGGGCGGATGCCGGCCGCGAGGCTCACGTTGCCGCGATTGCCCGGATCGAACAACACGCCAGCACGGCGCGCGAAACCGTCGAGCGGCTCGGCCTGCCGCACATCGCGATCGAGTACTCCGAGTACAAAGAGTGTCCGGAAGCTGTCGCGGCGCGAATCAGCGAGTTTGTCGGGCTGCAGTTAACGGTCGCTGATCTCAATTTTCATTCCGAACTCGATCACAGTTCCGGGCACAGTCGGCTGGCCGGCCATGTCCGGATTCTGCTGAGGAAGCTGCCGCGCGGGCCGCTGAAGAAGATCGCGGGAATGCTGCCGCGCCGTGTTCAGGCGGCGCTGCTGCCGGAGCGGGGCTTCGTTGCGGGGGCGACGGACGCTCAGCCGGAACGTCGCGCCGCCTAGTTCTTGAAGGCTGGCGAACCGCAGCCACGGACAGATTCTTCCAGTCGACCAGGGACGGTCATGCAGGGACTGACGCTTCAGCGAGTGCTGGCATTTGCCGCCATCATGATGATGCCCTGGGCGGCGCTGCGCCCGCTGGAAACGAGTTTCAGCTGCGGCGACATCGTGCTGGTCGCTGCTGTGGTGCTGAACCTCGGGCGGATTCAGCGGCTGTATGGCTGGCAGGTCCTGATGCTCTGCTCGCTGCCGCTGATCCTGATTTCGTTGATCATGGACCCCGAAGGTTCGCTCATCGAGTTCGTGCAGTCGCTGTACATCTTTGGCTTCGTGCTGCCGTTCGGGTGGGTGGCTTTTATCGGGATCCGACCGCGGCATCTGGTGACGGCGCTGTTGCTGGCCCAGTCGCTCAGCGCGCTTTGTGCCGTGGCTCAGATTCTGGGTTTCGTCGATCAGATCGGCCGGCAGAGCATCTGGATGGTTTACGGGGCGACGCGTTCGGCCGGGCTCGGGCTCAGCTGCAGTGCGTTGTGCATGTCGCTCTCGTCGATGTTTCCGCTGCTGCTCTACGTGAAGGGGCACCGGCTGCGGCTCGCCATTTTTGTGGCGTTGATTCTGGGCATGGTCGCGACGCTGGCCAAGTCGATTGTGCTCGCCGTGCCAGGGATCGTCTGGTACCTGCTTCGCGAACCGAAACGCCGCGGCGTCATGGTGATGGGCTGTGTGACGGTCGCACTGCTGGTGGGCATGGTGGTTGCCTGGTCGCCACTTCGGAACAAGGTCGTTGATGTCACGGCGTCATTTCTGGAACGGGTCAACCGGGTGAACAACTCGGTTTATGAACGCAGCTCGACGATCGAATACGCGCTGAGCTATATCCCGAGGACGTATTTGTTCGGGATGGGCTATGCCGGGACGAGCGATGAGCTGACGGCGCATCTGGGGAACACGGTTCACGTCTTCCATATCGGTGTGATTCTGATCGGCGGGATTCCGGCCGGCCTGCTGCATCACTGTGGAGCGATCGCTCTGGTTCTGTTGGCGCTGCGGACGAATCACAAGCCGGCGGCTGCGCTGATGGTTGCACACTTCCTTGCTGTCTGTACGACGACGGTACTGATGCTGAGCTTCCAGTACGTGCCGTACGTGATCTGCGCGGCGATCGCCGATTATCAGTTGCGGCTCAACGCGCAGACCGAGCAGCCGGGACGAACTGTGCAGACACGCGTTGTTGGCAGCCGTCGTCTGTCGCTGGGCGGCGACGCGGGACTGCCGGCACTGCAATAAGAAGTCCTTAGCCCGGATTATTCCCGTAGGGGGCGTGTAGTCGGCGTTTTTGCCTTGGTGCGTTGCGCAAGCCAGATTGCTCTCAATACAGAGTGTCGCAGACGAATTATCGTGGTTGCCGACGTAATGCACCGCCCTGAAAAGGCGTGCTGCACGCACCCTGCAACCTTCATGAATAATCCGGGTTAAGAACGTGTGCTACTGGCTCTGTCAGTGCTCCTCGCTGCTGGGCACTGGCAGAGCCAGTGGCACACGGAAATGGATCAAAGCTGCCTCAGAACAGGCTTGTTACAGAAATGTCCGACTTGTGTCTGCATCACGTTGGCTGTGCTGTCTCCTCAATTGACGACGGCCTCAAGCCGTACCGTGACGCGCTGGGGTTCTCGCGAATCTCGGAAATCATCACGGTCGCCAGCCAGGGCGTTCGAGTCCGTTTTGTCGAGACCGCGCCCGGCGTTTTTATGGAACTGGTCGAGCCGACCGCTGACGACTCACCGGTCGCCGGCTTTCTGAAGCGGCGGCAGTATTTCTACCACGTCTGCTACAGCGCTCCGGATGTCGCCTCGACCGTTGAGCAGCTCGAAACCAAAGGGTTCCGTCGTCTCTCGATCTTTGAGTCGGAAGCCTTCAACGGAACGCCGTGCGCTTTTCTGCTGAGCCCCGAAATGGCACTCGTCGAACTCTGCACGGCCGGGGCGTTTACGCTGCTTTGAGCTGGCCGCGGTCCGGGGAAGAGGCAGCGGTCGTGACGGTCTGCCAGGAACGTAGCTGCCGTCGCCAGACGGCGGGATCCCACGGGAACGTCGCTGCCGTCGCCAGCGGGATTCCACGCTCTGGCGAGCGTAGCGACAGGGCAATTGAGTCGCGCCCTCGCTCAGGACGCTTCCGCCATCTGATCGGCTTCGTAGAACCGGTTGGCGACGGTGTGTTCGAGGCAGAAGGCGGCGATCAGGATCGCGAGGATGATCGGGAAGACCTCGACGCCGAGCCGGCCGGCATTGACGGTTCGCGTCAGAGCGTCGGTGCTCTGGGCGACGCTGTAGCGGTCCTCGCCGAACATCGTGTCGAGGTCGGCTTCCGTCATCTGAGTGAAGTCGCTCTCGCCGGACGGTGGGTTGACGGAGAAGCCGATTTCGTACGGGCGGTCGGGATTCGCGGAGCGGACGGTGAAGTGGCCGGTCTCGTCGGGAGCGTTCAGGCGAAGCAGTCTGGCGTCGATAGGCAGCGTGTCTCGCAACTGGACTCCGGACGGCTTGCGGAGCAGGTAGCTGGTCAGCGACGCGTTGCGATCGATCGGCAGGACGATGTCGGTTCCGGCTTCGACGTTGAAGTCGGCCGACGAACGGCCCGCGAGATACTGCACGGACTGGTCGACGAGCATCATGAACGGCCACTCGCCCGCCAGGCGGTTCCACTGGCGATTGAGGTCGAACTCGATATTGCCGGCTGTGGCGAACAGCAGCGAGCGGCCCGCACCGTGCCGTCGTTCGACGAGGGCCGGCAAAGCTTCCGACCCGGTGAAGCGGGCGATGACGTTCGCGTTGTCGGCCTCCGCGAGCTTCCAGTATCGCCAGACCGGGAGCCGGGCGATCTGGCTGCTGACTCCCTGTCCGGCGAATTCCTGGAGCACAGGGTGCGATGTGTCCTTGACGTCGACGCCAATCGGCGGGCGGGCGTTGAGCGGCGTGAGCAGTTCGGCGGGGAGGAAGTTCTGAGCGACCGCTGAATTCCAGGCAACGCTGCGGATGCCGGGACGGGCTCCCGTATTGTCGGACCCGAGGAACGCCATCAGGCCGCCGCCACTCTCCACGTAACCGGCCAGCGACTGCCAGGCGGCGTCACTGGGGGCTGGCACGTTGACGAGGAAGACGACGTCGGCGTTGTCGAACGGAGCGTCAGTCAGGCGGCTGGCCGGCAGAAACGTCACCGGGTAATTCAGGATGCCCAGCAGGTTGACGAGTTCGTTGGCGTCCGAGTCGGCGATGCTGGCGGGAGAGTCGTTTCGTGCTGGGGCGACCACCAGGGTTCGCAGCGTTGGCTGAGTGCCGATCGAGAACCAGAGCCGATCGTCGATCGGCAGCGGATCACTGGAGACAAGTTTCAGTTGCCCGCGCAGAGTTCCGGCCTTGCCCGTTCGCGTTCCGAACTGCACCGACACGGCTTCGTTCCCGGCCAGCTTGACGGCCGTCTGGTCGCGCTTGACGAACTCGCCCGCTTCGTTTGCCGTGTGCAGTTCGACGGTGACGGACTGCTCGTCATGGCCGAGAGCCGTGAGCGTTGCCTCGACCTTGATGTCCTGGTCGGGCGCGGCTTCCTGTTGAGAAAGCTGCAGATCGGTCAGAGACAGGTTGACCGGCGCGGCGGCTCCGACATTGATCAGGTAGATGCTGGCCCAGGGCAGGCGTTCGAGTTCGTCACGCAACAGCTGCGCGCTTTCCGGTCGCCATGCCGATTTGCTCAGATCGGTGAAGACGTAGATCTCGCGAACGAGTTTGTCGGCAGCGTCGCTCGCCGTGGCGTCGAGCGATTGGCCAGCTTCTTCGAGTGTCCGGTGGCGGTCGTCCTCCTGCAGGCGCAACGCGGCTCGCAACCGTGCGTTGAGTGGGTGAGCCAGCGGCCCGGTTTTCAGGGCGTCGAGCCGGTCGACGGCGGCCGAGCGGTCGGCGAGAAACGGGATCGGCGCAGTCGTTGAGCAGTCCGCGATGGCAATCCGGCTGCCTCGTGGCAGCGACGAGAGATGCTCGGCGGCAATGTTTCGAGCGACGTCGAGCCGCGTCAGATTCTGCTGCCGGTACTCCATGCTGAGCGACGTGTCGAACAGCAGCACCGCGGCGACGGGCAGGTCCGGCGTGACCTCGGGCAGCGGGGCGGTGATCTCGCCGGCAATCCGTTTCTGGTAGGGCAGGGCGATCAGCAGAGCGAACAGCAGAAAAGCGGCGGCTCCCAGCCCGCCACGCAAAGACGTGCGGCGATTCGCCAGTTCATGGTTCGCCAGCCGCTGCTGCTTCCACCAGTGCATGACGCCGAAGTAGGCCGCCAGCGCGACGGCAGCGATGCCGAGCAGCGTTGCCCATTCGGTTCCGGTCAGCGAGTAATTCGCGGCGGGCAGCGAGGGGCGGATCAGAGCCCCGACAATGACCACAATCACCAGCGTTCGCAGCAGCAGCAGCCAGAGGTGCCGCAGTCGGATGCGGCGCACGTTCTGCCGCTTGCGCTTCTGGATCAGCCGCAGCGCCGGAAAGACGACGCGCTTCGGCTTCGTTTTCATCAGCAGGTGCAGAACGACCGGCACTGCGGCAAGCAGCAGTCCATAAACCAGTGCCGGATTCAGAAGCGACATCGTGTCTCTTGTGCTCGATGAATTGCGAAGTGCAACGGAGATGGGTGGCTGTGGTCGCGTGCAGCGAGCCCCCCCAGTCTTTTCGCGCCATCTGGGGGCTCGTCGCTCGTACCTCGCTCCTCGACCCCAGCCACCCAGCCGGTGTGTGACTTCTGCCGCCGCTTCGCGGCTGTTGACGAGTCTCAATCCGACAGCGAGCTGGCGACGTCGGTGCGGTAGGCGGCCAGGCCGGGGAGGACGCCGGCGACGATCGCCATCACGAGGAGCATCGGGAGCAGGGCGAATTCCAGCAACTCGAATTTGAACGGGTCGACCAGGATGCCGGCCGTCGCTTCGATGAACGGGGCGGCGATGAAGACGAGTCCGTGGCCGAGCAGAAAGCCGAGCAGTCCGCCGCTCAGACACAGCAGCAGCGACTCGCCGAGGATGATCAGCATGACGGTGACGCGTTGCGCGCCCAGCGCCCGCATGATCGCGATCTCACGTTTGCGGTCGGCCATCGAGTTGTAAATGCTCACGAAGATCCCGACGCCAGCGACGATCACGATCAGAGCGGTCAGAAACAGCAGCACGGTGCGGATGCTGCCGACGAAGTTGTCGAGGAAGCGGGCCATCGGACGGATCGGATTCGTGGCCATCGCTCGCACGCCCTCGTTGATCTGAGCGGTCAGTGCGATTCCCTGAGCGGGACGCTTTGTCCGGACGAGCAGGAACGAGACTTCCTTCAGATCGTTGGGCAGCGAGTGGAAGTGGCCGCTGTGATCGTGCCCGGCATGATCGTCGTGCCCCTCTTCTTCCTCGCCGTGATGTGCAAGTTCTGCGGCGGCCTTCAGCAGTGTCTGCTCCTGCTCAGCAGTGACTTCATAGCCGAAGTCTTTCAGACGCTTGATCGCTTCTGTCGCCGGCTTGTCATGCCCAGCCATCGAAAAGAAACCGTCGAGATTGACGAACACGGTCTTGTCGTTGGCGGTGCCCGTCAGGCCGAGAATGCCGACGACCTTGAACTTCTCATCGTGAACGTGGTCGTCCTGCCCGCCGTGAATCAGGGAGAACTCGCTGCCGAGATCCCAGCCATTTTCGCGAGCGACACGGTCACCGATGATCGCGTCGAACGGTCCGCGAGGCAGGTCACCCTTGATGCGGAACCGTTTGTCGGGTTCGTACTCCATTCCGAAGTACTGGGCCGTCGTACCGACGATCGGGAAGCTGCCTTCCTGCGTCGAATCGCCCATCGTCATCGGGATCGCCCATTCGACGTACGGGTGCTTGAGGATGTCTTCCTCGTAAAACCGCCAGGGCAGCGGTTCGCCCGGCAGGCCGATCCGGTAAACGCAGCTCAGGACGGTCGCCAGATCGCTGCCCGGCGACGAGACGATCAGATTGAAGCCGGTCCCTTTCTGGCGGAACGTGTCGGTGATGATCGCGTTCGTGACCAGCACGCTGACCATCAGCATCACGCCGAGTGCGACACTCAGAGCCGTCAGCGACGACGACAGCGAACGCTGCCGCATACTTTTCCAGGCGATGCCCAGCAGAGTCATGCGGCCCCCTCCGGTTTGTTGAAATCGCTGAGTTTCTCGACGCGGTCAAACTTTGACGCAACGTCCGGCGAATGCGTGACCATCAGCAAAGACACGTTGTTCTCCGAGCAGGCGTCGCGAATCAAATCCAGAATCACGTCCTGATTCGCGCTGTCGACGTTGGCAGTCGGTTCGTCCGCCAGCAGCAGCGACGGGCGATTGGCCAGTGACCGCGCGACGGCGACTCGCTGCTGTTCACCGACGGACAGTTTCGTCGGTCGATGATGCAGCCGATGGCCGAGCCCGACACGGTCGAGCAGTTCCGCGGCATGATGCCGGTCGGTTTTCCTGCCGGAAAAGCTCATGCCCAGCAGGACGTTTTCGAGAGCCGAGAAAGCCGGCAGCAGATGAAACGTCTGGAACACATAGCCGATTCGCTCGGCCCGAAACCGGTCGCGGGCCGCTTCCGGCAGAGACCGGACATTGACGCCATCGATCGTCACCGTGCCAGAGTCGGCCGAAGTGATTCCGGCGATGACATTCAGCAGGGTCGTCTTCCCGCCGCCGCTGGAGCCGACGAGGACGACCTGTTCTCCGGTGGCAATGTCGAATGCTTCGACGTTAAGAATCGGCAACCGATGCCCGCCCGGCTCTGTGTAGCTCTTTTGCAGGTTCCGTATCGATAGCGACATGCGTGTCTTCTGAGCGAAGCGGAATGATTGTGGTGGAACGGCGCGGCAATGTAGTTCGTCGTCGCGGGTACGGCAAACTGGCGTTTCGAGTTGAGAAAGCGGGTGAGATTTCATGGAAACGACTCGTGTCGGGATTGCGGTGGTCGAGCACGCCGGTCAGTTTCTGGTCGGCGTGCGGCAGTCCGATCAGGTGCTGGCCGGGAAGGCCGAGTTTCCCGGAGGCAAGTGTGAGCCCGGCGAGGCCGCGCGCGACTGCGCGATTCGCGAGTGCCTCGAAGAAACCGGAATCGCAGTCGTCGCAGAACGGCTGCTCAATCAAACCGAGCACGAGTACGCGCACGGCCGGGTTGCTCTGGAGTTCTGGCTGTGTCGAGTGGCGATCGACGGGCTGGAACACGATGCCCTGCCGGGAGTCTCCGACCGCGGGTTCCGCTGGGCAGAGCGAAACGAACTCGCGCGGATGGAGTTTCCGGATGCGAATCGCCAGGTGCTCGACCGGCTGGCTGAGGAATCGCTCGGTTGAGGAATCGCTCGGTTGACGGCGGAATCGCGGTAGTGATCGAGCCGGGTTCGCGTATTCTGAAATCAGAGTTGCCCGAAAGGCGGCGCTGCGCGACAGTTCGCAGGCGTTCTGGAGCGGGGACACGAATTGCACGGTCTGTCACCAGGTGCTAGCCTCACGGGCCGCATTTGCGTGCCGGGGGCCTCAATTTTTGTCAGCCGGATCCGGCTGACAAATGACGAGTTTCGCGGCGGCCAGATGGCCCTGACATTCAGGTTTCGGAGCTGAGCTGATGATCTGTTCGGAAAGACCGACTGCTTCCCCGGCCACCGGTGCTCGGCGCACTGGTTTTACGCTGATCGAACTCCTTGTGGTGATCGCAATCATCGCAGCCCTGGCGGCCATCCTGCTGCCGGCCGTTCAGAACGCCCGCGAAGCCGCGCGTCGAACGGAGTGCGTCAACAATGTGAAGCAGATCCTGCTGGCGACGCACAACTACGAGGAAGCTCACAAGTGCTTTCCGTCGGGAATCGTGACGCCCGATCCCGCCACGGGTCTCGCGCCACCATTTCCCCAGACGACATTGCCCGAGCCGGTGGTTGGGATTCGCGTCGGACGACCGAGCGCCGCGACCGGTAACCTGCAGCCTCAGGTACCGCCGATCACGACCTGGACATTCACCGAATACTGGGGCTGGCCGGCGCTCATCATGAGTCAGATGGGGGCGGGGACCGTGAATGTGAATTTCAGCGAGAATAAGTCGCAGTCGGTCAACAATCTGGAAGCCGCTCAGGTCTCGATTAAATCGTACGCCTGCCCGAGTGCCAGTCTGCCCAGCGGTCGCCCCGTCGTTGATCCGACCGGGGCTGGAGTGTCGAACCTGGGAGGCTGGGGCTACCTGACCTATCGAGGCAACGCCGGGACCAGTCCTCCGCAGAACGTGCCGGCGGGGACGCCGACCACCAACGGAATCATGTACCGGAACAGCTCAACAAAGTTCCGTGACATTATCGACGGCGAGTCCAACACGATCTGTTTCGGCGAAAGTCTGTACGGCTTCTGGGCGGATGAGAACTGTGCCCTCGCTCGAGTCAGCGACGATGACTACAACCAGATTCCTGACTGGGGCAGCGATGGCCAGAATCCCTCGGCCCAGCCGGAAGTGTTCGACAATTACCTGAATGCCAACGGAGCCCTGTTCTTCGGTTACGGATCCTGGCACGCCGACGTGGTGGTCTTTGGGATTGCCGACGGCTCAACCCGCACGCTGTCGAAATCGATCGATTTTCGCACGCTGTCGGCTCTGGCCACACGAAACGGCAACGAACGAGTCAATCTGCCCGAGTAGCGATCGACCGGAATTTTCGACGGCTGGCTGAACGGTCAATCCTCAACTGCCCGATTCGCTTCCTTGAGCGACTCGGGCAGTTTCATGCGCGGTTGGCGCTGGTTGCGTGATCTGGGTTCTGCTGATCGCAATCGATTGGTTTTGTCGAGTTGAACCGGCGCCGCCGATGCTTGACGCGCTGAAAGGCCGCTTCAACAATCGTCCGGCGCTTCAGTTTCCACCCCGGAGCTGGCGTGTCGCACGATGAAATCTCCCGGTTGAGGTCCGCGCGCACGCGCTGTCCGACCGCTTTCTGAGTCCTGCTTCACGAAGTCACAACGAATGTTTGAAACGATTGAGGCAGCCGCCCCTGACGCCATTCTTGGCCTGATGGAAGTCTTCCGCGGCGATGCCAATCCGAACAAAATCAACCTGACAGTCGGCGTCTTCAAGGACGAATCCGGTCTGACGCCGGTGCTGGAGTCCGTGAAGGAAGCGGAACGCCGGTTGCTCGAATCCGAGACCAGCAAGTCGTACCTGCCGATCGGCGGGCTCACTGACTTCAACCGTCAGACGCAGCAGCTTTATTTCGGAGCGGATCACGAGGCTGTCACCAGCGGTCGAGCGGTCACGGTGCAGACGCCTGGAGGCACGGGGGCTCTCCGCGTCGCCGCCGATTTCCTCAAGCAGAATCTCGGATCCGGGACGATCTGGTGCAGCACGCCGACGTGGCCGAACCATCCGAAGGTGTTCAAGGCCGGCGGGATTGAGGTGAAGAATTATCCGTACTTCAACGCGGATTCGCACGGTGTCGACGTTGATGCGATGCTCGAAGCGATTCGCAAAATGCCGGCGGGCAACGTCATCTGTCTGCACGCGTGTTGCCACAACCCGACAGGGGCGGATCCTTCGGTCGACCAGTGGAAACAGATCGCGGATGCCGTCTACGAACGCGGGCTCCTCCCGCTGCTCGACTTCGCCTACCTCGGTTTTGGCGACGGAATTCAGCAGGACGCGACAGCACTTCTGGAGTTTGCCCGACCGGATGCTGAGCTGCTTGTGGCCTCGTCGTACTCGAAGAACTTCGGACTTTACAGCGAGCGCGTCGGAGCGCTGACGGTTGTCACCAGTGGCAGCGACGTTGCGAAGACGGCGGAAAGCCAGCTCAAAACGACGATCCGCACGAACTACTCGAATCCGCCACAACATGGAGCGGCGATCGTTTCGACGATTCTGAACGATGCCGACCTGACCGCTCAGTGGGACGCCGAACTCGCGGCCATGCGGGACCGGATCAATGGAATGCGGAAGCTCTTCACGCAGAAAATGTCCGAGCGGCTGCCGGATCGGGACTTCTCCTTTATCGAACAGCAGCGCGGCATGTTCTCGTATTCCGGGCTGACTCCCGAGCAGGTCGACCGGCTTCGCGAGGAGCACTCGATTTATATCGTCCGGGACGGGCGCATTAACGTCGCCGGAATTTCGCAGGGCAACGTCGACGCCCTGACCTCTGCTGTTGCCACCGTGCTTGCCGAATAGCCCGAAGTTCTGCGACCGCCGTAACGCGGTAAACGCAGTGTTCGGATCGGGAGTCCGCGAGTTGCTAAACGGCAACCGGGCTTCCAGAATACCCGCCGCCGCCGCTTTGAGTTGATCGACCTACGCTGGAAGGATGTGCTGACAATGGACGACGCCGCGAAACTGGTTCTGAACGGGCAGGAGTATCCACTGCCGGTTGTTGTGGGGAGCGAAAACGAAGTCGGCGTCGACGTCTCCCGCCTGCGAGGCGAGTCCGGGGCCATCACGCTCGATTCCGGCTATGCGAACACCGGCTCGTGCAAGAGTGCGATCACCTTTATCGACGGCGAACAAGGCATCCTGCGGTATCGCGGTTATCCGATTGAACAGCTCGCCGAAAAGGCACGGTTTCCGGAAGTCGCCTATTTGCTGATCTATGGCGAACTGCCAAACGCCGGGCAGCTCGACAAATTCCGGCAGGACCTGACCTATCACAGCATGATCCACGAAGACATGAAGAAGTTCTTCGAGGGTTTTCGCCACACGGCCCATCCGATGGCGATTCTGTCGGCGATGGTCACCTCGATGTCGAGTTATTATCCGGAGACCGACGAGGACGACGAGTACCTCAACATCGTCCGCCTGCTCGCCAAGACAAAGACCATTGCCGCGTATGCTTACAAAAAGGCGATCGGCCAGCCCTTCGTCTACCCGCAGAACTCGCTGAGCTACTGTGCGAACTTCCTGCACATGATGTTCTCTGTGCCGGCCGAGCCCTACGAAGTCGACCCGGTGCTCGAAGACGTTCTCAACGTGCTGCTGATCCTGCACGCCGATCACGAACAGAACTGCTCGACGTCGACCGTCCGCATGGTCGGCAGCAGCCAGGCAAATCTGTACGCGTCAATTTCCGCCGGCATCTGTGCTCTGTGGGGGCCGCTCCACGGCGGTGCCAACCAGAAGGTCATCGAAATGCTGTCGATGATCCAGGCGGACGGAGGTGATCTGAAGAAGTATGTCGACAAGGCGAAGGACAAGGACGACCCGTTCCGGCTGTTCGGCTTCGGGCACCGCGTCTACAAAAACTTTGACCCGCGAGCGACGATTCTTCGCAAGGCTGCGACGAACGTGCTCGACCGGCTGGGCGTTGACGATCCAACGCTCGACATCGCCCGGCAGCTCGAAGAGATCGCGCTCGAGGACGAGTACTTCGTCGAGCGAAATCTGTATCCCAACGTCGATTTCTACAGCGGCATCATCTACCGCGCGATGGGTATTCCCACAGACATGTTCACCGTGATGTTCGCGCTCGGTCGACTGCCGGGCTGGATCGGCCACTGGAAGGAACTCCGCGAGGATCCCAAGGGCCGCATCAACCGCCCGCGGCAGATCTACACCGGTGCCGTCGAACGCGATTTTGTGCCGGTCGATCAGCGCGGCTAGTCCTGCGTCAAGCCCGACGTGAGCGGTCGTGGACGAGGTCACGAGTCCCGAACCGGTGGACACCAGGACGGACTTGCGACCTCGTCCACGACGGCGGCTCTGGTGAAGCACTTCGACAGAACACCCAACACCGACAACTCCTCGGAGAGGAACTTCCCATGGTCAAGACTGCTTCCACAATGCTGCCTCTGGGGACGAAGGCTCCGGACTTTTCGTTGCCGAACGTTGACGACAGCCAGGTGACTCTCGGCGACTTTGCCGGGAAGAAGGGGCTGCTGGTCATCTTCATGTGCAATCACTGCCCGTTCGTGGTTCACCTGCGTGAGCACCTCGCGGCATTCGCGAACGAGTACCAGGCGAAGGGCCTGGGCATTGTCGGCATCAGCTCGAACGACGTGTCGACGCATCCCGACGACAGTCCGGAGAAGATGAAGGAAGAAGCGGCTTCGGCGGGCTACACGTTCCCTTACCTGTATGACGGAACGCAGAGCGTCGCGAAGGCTTACCGGGCGGCCTGCACGCCGGACTTCTTCCTGTTCGATGGCGACATGGCTCTGGCCTATCGCGGGCAGTTTGACGACAGCCGGCCAGGGAACGACAAGCCGATTACCGGTGCGGACCTGCGAGCCGCCTGTGACGCGGTTCTCGCCGGGCAGGAAGTCCCCGCCGAACAGAAGCCGAGCATCGGCTGCAACATCAAGTGGGTCGACGCTCCCGAGTACTTCACTGGCGAACCAGCCGAGTAACCGCTCATGCCGCTGACAATTCAGCTTCGCCAGAAGACGACGATCCCGGTCGAGGTCGACTCGATCCGCATGGAAACCGTGCGGGAGCAGACCGCCGACGAGGTTCGCGCGACGCTCGTCCAGAACGGCAACAAGCAGGTCGAACTCGGCGAGTTCTTCGACGTCAGCGGTTCAGCGGCGGACGACGAAACGATCGTCTGGGAAGGCGACTGCTCGCACGTCAAATTGATCGGCACGCATCTGTCTTCGGGGGCGATCCGAGTTGAAGGCAACGCCGGGATGCACCTGGGCGCGGAGATGACCGGCGGCGAGATCACAGTCACGGGCGACGTGGCTGACTGGGTCGGTGCCGAGATGCATGGCGGCCGCATTCGCATTCACGGCAACGCGGGACACCTGGTCGGCGCGGTTTATCGCGGCGGCAGCAAGGGCATGACCGGCGGCGAGATTCTGATCGACGGAAACGCTGGCAACGAAATTGGCCATTCGATGCGTCGCGGCCTGATCGCGATCGGCGGAAGGTCGGGGGACGCACCCGGCGTCGGTCTGATCGCCGGCTCGATTCTGCTGTTCGGAGAATCCGGGATCCGCCCTGGTCCGGGGATGAAACGCGGAATGATTCTGTTTGCCGACGGTCGTTCTGCTCCGGAGATGCTGCCGACGTTTCGACCGGCTGGGCTCGCTCGGCAGCCCGTGTTTCTGCAGCTCTACTGGAAGCACCTGGCCGACTGTGGCTTTCCCGTTCCGGACGGAATTGCCGGCGCCGCCTGGCAGCGGCACATCGGCGACTTTCTGGAACTTGGCAAGGGCGAGATCCTCATCCGGGCCGATCAGAACTGATGGCCGACGTCGTCAATATTGCCGAACGGCTGCGCGAGTCGGCTCGCCAGTGGCCGCAGCAGAAAGCCGTTGTTTTTCCACAGGGCCGGGATCATGCCGGGCGAGTCACGTACTCGCACCTCACGTTTCAGCAGCTCGACGACGAGAGTGACCGGCTTGCCCAGGGGCTGATGAATTACGGCGTCCGACCGGGAACGCGCATCGTTCTGATGGTGCGTCCGAGTCTTGAGTTCATCGCGCTGACGTTCGCGTTGTTCAAGACTGGGGCCGTCGTCGTGCTCATCGATCCCGGCATGGGACGATCGAACATCTTTCGTTGTCTGGAAACGGTCGAGCCCGACGGATTCATCGCGATTCCGATCGTGCACGCGATCCGCGTTCTGAACCGCCGGAAGTTTCCTCAGGCGAAACTCAACGTCACCGTCAACGGAGCCCGCTGGTTCTGGGGCGGTCGAAGCTACGCCGATCTGCTGCAGGCCGACTCGTCAGAATTTCGAACCGCAGAGACAGCGGCGACGGATCCGGCGGCCATCATTTTCACCAGCGGCAGCACAGGTCCGCCGAAGGGCGTTGCCTACGAGCACGGGATGTTCGCCGCGCAGGTCGATCTGCTCCGCGACTTCTACGACATCCAGCCCGGCGAAGTGGACCTGCCCGGCTTTCCGCTGTTCGCGCTGTTCAACTCGGCAATGGGCGTCACGACCGTCATTCCGGACATGGATCCGACGAAGCCGGCTCAGGTCGATCCGCTGAAGATTCTGGAAGCGATCCGAGATCAGGGCGTCACGCAGGCATTCGGCTCGCCAGCGATCTGGAACCGAGTTGGCCGGCACTGCGAACAGACCGGCGAGAAACTCGGTTCGCTGCGACGAGTACTGTCGGCCGGGGCGTCGGTTCCGATTCACGTTCTGCAGCGCATGACGGCGGCGTTCGAGCACGACGACGCCAACATTCACACGCCGTACGGAGCCACGGAGTCGCTGCCCGTCGCATCAATCAGCGGCCGTGAAGTGCTCAGCGATACCGCCGAGCAGTCACGCCGTGGAGCGGGGACCTGTGTCGGTCGCCTGTTCCCGCAGGTGAAGGCCCGCATCATCGAGATCACTGACGGCCCGATCGCACACATTGACGAGGTTCGTGACGTCGAGCCGGGACAGATCGGTGAGATCATCGTGCAGGCGCCGTCGACAACGCGCGAGTACTTCCGCCTGCCCGACGCAACGGCCGGCGCAAAGATCGCCGACGCGGACGGGCGCTTCTGGCATCGCATGGGCGACACCGGCTGGCTCGACGATCAAGGCCGACTGTGGTTCTGCGGTCGCAGGGCTCACATCGTCGAAACGGCTGCAGGTCGCATGTTTACGATTCCGTGCGAGGCGATCGTTAACGAGCACCCGCATGTGTTCCGTTCGGCTCTGGTGGGTGTCGGTGCGAAGCCGCAGCAGAAACCGGTCATCATCATCGAGCCCGAACCGGGCCACTTCCCGGAGTCTGACGCCGAGCGCGCGCGCTTTGAGTCCGAACTCCGAGACCTCGGTCGGGCGAACGACTTGACGAGTTCGATCGAGACGATCCTTTTTCACAAATCGCTGCCTGTCGACATTCGCCACAATGTCAAAATCTTTCGCGAGAAACTCGCCCCGTGGGCTGAGGGGCAACTGAAGTAAGAATCGTGTCGAAAGGCGAAACCCCGTGCTGAAGCACGGGGCAAATGAACTGCAATTTCAAACCGGGAAGTTGTTTTCGACGCGTTCCTTATTGCGGTTTCTCTGTCGCAATCGGATTGCCCAGTCCATCGACGGGGGCTTCGACTTTGACACGCTCGCGACCGGCGAGATTGATCAGGTCCGGCAGGTCGTAGTGTCGCAGTGCTCCGTGGACGGCGTTGACGAGCTGATTGATGTGCTCTGACTCTGCGACGACGTGCTCCCACGAAGGCACCATGCCACGCAGCGTGACTGTCGAAAACTCAAGGGCACTGTCCGACTGCAGGGCGGCTGCATGCAGCGCGGGGATTGCCGCCTCACCGGTCGCGACAAGATGCAGACGGCGAGGCTGAGGCGCCGTCCTGGCGGGTTCGTAATCAGCAAGAAATCGCGACAGCACGGCGACATCGTCAGTACGCATCCCCACGTAAGACCGTCCCAGCAGGTAGGCCATGAGGATCTCCCTCAGGTCCGGGCCGAATCGTCCGCGAGCCCAGTCACCGCTGCCGCGACCGGTTTCTGGCGAACGGGTTCCGGTCAGCTCAGCCACGACAACAATCTGTCCGGCATCGACGCGAGTTCGGATCGGCGACTGCTCCAGCACGTCGTCCGTAATTCCGGTCTCCGGGAGGTAGAGGCAGACATCGCCCGTTGCCTTCTTCGGCAGGAGCACGAACACCGGCATCGGTTCCGGCGATGTTCCCTCAAGCGTCAGTTGCTGAATCTCGACACCCTTCCGGGGCATCGTCCCGACGGAACGCACCACCGGTTTCGGCAGGTCCGACTCCGGCCGCGCGCCGATCACTGTCCGAATCAGCTGGCGACGACTCTGGTTGCTCATCGCCTTCCAGCGCGGCACTCGTTCGGCTTTCAACCCTTGAGCCAGTTCGGCGTTGAGCTGGAACACCGATTTCTCTCCGTCCATCAGCAGTGTCTGGCCGTCCGGAGTGCAGTACAGCTCTTCCTGAGTCCAGTCACCCTTGCCCAGTTCGCGAAGCTGCTGGTCAGAGACCGGATCCGGGAGCGTCGCGGGATCGATCTCGTGAATGATCTTGTCCTCGCCGAGCAGCCAGCGATGCATGAAGCGGGCGACGGCCTCGCGCTGCTGCAGATAGAAGCCGTGCGGAACGTCGGCATCGTTGATTGCGACACGTTCGGGAAAGCCCAGCCGCGAATAGAACGACTTTGCCTGTCGAAACAGATCCCAGGTGCCGTCGATATGGAAGGTGGCGTCGCGCCGTCCGGCGCAGATCAGTGTCGGCTTCGGAGCCCGCATCATGACGTAGTCCGGTTCGTCCATGCCGAAGGCGATCTGCCCGAAGATGTTCTGCTCGGCGTCCTGCGGACCTTTGGTTTCTATCAGTTTGCGGAACGTTGTGAGGTAGCAGACGGGGGCTGCTGCGAAGATGCGATCATCGAGTGCCATCAAATAGGCCGTGAGCGTGCCGCCGCCCGAGTTGCCCGTGCAGCCGATCCGGTCCGCAATGATGTCGTCACGGCTCTGCAGATAATCGATGGCCCGCATTCCGTCCCAGATGCGGTACTGCGCGACGTTCGTGCCCAGCAGAATGCAGCCGATGCCCATCGTTGTGTGCTCGGTCGTGCAGAGGAACTGCACTCGCGGATGCGGCACGGCCAGCGGATACGACACCTGCTCGAAATGCTCGTGATCGTGCTCAAAGTCGAGCATCTGATAGCGCTCGCCCTGACCGATCGGGTCGTAACACAGAGCCGCCATGCCATGTCTGGCGAGCAGAATCGAGACTCGCTGATAACCATTCGCGGCTTTGCCGTTGTGGCTGTGTCCGCACGGAACGATGACGCCAGGGAACGGGCCGTCGCCTTCCGGCAGGTACAGGTTCGCCGTGACGTGATGCTGCGGTCGGCTTTCGAAAATCACGTTCTCAACTCGATAACCGTCTCCCTGCAGACGTCGCACGACGCGAGCATTCAACGGTGTTCGTTCGGGAAATCCGCCAATCTGCCGCTCAAAGAATTCCCGCCGCTCGCGAGCCCAGACGTTGCATTCGGCTCGGCTCTTGATCGTCAGAAATTTATCGCGTCGCGCTGTGAGACTCGCATCGATCGCGTTCCGCAATTCGAGTTCCAGCAGGTTCTGCGTCTCCGTTTCCGCGATCGTTGCCGCGGACTTTAGAGGGGCGTCAGCGCCAATGCTCGATTGGACGACGAGCAAACTTACAACAACGGCCAGTGTCCGCATCATGATGCCCTTCCGGTTGAACGCGACGAGGTCAGCCTGCAACGAGGTAACGATCCCGTGCCGGCCAATCTCGGAAACTCGTTGAGGACGGATTCTCACGGCACAAGAGGTGCTCCTCACAACACCTCGACGATTGGCTTTCCGCCATCGGAAAAATCGACGGGCCGGCCATCGGCCTTCTTCAGGCGAGCGGCTGTTTCGATGCCGAGCTTGTGATAAATCGTTTCGGCGTAGTCGGCGGGTGTGTAGCGGCGGTCGATGACCTCGCCGCCTTCAACATCCGTTGCTCCGATGATCGTTCCGCCTGGCACGCCGGCACCGGCAAACGCGATCGACATCGCTCGTCCCCAGTGATCACGGCCGGCCCACTTGTTCATCCGCGGCGTGCGGCCCATTTCCGTGACGAAGCAGACCAGCGTTTCGTCGAGCAGGCCGCGCTGGCTGAGGTCCTCAAGCAGTGCGCTGAACGAGCGGTCGAGGCTGGGCATCATGACGGGATGCGGCAGGCCATAACGCTCCTGGTTTCGCATTCCCTGAGGCCCGCCGCACGGTCCGTTGTTGTAGATGCCTTCGTGATGATCCCAGTTGAGGAACACGCCATTCGGCTGGCCGTAGTTCGGACGCCCGACCAGGTCCGGCGGCTGGACGATCGTGACGCTCACGAAACGGACGCCGGCTTCGATGAGTTTTCGTCCCAGCAGATAACAGCAGCCGCGATGATCGCGTCCGTAGCGGTCCCGCATCTGATCGGTTTCGGATGAAAGATCGAACGCGTTCTGCACTCGCGGGCTGGTCAGCAGGTCAAACGCGTTGACGTAGTACTGCTGCAACGGCCTGGCGTTTTCAATGGCCAGCGAGTTTGTTCGGTCGAGGTCGTCGAGCAGCCGCTGTCGATTTCCCATCCGCCCGTGATTGAGTCCGGATTGCGGTGTCAGTGCGGCGACCTTCCAGTCGGGATCGGCCACGTTCTCGCCGAGTCCCCTGGTGCCGAGCTTCCATGGCGCGCGAGCCGCAGGCAGGAATCCGGGACTGGTCACGGCGTTCGGCATGTTGACGCCGGGGCAGAACACGTAACCGGGAAGTTGCGGGCAGTCCGTTCCCAGAAGATGCGTCACGACCGACCCGATATCGGGAAAGTCCAGCGGCGCGTTGAAGCGGTAACCCTTGAAGAACTCCTTGCAGCCGTTCGGGTGGCTGGGAGCTTCCGCCGAGGTCATCGATCGAACGACCGCCAGCCGATGAGCCTGCTGCGCGATCATGGGCATGAGCGACGAAAACTGCACTCCGGGGACGCTGGTCGACATCGGGACGAAGGGGCTGCGATGGTCGATCGGCGCGGCCGGCTTCGGATCCCACGAGTCCATCTGGCTGATTCCGCCTTCTTCATAGACGACCAGCACCTGCTTCGCGCGAGCATCGATCGTTCGCTCGCCGGCTGCCGCCTCAAACGCCAGCATCTCCGGCAGCCCAGTTCCCAACAGGCCGGCGGAAACCGCCTGCCCAAACCGCCGCCGTGTCCATTCCGTCTCGGAGAAACGACCTGTCATCAAAGTTCTCCGCAATTCGTCGCACCAGAATCAGGCACCGAGCCCAGCAAGCCTCCCGACCACTCAGGCCAGCATACTCCGCCAGCGACGACCGCCCCAGAGTGCCTCTCCGATTGCCCTACTCCGCGACGTTCTACGGACGGCTGTCGGATGCTGCAGCGAGAGTCGGACGCATCCCGTAGACCTGCCCTGTCTTGTGACTCCAGACCGTGTGTCCCCTGACTCGCGGTGATCTATTTCCGTTCCAGGTGTTTGCAGTACTTGTCTTCCCAGACGAGCGTGGTGATCTCCTCGCCGCGAACCAGCTCGTTCCAGCTTCGTCTGCGCAGGTCGGCTCGGTCCCGTGGCGGTGAGCGAAGCTCTGCCTGACGGTCGGTGACCGCGTTCATCGCTTCTCGCAGAAGGTCATTCGATCTTGAACGGTCCGTGCAGAAGAGTCATTCGACGTAAATCGAATTTGGAAAGCGGTCGATCTGATGGCAACGATGCAGCCACTCTCTGGCAGACTCGTTGTCACCTGCGTGCCGAGCCTGTTCACACAGTAGGAAACATGCTTCCGCACGGTCACTGTGCTCGCGCAGTGCAATGTGGAACTCGTCAGTGACGGGATAGAGCGTCTCGCAGATGTACGCACCCCAGGCAGCTGCTTCGCTTCGAGGCTCGCCGATTGACGCCTTTCTCAGATGGTCGAGTGCTTCGTCCCACGCTGCGAGTGGTCGGGCCAGTGTGACTGTGAGTGTATCTGGTCAGAGAGGTGTGAGTCCTCTTCTGGCATGCGTTCTCCGGCCTGTATCTGAAGGTAACTGCGTCGCTGTGAGGCGGGGTGGGAAACAACTGGAGGAGAGTGACCAGTCCGTAACGTAAGTGAACTCGATTCGGCCTGTCAGTCTGGCGAGCCCCTGGCTCAGGCAACTGCGGGGAAATGATGTACCCGTGATAGGGATCATGTGGTTATAAGGAGTGTGTCCCAATGATGTCCTTTAACTCAAGGATGAGTGATGGCTGGCTCGCTGACTGATGATGTGATCGAGACCATCCGGGATGCTGCGAAACGGCTTTCCGGATGGCGACGACGGGAGTTTCAGGCGGAGATGGCGGTCAAGTACTGTGACCGCTCTGCCAGAAAAGCCGAGTCTGTCTTCGGGTGGCGCAGAGATAACGTCCGCACCGGACTGAAAGAGCGCGAAACCGGCATCCGCTGCGTTGATAACGCCGCCGCTCGCGGGCGGAAGAAGACCGAAGACAAAACGCCGCGGATCGCACAGGTCATCACGCAGATCGTCGAGCCGCATGCCCAGGCCGACCCGAAGTTTCAGTCGGCCGAGGCGTACACCCGCATCACCGCCAGTCGCGTGCGGAAGGAACTGCTGGAGCATCCGGACCTCTCCGAGGAAGACCGTCAGAACATCCCCACCCGGCAGACGGTGGGCGAGATCCTCAATCGCATGGGCTATCGGCTCAGACGCGTGCAGAAGGCGCGTCCTCAAAAAAACTCCTGAGACCGACGCCATCTTTGAGAACGTGCAGCAGTCGCGTGAGCGTGCTCGGTCAGAACCGGATTCGCTACGGATTTTGCTGGATACGAAGGCCAAAGTGAAGGTCTCGGAGTTCTCCCGCGGTGGCAGCGCACGAGGCGCCGCCACCGTCAAAGCGCTCGATCACGACATTCGTCCGGACTGTTTGCTGGTGCCCCTGGGGATTCTGGAACTGACGCGGGGCACGAGAGCGATCGACCAGCCGTGGATCACGTTCGGCCACTCGCGAGAGACGTCCGACTTCATTGCCGATGGTCTGGACCAGTGGTGGGGTGACCGCGAAGAGGCACAACGCTGGCGTGCGGAAGCTGCAGATCGAGCTGGACAACGAGCCGGAGATCAGCAGCTCGCGGACACAGTTCATGAAGCGTCTGGTGGAGTTCGCCGACCGCACGGGACTGGAGATCGAACTGGTTTATCTGCCCCCGTACCACAGCAAATACAATCCGATCGAACGCTTCTAGGGAATTCTGGAACAGCACTGGAACGGCACGCTGCTGAGCAGTGTTCGCCTTGTTCTGAACTGGGCCTCGACCTCGACGTGGCGAGGTGTCTCTTCGATCGTCCGAGAACTTACAGCCACCTACGAACGCGGCGTGCGGATTGCCCCCAAGGCCTTCGCGCCGATTCAGGAACGCTTGCAGCGATGTGAAACACTCTCCAAATGGAGCCTCAGAATCGCCCCGTCACCGCTGGTGCATTAGAAGGACACAGTTGCCTAAACGGAAAGGCTGTGCGCGAAGCGGCATGGACAGTCTTCGGTGGCCGAACGCCTTCTTTGCCAAACATGGGCTGCTGAATCTGGCCGCCGCCCATGCCACGGCCTGTCAATCCTCTCGCAGGTAACACCATCAACCGGAGAGCCGTGTGCGGGAAACCCGCACGCACGGTTCGGAGGGAAGGGAGCCTCAAATCAATCAGGCTTCCTTACCCCTATCCCAACGCGACAGCGCGGTTCAGCACATGAAAACACATTCCAGCAGGACAGACACGGGGGCGGCGAGGCATCCCGACGACATATCAACCACAGGCCTGCCAGACAATGAGCTGCGTCCCCTTTTCATTCCCGTCCCCTTTTCATTCCCTTTTCATTCCATCAACCTGTGACGATCGAGTCAGTTGACGGTACACATCGGGGAGCCCGATCGCTTCAGGTTCTCAACAACTCCACGGAGTTCGCTACGTCGCTCGATGACCGGCACGCGGTTCTCGAACTTCACCACCACCGTCGATGCACAACCGACATTGGTGGCCTTCCCCACAGGCCTCGTCTTCCTGCTCAACCCGTGGTAGTGCGGTGGGTCGTGTGCGAGCGTCAACTCTCTGGCTTCATCCAGATCATTCACCCAGCACCGACACGTCAACTCTGTGCACAATACGTGCGAGCCAGCTTCGAGAAGAGCCTTGATGACGGACTCGAATGGGTGTTTATTTGAGTTCGCACTGCCGATCGAAATCACAGCCGACTTCACGCGGAACCGTTCCTGAAACAGTTTTTGAAGCCGCGTACGACGCCCTGGCGAAAGTTTGCCGTTCCAGGTCTTTCCACCGTGATGCGGGACGGCCATAAGTTCCAGCTCCACCGACCTGCCAAAGTTATCCGAGACAACCTCGAAGGCATCCAGTGGTGCATCGCCCGGGAAGAGAAACCGATGATCACCGACTCTCATGTGCAGGATCGCGAATGCGAGATTCGGCTGCCCTCTCTCCCTCGCCTTTTTCGCATAAATGCCATCGGGGTGAAGAAGGGTGAGTGCAACCCGGCCGTTCGGCTCGTCATCTGGATCAGCGGACTGAAACACTGTCCTGGGGCCATCTGCATCGGTCTCGATCGTCGACCAGACACAGTCCATCGATAATTTGCCGCGACGGGCAGCGTCTTGGATGACTCGAAGCGCTGGATGATCATCTCGAATTGGCCGATCGTCGGTAAACAGAATCCGCTCGATGCGAGCCCCGGATTCAAGCAGGGACGACAACGCACCGATGTGATCCTCGTGCGAATGTGACAGGATCAGCACTTCGATCACTGGCAACGATTCCTGTGGCAAATCTGGATCGAGCCGCAGGCGATCAATCAGCACCTGCCAGCCGCCACCACGCGGGCCAACGTCAATGACGATAAACCGATTGCCCGGAAGCTGAATCAGATTGCAGGTTCCCTGCCCGACATCAAGACATTCAACGCGATGAACCACTCCGCCAGCCCTTTCATCAACGACTCGTCGCCAGGAGTAGACACAGGCGAACACTGCCTGCGTCAGAACAGGCAGGGTAGCGGCGGTTTGGTCAGATGTCACTCCAGTCAATTGGGGGCAAGCCACTGGTCTTGCGCATCGATTTCAGCATCTCCTTTGCTTCCGAAGCGGTCAGTTTTGGCATCGGTTCCCGTGGCCGCATTGACTCGATTCCGATGAGTTCATGCGTCTCGGCGTCGTAGACGCAAACAGCCGTAATCCAGTCGCCAGCCTTCAGACGCTCAAACCCGTCGGGAGCATCCTCAAGTTCGATGTCCGCTTCGACACCACCGTACGGCAGAACCTTCCAGGGATGGTCCGCAACCACTTCCACAGCCTGCCGAGCCCGCGTCGGCCACGCCGCCAGCGTCTTCTCGATATCAATGCCTTCGAGAAGCAGGTTCCAGTCGCTCGCTTCTTTAACGTCCATCTCTTCGGGCAATTTCCGATACAGCTCTTGAAACCGCCGTGCAATCTTCCGGCAATGGTCCCGTACTGCTTTCGCCCGAGAGCACCCTTCGCCACGCAATTCAGAATCACGACTGACCCAAAAAGTCGCGACGTGAAAACTCACGTCATCGCTGTCACACCAGCCAGAAGCGGGAGAGTACTCACGCTTCAAGACAAACACCAACCCCGTCAGGTCATCCGTAAATGACGACACCGGTTTTACGACAGCACCTTCATAGCAGCGAATGTACTCTTCATCGCTAGCGGCCAGCCCTTCATCGCTAACAGGCGGTTCCATGCTGTCAAGGACAGCAGCTCCAGATGAATCGTCGATCCAGGAAAGGTGGTTATCGACGTATTGGGAGGTGACGTCACCCGGCATCTTTGAAAGTCCAGACTATTTGATCACAATTCTGTGGAGCACTTCGACAAGCCGCTTTGGCGTGCAGTCGTGCTTACTCAACACGCATTGCACGTTAGGCAAGCCAGAAAGACGCTCCGTGTCTTCCCCAAGAAGATGCGTAAGAGCAACAACGGGGACATTATCTACAATCGAAGGCAATTTCTGCGCCAACAGATATCCTGAATTCGTCCCTTCCTTCACGTCAGGGTGACCGCGAAACGACTTGCCTGGCGGCATCAAGACATCAAGGATGATGCAGTCGACATCGGCACCATTCTCCTGCAGCCATTCGACTGCGTCATCGACGTTGTCGATGACGGTTAGCGCGTGGTCAGCCTTCCGCAGAGCGTTTGCATAGTACCACATGTAGTGTCCGGGCCGAAACGCTGGGTCTGACGAAACCTCGTCATCTACGAGCAGAATTCGCATTTCACATCCACCTGTCCTGATTAGTCGACCGGTGATTTCCGTCGAAATCTATGCCTGCCTGGAGGCGTCGAGTGTTTTCGGCAACCTAAGGACAAATTCTGTCCACTTCGGGTTCCGTCGAAAGACCACATCTCCTCCGTGCAACTGCGCGAACTGACGCGCCACGAACAGTCCAAGGCCGTCGCCCAGTACGTCATGAATCCACGCCCCCGGACCACGTGTGCCTTCCTGAAAAATTCGCTTCTCGAACCCCTCTGTGACGCCGACACCCCAGTCTTTGAAGAGGATTTCGTAATACGCCTTGTCATCAGATTCGCGGGCCTCAATCTGTATTCTGAATTCGGCGGGCGCCTCTTTAGCGAACTTAATGCCATTCTCGATTAGATTCGACACGACTTGAGTCATCACTCCCTTGTCGACCAGTAACGGTGGAAGAACCGATGCGACGTCGTAAATGAATATATTACCCGTTCTGAATCCACGGTCATCGATTTGCGGTTGCGCAAATCTGACTGCAGGTCGGATGATCGACTTTTCAAAGAACGTCTTTTCGAATCTTAATTTTGTGAGCTTGATATCCTGCTGAATCAGGCGCATTTCCCGAACATTGCGAAGCATCGTCTCAGCGTAAATGTCCAAGTCATCCAAGTAAGCGTGTTCAAACTGAAAGCCAAACTGCTCTTCTTCTGAGTCGTTTTCAAACTGCGAATTGTGTATCGAGATCTCATCCCGGATCTGTTCAATGGCAGCGCGGAATGCCGTAATAGGAACTCGCATTTCGTGCGTCAGTCTGGCCATCGTCGCTTCCTTTCGACGTTCAGCGAGCAGGACCTGTAATCGCGTCACGAAAGCACTGCCCAACGATTCCATTACGGCAATGTCTTCATATGTGAACCGTCGCACCCCGCGCGGATCAAATGCGAGAATGGCTCCACGAGCAAATCCAAAGGCATCTCTCAACGGCACAATTGCCGCACTAACCTCTTGCGCATCTGAATCCGGAGCCCAATTGGGAGTCACCAGAAGCTCACGATTCTTTTTCCAGACCAGGCGGGCTTTTTCTTCGAAGGGTTCGTAGTACGGAATGAGCTGTTTGTGGTCACCGAGAAAGCCAAGCATCTCGAGATCTGACGCGTCAGGAGGCGTCTCGATGAATACGGCGCTAAACTCATTGTCCGTCATTCGGCCAATCGTCTCGGCGAGCAGCATCGACGTCGACCTAAAGCTGCTGGTGCCTTGCGCGTTGACGACATAACTCATCCGGTTGGCGGCTCGTAGACATTCCTGCTGCAGACAACTTTCAATATATTGCCCAGCGATCGTTCGAAATTCATCGATGCAAGTCTCGTGAGCGAACTCACCATCGTTGGGGAAGACATTAACGACAAACAAGACCTGATGGGGATTTGACCGGTTTCTGACAGGAACAGAAATCATTCTCCTAAGGCCAAGGCGAGAAATAATCTCCGGATGAAAGAAATCACGTCGCAAGAGTGGCTTCGAGACATCAGGTACATCTCTGATCTGGCGACCGTCAGTTGCCATACCAGAAAAGAAACCGTCACATGGCATTACAGGATTCTGATCAGACAGATCTCCTCCAGCCCAGGCAGTCAGAATCAACTGGCGGGAAACCGGGTCCAGTGACCAGACCGTAACGAGAATCGCGCCAGACTCTTCTTGCAGATACCTGGCAATGTCTTGGTAGGCTTGCCGTGTTGGAGGCAAGGGAAATCGCTGCCGGAAACCATTCAGTGTCGGCATTATCAGACTCCTTGCGTTCTCAGCCAATCCCTGCACTTCCGGGCGATATCAAATGGGTTTTCCATCACGTCGACTTCGACGATTGCCCAGCCGGAGTATTTCCGCGAGCGCAAGTATTCGATGATCTTAGTCAGCGGGACGTCGCCTTCTCCGAGTGCGACAAAGCCTTGGGCATAGAACTGATATGATCTTCCGTATTCGGGAGTCCAGTCTTTGAGATGAATCGCCGTCAGTTTGTCATAATGCTTTTCAAGTACGTCCAGGAATGGCTCGCCAGCGATCTGCTGGTGGGCAGAGTCAGGCAGGAGTCCGACCTTTGCCGGATCGTTTCCAAATTCAGCGAGATGCGGCAGAGCCTCTGCTACCGTCTGGATTGGCTTGAACATGTGGGGGTGAACTGCAATCCGAAAGCCCTCGGAGACGGCCTGTCGAGCCAGGTCGTCCGGCCACTCGTCGGTGTAGATGTAGGGCGTCTGCTTTGGTCCAGCGAATGGGCGATAGGCACGGACGAAGTTCAGGCGATCCTCGAATGAGCCCGCTGAGACACCAACCAGCTCAAGTGAGTTCTTCTCCAATTGTTCCTGCAGGAAATGCATGTGAGTCTTGCCGACTGCAGGCTGGAACAGCTCGATCCCGTCGTAGCCTGCCTCACGGATTTCCCGAGTCATCTCAGGCAACAGTTTGTTCAATGAGCCAGCGCTGGGATGGTCTTCCCACGCAATTGTCTGAATGCCGATCTTCATGCGACCACCGGGTGAGTTGCGTGACTGATTGCTGGCAAATCGATGGCGAATTTCAGAGCCATTTGTCCGGAATAGTACATAGTAGCAGTAAATGGTCAACCATCGGCATATCCGGTTCCGGAAGCTCAGCTCGCCGAGTCCCCTGACGCACCTGGCCTCCCAGCCTGCCCATCCATTGCAACCTGGTGATTTAGAAGAAGGACTATGTCGCCGCTGTCTGAATTGCATTCAAACGGCGACCGGGAGTTCCCATTCAGGAGCGAGATCAGACTCACCGGATTCTGTCGGGACACCTTCGCCCGGAGTTGTCGACCGCGGCGGGTCGGAGTCGTCGATGCGGCTGGGGCCGAGGCCCAGGAGGGTCAGGCGAACGGTTCTCAGGAAGCCGCGCAGGGAACCGAAGGTGTCGGCAACCGCCGATGGTTCGTAACCGGAGTGCACCATGCAGTCAGTACATTTTGAGTTGCCGCTGCGGCACCCGTACCTCGACCAGTCGACCGTTTCCATCAGTTCGCGGAACGACGCCGCGGTGCCTTCATTAAGCAGGTAGCAGGGTTTCTGCCAGCCGAAGACGTTGTAGGTCGGGTTGCCCCACGGCGTGCAGTCGAGGTCGTAATGGCCGCGCAGGAAATCGAGGAACAGCGGCGACTGGTTGAACCGCCACGACCGTTTCGCTCGGTCGAACAGCCGCCCGAACAGCCGTCGCGTTTCGTTGCGATGCAGGAAGTGCTCCTGATCGGGAGCTTTCTCGTACGGGTACCCCGGCGAGACCATCATGCCTTCGACGCCCAGGGCCATCAGCTCGTCGAAGAAGCCGAAGTACGCGTCCGGGTTGGCGTCGTTGAACAGCGTCGTGTTCGTCGTCACTCGAAAGCCACGATGCACGGCGGCGCGGATCGCTCGAATGGCGACGTCGTAAATGCCGTCGCGACAGACGGCCCGGTCGTGTTCGTCGCGCGGGCCGTCGAGGTGAATCGAAAAGGTCAGGTACTTCGACGGCGTGAAGCGATCGAGATGCTCTTCGAGCAGGATCGCGTTCGTGCAAAGGTAGATGTACTTTTTGCGTTCGACCAGTCCGTCAACGATCTCGTGAATCTGAGGGTGCAGCAGGGGCTCGCCGCCGGGGATTGAGACCATCGGAGCGCCGCATTCGTCGACCGCGTTGAAGCACTCTTCGGGCGAGAGGTTTCGTTTCAGGATCTCGGCCGGGTACTGAATCTTGCCGCAGCCGGCGCAGGCCAGGTTGCAGCGAAACAGTGGCTCAAGCATCAGCACCAGCGGATACTTCGTAACGCCTCGCAGTCGGTTGCGAAGAACGTACGACGCGACCGTCCACATCTGTGAGACGGGGACCCCCATTGTCGGCCTCCCTGCGGCGAGTAGTAATTCGGGTAATCGGCACGGTTCATAGCAGCAACCAGAGCGATTGTCTGCGCTCGTTCGCACTCGCTCGCCCGAGACCTTCCAGCGACCTAAACTCCGCGTCCGTTCGGCGAATGGTTTCGACGCCCCCTGCCAACACGTCCATTTACCCGCCCTCTGGGAGGGTCGCGGTTTCAGCCGCGGGGAGGGACGCCGCCTGTCAG
>Ga0070726_10000364_pt1 | contig 59594 bp, 45 predicted proteins | sample tdAd471_FD_67275 | JGI IMG/M metagenome (GOLD analysis project Ga0070726, IMG submission 67275) | Marine sediment microbial communities from the Atlantic coast under amendment with organic carbon and nitrate - tdAd47.1 | ecosystem: Environmental > Aquatic > Marine > Coastal > Sediment | place...
TCGCGGTGACGGTGGTTGCACACTCCTTCGGCACGTTCGGCATCAACAGTGCGGGCAGCGGTCCGGGCGTAATCACGAATGCAACGACCGTTGCGGTCAACACCATCACCTCATCGGCGGCCGAGGGCGAGCTGTGGGACATCTGGGGCACAGGGCTAGGCGCGGCGCCGTTTGCCGACGACACCTTCCCGATGGTGCAAGACCTCGGCTACAACGTGCAGGTCTTCGTGGGCGGCGTGCAGGCGCAGGTCGTTTATGCGGGTCGTTCCGGCTGTTGCGCGGGCGTCGACCAGATCCGCTTTGTCGTGCCGGCCGGATTGAGCGGCTGCTACTTACCGGTCCATTTGGTGGTGAACGGCGTGCCGTCGAACTTCACTTCCATGTCGATCGCAGCGGGCGGCGGAGCCTGCTCAGACCCGGGCGGCATCAGCCGAGGGTCGCTAAGCGACGGTAATCTGACCGTAGGCATCATTCCCCTCCAGAAGGTATCGAGCGAGTTCTCGCTTCCCAACCTCCCAGGAGCCTCTCAGACGATGACGGTCGTGGGCGAAGCCGCCAGCGCCAGCTACCAGAGCTACGACGCAAATCTGGCGATCCGGCAGGGTTTTAACGGTCAGCTGTTCACACAGGACGCCTGCGTGGTGTTCACCTTCAGCGGCGAGACAGGACAGTTCAACGACCCCGTCCCGCCGACCGGAATCGACGCGGGTCCGACGACCTCCATCGAAGGGCCGGCGGGCTCGCGGACGCTTGAGCAGCTTGAGGTCGGACTCTACGCCGCCACTCTCTCCAACTCGCAGAACCCGTTCGCGGCTCTGGGCGAGGCGTCTAAGGAGCTGAGCCTCCGGGTGATTCGCGCGGCGATGAGCGGAGAAGCGGAGCAAGGCGCTGCCCAGTTCTTTACCGGAGGAACGTACACCTACTCGGCTCCAGGCGGCACCGACGTGGGACCGCATTCGAAGAGCTTCACGATTCCGGACGCTCTCAACTGGACGAACAAGGATCAAATCAACGAAGTGACCCGCAGCCAGGGGCAGACCGTGACGTGGACGCCGACGAGCGAGGAAGTCATGATCACCGGGAACAGCTTCATGCGATTGTCGGGTCAGAGTGCGGCCGGGGCCGGATTCTTCTGCCTCGCCGACGGTTCCTCGGGATCGTTCACCGTCTCGCCGGCGATCCTGCAATCGCTGCCGGCGTCGACAACGTTCTCCGCCGGCGGCTTCAGCGTTGAGACGGGTACTCTGCTGGTCGGGACAAACAAGCGTATCGATTGCGAAGCTGATGGACTGGACGCCTGCGTCATCGTCTACTCGGACTTTGAGTCGAAGATGCTGGGCTATCGGTAGGAAGGAGCGAACGGCCCGGGACAGTATCTCCCCCGGGCCGGCTTCGAGGCGACTAGTTTTTGGCCGGTCTCGTTGAACGAGCACCGGCCAGAGCGGACAGAACGACCGCCGCTGACGCGATCAGCACCAACACCGGCGCGGTGTCTTCATCCGCCCACTTGAACACAAAGGCCGGGGCAACCAGCAGGCTGCCGAGCAACATGCTGCTGAAGCCGATCCCCGCCGATAGCGGCCGAAACAGAGATACCAGCACGGCCGGGAGGAGAGCCATCAAGAGACTGGTCAAGATAAACAGGACGCCGAGGACACTGGGCCACCAAATCGCTATGGCCATCGCCGGAACAGTGACGGCCACCATAGCCACCCGGATAGCAGCCCCCATCTGAACAGGCGTCAGCGGACGCCTCCGCGATACGAAGTCCTTGATGGCCATGGATGCGAGCAGGAAGACCTCGGTGTCGATCGTACTCATGAGCGCAGCAAGCAGGCCCACCATGGCGATGCCGGCGAGCTCAGGAGGCAATAGATTGAATAGTCCAAAGGACAACGCCTCATCTGCGGTGACGCCGGCGCTCCCGCTGGCCGCAATGCCGATCAGTACGAGGCAGGCGCCGAGGATCACCCAGATCGTTGCCGAGAGGAAAAGGGAAGTCCGGGCGACATGGCGACTACGGGCTGAGTAAACCCTTTGCCAAATGTCAGCGCTGATGAAGAGGGCAAATCCGCTCAGGAAGAAGCTCACAGAACGCATCGGTCCGGGACTACCGAAGTCCAAGTCAAGATCCAACGCACCGATGTCTACGTTCCAGGGGACGAGCAGCGCGAAAACGAAGAAGATGACGACGAACTGCACTATGTCCGTGCGCAGCACGGCTTTGTAGCCGCCGAGCAGAACGTAGGCAAGCGTGAACGCCCCCATGGCGACCACCGCTGAGGAATACCCGATCGGGGCGAGTTCAGCGACGATCTGGCCTCCAACAATGAACTGCGCAGCCAACAGGAACAAGAACGCCGCGAACTGCAACGTGGCCGCCAGGTAACCGGTCCTTCCGTCGAACTTCAGAAATATGTAGTCCGAGAGGGTCAGGAAATCATGCTCTGCCGCGAGAGTCCGGATTCTCCCCGCTACAAATCCGAGCGCCACAAGCGCCGATGCGTCGCCGAGCATGATCCAGATTGCACCCACGCCGAATTCGAAGCCGAGGGCTGGATAAGCGCCGAGAACCAGGCCGCCGATAACAGCCGAAAGTGACGCCGTGGTCAGAACAACGCCGGCTGATCGGCTGGCGATCAGGAATTCGCCGGGAGTCTCTCGATTCCGAGTCCAGAGTCCGATGCCAATGATGACGAGGAGATAGACCGCAAGAGCGCCCAATTGGGATAGATCGGCGGCTTGCATGAAGGGAAGTCGCCAGAAGGTACCACAGCGGGGCAGCCTAACGGCTCATGGGCGACTCCACGGAGCCGTCCGTCAGGCCCGCATCCCTGAGTCGGGACTTCCAGTTACGATAGGAGTTAGCGTCATGGCTGAACAATCCCAACCGCGAATTTTTGAAGGCGACCTCACGGCTGCCGGAATGAGCTTCGCCGTCGTCGTCGCCCGCTTCAACAGCTTTATCACCGACCGGCTGCTGGAAGGCGCGCTCGATGCGATTCGCCGTTCCGGCGGAGACTTGGCGAGGGTGGACGTCGCGCACGTGCCTGGATCGGTGGAGATCCCCACGGCCGCGGCCGCCATGGCCAAGTCCGGCCGCTACGACGCCGTCATCTGCCTAGGCGCGGTCATTCGCGGCGAGACCGGTCACTACGACCACGTGGCGGGCGAAGCGGCAAGCGGCGTCGCTGCCGTCGGACGCGAGACCGGAGTGCCGGCTGCATTCGGGGTACTCACCGTCGAGACCGTCGAGCAAGCCATCAACCGAGCCGGCGCGAAGAGCGGCAACGCCGGCTTCTCCGCCGCGATGACCGCGATTGAAACGGCGTCATTGCTGAAGAAGTTGGCTGACGCCTAATGGCCGCCCGTCACACGTCGCGTGAACGCGCGCTCCAAATGCTCTTCCAACTGGAAGCCTCGGGGGATGCGCCTGAGCGCGTCCAAGAAGTCTACTGGGGCGGATTGGCGGCCGAACTCGGCTCGAAGGAAACATCCGGGGATGCCTACGCCGACCGTCTGTTTCTGGGGGCTTTGCGGCACGGTTCGTCGATCGACGAGCGCATCCAAGCCCACGCCAAGAACTGGAAGCTCGACCGTATGTCCGCGGTGGACCGCAACATTCTGCGCCTCGCAGTCTTCGAGATCGAGCATGAGGGGCAACCGGCGGCCGTCGTCATTACGGAAGCGATTGAACTGGGTCGGCGCTTCTCAGGCGATGAGTCCGCGAAGTTCTTGAACGGCGTGCTGGACGCGATCCGCAAGACGATCGGGGGCGTTACTGAACCGGATTCGCCGACCCCTGAGCCTGCGGTCCCGCCTCAATCTTGATGGGCCCGAAGGCGGCCTCGTACTGAGCCAGGTTCTCGGTCAGCACCGAATGGAGCGCCTTGGTCTGCTGCGGGCTTAGATAGATCCCCTGCATCGCTTGGATCTCGACTTCCTCGGCCGTCTGTTTCGCCACGGTGCCGAACTGCAGGAAGAAGTCCCACACGCTGGCGCGGACCTGCACGCTGTTGGCGTACCCGGCGCGGTACTCGGCCGTCTCGACGATGTTGACTCTCGGAGGAGCGGGCTGATTCATGCGTCCATGCTCCCGCAGCGCAGCGGCAAGAGCAACCCTAACGAGCGGGGCCGCTACAGGAGCAAGCGTGCGTCGCCCTGCCGTCGCGTCTTCTTTGCACGGTCCAGGTACTCGAGCAAAGGAATGGCGTACTTACGGCTGACTCCGGCAAGATCCTTGAACTCGCTGACGGTGATGCGCGGCGACGTGCGCTTGAACTCAGCCAGGCGGCGGTCGAGTTCCGCCAGGGCAGAGCGATGAAAAACCATCTCGTCCGAGATGCGAACGAGTTCTCCGTCGCGCAGAAGATTCGTCAGCAGTCGCAGGGCTCGCTTGGAGTCCACGGCGAGACTGGGCAAGAACTCCTTGACCCGCGGGACCTCCAGCCCCGCTGCGTCAAAGGCCTTCAGCATCGAGTCGCGCGCCTCGGCTTCTTCCTCATTGAGGGTGATTTGGTGGGACGCCAGCCGCACCAATTCTCCCTCCACGACGAGGCGTCCGTCGGAGACGAGACGACCCAGGAGCGCGGCCCAGAGGGCTTCATCGGCGCCGGGATAGAGGGCGCCCAACTCTGCTCGCGGCTTGCCCGGCTCCAGCGGGCGAAGACGGTGGAACTCCTCCAGGTCATCGAGCATGCGAGCCTCGGCCTCGGCGAGACGCTCGGCATGCATCCAGATCCAGGGTCGCTCGGAAAGCGCGGTCAAGCCCGCGGCGCGGGCGGCCTCTCGCACGGCGCCGGAGGACCAGCCGGTGATGCTCACGACCTCCCGAGCCGCTAGTCCAAAGGGCCGTTGTTGAGCGAGCGTCGAGACCAACACGGCGTCGTCTTCGCCCTCCAGCGCGCGCAAACGCTCCATGAGAGGCTTGTACGGCTCGCGCGACGGAGCGTTCGGCTCCAGGACGACGCCGCCCCCGATAGTGGTCACAGGCGAGCTCCGTCGAACGATGAGACGGTCGCCGCGCACGGTCAGAGCGGGTTCCTCAAGGCGAATCTGTGCGAAGGTTCGCGCTCCGCCGCTGAGCGACTTGGGACGGGTTCCGCCTTGCCGCTCCAGCCAGTAGAGCCGCCCTTCAATCTCCGCCGACCCGATGTGGACGCGAACGGGCGCGGCGTGCTTGAGCGGCTTGGCGGAAGCGATCAGCTCGAAGCGCAGGTTGATCGAGTCGGTCGGCTGCAGAACGCCCGGCTCGCAGAGCTGCATGCCCCGGGCGAGCCGGCGCATCTCGACGCCGGAGAGATTCAGCGCCGTTCGCTCTCCCGCGTTGGCCTTTTTCCGGCTCTCGGCGTGGGCCTGCACGCCCCGCACGCGAGCGCGCAGACCTCCGGGCTGGACTTCGACCTCGTCCTCAAGTTCCACAGCGCCCGAGGTGAGCGTGCCGGTCACGACGGCCCCGAATCCCTTGCTGGAGAAGACGCGGTCAATGGGCAAACGGAAGCGCCCCTTGCGATTCTTGGCCTCCACCGCGCGCGCCTCGTCGTCGAGGGTCGATCGCAACTCGTCGAGCCCGGCTCCTGTCTTGGCGCTGACGGCGACCACGGGCGCCTCTGCCAAGAACGACCCGGCAACCAGCTCGTCGACCTCCAAGCGAACAAGATCAATGAGGTCCGCGTCCACCAGGTCGGTCTTGGTCACGACGACGATCCCGCGCGGAATGCCGAGGAGGCGCAGGATCTCAAAATGCTCGCGCGTTTGCGGCATTACGGATTCGTCGGCGGCGACGATGAGCAAGGCCAGGTCCACGCCCCCGGCCCCGGCCAGCATGTTCTTGACGAAGCGCTCGTGCCCTGGAACGTCGATGAAGCCCAGGCGGAGATCTTGACTAAGGTCCAGGTGGGCGAACCCCAAATCGATCGTGATGCCCCGGCGCTGCTCCTCGGCCCAGCGGTCGGCGTTCACTCCGGTGAGCGCCTGGACCAAGGCCGTCTTTCCGTGGTCTATGTGACCAGCCGTACCGACAATGACGTTCTTCGGCAATCGCTCAACCTATCACTTACGATGAGGACGGTGCGGATGCTCTTGATCTTGGCCCTAGCGGCCGTGGAAGTCGTCGCGGCGACGACGCTCTCCGTCGACAACTCCTTCGGCGGCGTATCCATCGTGGCGGCGGATCGGGAGAAACCACGAATTACCGCCCGGGGCCCGGAAGGTCTGGGCGTCCGCGAAGACTTTGAGGTGAAAGCCTCGGGCGACCGCATCATCGTCACGGCAACGCCCAAGAACGGCGGCCCGATGGACGTGGAAGTGGAGATTCCGATTGGGTTCGCGGTCGAGGTGCGGACAACGAAGGGCGCGATCTCGCTGAAGGGTTCCGTCCCGTTCGCACGCTTTGACACCGAGACGGGCGCAATCCGCGTAGAGACGCCCTTCCGCGGGACGCGCTTCCAACTGGACTCGACGCACGCGCCAAGAGCGGTCCAGCTGCCGGCGGACCCAAAGCTGAAATTCACGCGTAGTGCGATCAAACTTGCAGGAGGCCGGACCTTGTGGCGACTGCGCGATACGCTGGCGGAACGTGAGGCGGTAACGGGCACGGTCCGGGTAGCGGCCGAGCGGCCGGACGCTGTGACTCTGGTGGACTGGCTGCCGCCGCGCAGTTGGCCGGTGAAGTTCCACTGGCAAGCGCCGGCGCTGCTCGAATCGTTGGACCGAGGACGCGGGCGGACGCCCGAGGCGCCGGCGCCGAACCGCCCGACGGGAACGTCCGTACCGGAAGTCGATCCGACGCAAGCGCTGTTTCGGTCAGATGTACGCTTGGCCAACTTCACCGTCGCGGCGACCGACGAGAGCGGGCGCCCGGTGACGGACCTTACCGCGGAGGATTTCCAGGTTGCCGAGGACGGGAGGACGGAAGAGACGGTGATGGCGGAGGCTGAGGACGCGCCGTTCAATCTGGTTCTCCTGCTGGATATGAGCGGCAGCGCCCGGCTGGACCGGAAACCGATGGTGGCGGCCGCCAAGGGATTCATCGAATTGGCAGGGCCTGACGACCAAATCGCCGTGTACGCCTTGGCGGAAGACGTGTTTCAAGTAGTTTCTCGGTTAACGGCGGACCACGATCTGTTGCTCAATCGTCTGGATGACCTGCCGCAATTCAACGGTGGATCCCCGCTCTACGATGCCGTCACGCTGGCCTACGGCGAGGAACTCCATGCGCGGGCCGGTGAACGCAATGCGGTCATTGTGGTGACGGACGGGCTGGACAACCAGATCAGCGAACAAGAGTTGCCTTCCAGCGTGAAGTACAAACGGCTGCTGAAGGCCGCGGAAGGGTTTGAAGCGTTGATCTATCCGGTGTACCTGCAGTCGGCGGAGCGGTTCCGGCCCAAATGGGCGAAGAAGGCGCGCGAACAACTGAGCGGACTCGCGGCGGCTAGCGGGGGACGGCTGTTCACTGCGGCCTCGGTCGAAGACCTTGCGCCGGTTTTCCCGCAAGTGGCGGAGGAACTGCGCGGCGTCTATTCGATCGCATACTACCCGAGCAACCAGGAATTCGACGGCCAGTGGCGCAGAGTACGGGTCAAGGTTCGTCGCCCCGGGGTGGTCGTGCGGGCCCGCGAGGGGTACTACGGCCGGTAACAATCGACGAGAACGCGCCCAGGCTGCAACAAACCGGGGTATTCTTGTCCTGGATCGATGGATGAAGAACTCCTCTTTCTGGGTTTCGGGGCGCTCCTCCTCCTGGTCGCTCTGATCGCGCTGCCGATTTGGGCGCTGATTAGAACCCGTCGGATTACCCAACTTGAGCAGCGGATCGCCGGCCTGGAAGCCGCGCTGATGCGCGTGATGCGGGAAGGGGCCGTTCCAGCGCCCGTGGCCGCGCCCGTCGCGCAACCTGGACCGATCGCCGAAGAGGATGCAACCTCTGCGCCTCCCGCGGTTCCGTCGGAACCGACCGAGCCCGCGCCTGTTTCCGCCGCGGCCGCCGCTGTGGCTCCTTCCCCGCCTCCGCCTCCGGCTCCCCCGGGGCCGCCGCAGAAGAAGCTCGAAGAACTGATCGGCGAGCGCTGGCTCGGCTGGGTCGGGATCTCGATCCTCTTGTTCGGCGCGGCGTTCTTCTTGAAGCTGGCGTTTGACAATCGCTGGATCGGCGAACTGGGCCGAGTATCGATCGGACTGCTTTCCGGTCTGGGGTTCGTCTATTTCGGCTGGCGCCGCCACCAAGCAGGCTGGCGCACCTTCTCACAGATCTTCACCGCGGGCGGCGTCACGCTGACGTATCTCAGCATCTACGCCTCCTACGGCTTCTATGACTTGATCCCCATAGCAGCCGCGTTTGGTTTCCTAGCGCTCATTGTGGTGCAGGCGCATTTACTGGCTGTCGGCTACAATGCTCCGGCGATCGCCCTCATGGGCCAGATCGGCGGTTTTCTTGCTCCGGTGCTGCTCTCCACCGGCAAAGACAATTACACGGTTTTGTTCAGCTACGCCGTGCTGCTCAACCTCGGCGCCGTATTGGTCGCCATCCGAAGGGACTGGCGCTGGGTGGGCTTCGTCTCGTACTGGTTTTCTCAGCTGCTGTTTTGGGGCTGGCACGAATCGCACTACCACCCGGAGAAGGTCTGGCCGGCGGTCGCTTTTCAGGCTGCAGTGTTCGGATTGTTCGTATTCGCGGACTTTGATGCGATGCGCCGCCGCGGCGCCCTGAATTGGGAGAACTGGCTGCGGGTCTTCCTGAATCCAGTGGTGTTCTTTTCGACTGCGCACATGTTGCTCGAACCGGAGTACCCGGAGTGGATGGGCGTGTTCGCCATCGTGATGGCGACCCTGTTCGCCGCAGTAGGGAAATGGTCGTTGGGATGGACGGCTCAGAACCGGCATCCAACCCTGATCGCCGTGGCGCTTTCGCTGCTCTTCGTCACCGTAGCCATTCCGATTCAACTCGAGGCGAACTGGGTCACGCTCGCGTGGGGTCTGCAAGCCGTGCTGCTCGCATGGCTGGCGCTGCGGATCGAGACAGACGGCTTGCGCTACGCGGCCCTGTTCATCGCCTCCTTGGCGCTGATCCGTTTTGTTTTTGCGGACACCCCTTGGGACTACCGCCCGACGTTTACGCTGATCTTCAACCGCTACTTCCTTGGAGGCCTGGCGTTGGCCGCCTGTTTGGCGGCTGTCGCTCGACAGATGCAGACCGCTTGGAGACGTGCGGCCCTGACGGTTGCGCTGCTCTCGATCGGCGTCGTCTGGCTTGCGATGACGGTCGAGGCCTACAGCTATTTCGACTCCATCGCCGCAACCTACTCCGCCGCCGTCGATTGGGACATGAGGCGATCGCTCGAGTGGATGGGACAGATGACGGTGTCGGTTCTGTGGGCGTGTTTCGCCTCCGCCTTGGTTTGGAGCGGCCTCAAGCGCGGCGTCGCCGCCCTGCGCTGGACGGGACTGGCCTTGTTCGGCGTGACGGTGGTGAAGGCGTTGATCGTCGACATCCTGATTCTGGAGGGGGCTTACCGAATCATCGCGTTGATGGCCCTCGGCGCGCTGCTGTTGGGCGTCGGCTGGGGCTATCAGCGGATCAGCAAGGCCGCTTCCCCGCCTGGAGAAACCGCATGAGACTTCCTCTGTCGATCTTCCTTTCGTTGTTCCTGACGGCGTCCGCCGTTCGGGCGCAGAACCCGGAGTCGATGACCTCCTGGGAATGGGTGCAGAACGTGCAGAGCCAGCCCTATCCGCTGGTGGAACTGTGGCTCGACCAACAAGTGCTGTTCGAGGCCCGCGAAGACCTGGCGGACCTGCGCCTCTACGACGCTTCAGGCCGCGAAATTCCTTACGCTCTGCGGACGCTGTACGAGATCAATACCAGCGACGAGTTCGAGGCGAGACTCTTCAATCGTTCAAGCGTCGGCCCCCTGTCGCTGGCCTCGTTGGACCTGGGCGAAAACCCGGAAACGCACAACGAGGTGCGTGTGGAGACGGCCGGAAAGAACTTCCGCCGCCAAGTGCGAGTCGACGGCTCCGACGACGGCCAAACTTGGTCCGTGCTCGCCTCCAACGCACTCGTCTTCAGTTTTGCGTCGGGCGGCCGCTCCGTAGAAGAGAACCGCGTACGCTATACCGACAGCCGGTACCGCTACCTGCGAATCGCCGTCGGGGCCGACCACGGAGAGAGAGCGCCCGCGATCTCAGCCGTTGTCGTCCAACGAACCATCGAGGCTGAAGGGCAGCATCAGGAGTTCCCGGCCGTGGGCCAGGCCCGGGAGGCAACACGCGACCAGGGACGCCCGGCCTCTCGCTACACGCTGGAATTTGGAGGACGTATCCCGCTCAACGCGATTCAGTTCTTCGCGAACGAGGCGGAGTTCTCGCGTCCCTTCCGACTGGAGAAGCCGCGCGCAGGATCCCGCTACCCCGAACTCGTGGCCTCCGGCACGCTGCGTCCGTCAGAAGAGGACGGACCGGTCGTGATCCGCTTCGACGAAACCTTCGCGCATACGCTCACGCTAACGATCGTCGACGACCGCAATCCTCCGCTAGGCGCCTATTCGATCAGCGCGCAGAGTCCCGTGCGACAACTGCTGTTTGATGCGTCGGCGATCCAAGAGCCGCTGCAGCTTTATTACGGCAACCCGAAGGCAGGGCCGCCGAACTACGACTTCAGCGCGACGATTCCGAGCATCGGCGGCCTCGAAAGCTCCGTCTCCCGCGTCTTTGCCGATCCGCCGCAAGTGCACGCGAACTATATTCCGCCCGCCGTCCCGCTAACGGAACGTTCGCCCTGGCTTGTGTACCTCGTGCTGACGGCCGCCTGCTTGGCGCTGTTCTTGATCTTGCGCAACCTGGTTCGGGAGGTCGAAGCGTCGCCTGAGAAAGCCGAGGAGGTCGTGTCATAGTAGGCCGATGCGAATCCTCCTTGCGGCGCTGTTCCTGACGAGTTGGGCTTGGGCCGACGACGTCTCCCTCATCGTCGTCGAGAAAAAGGCCAGCCAAGTCGGCTTCTATACCTCGGCGGGAGCGCGCGTGGCCGGCGTCGCGGTCGGCGAGACCCCGCATGAGATGGCGCTGGGGCCGGACGGGCGGCTGCTCTACGTCTCCGATAACGGCGTCTTGTGGATGGACTACAAGGGACCAGGCGGCAACACGCTCTCCGTCATCGATCTGGAGCAGCGCAAACGGGTAGGCGTCATCCCCACGGGAAAGTATCGCCGGCCGCACGGAATGTCGATCGATCCGAAGAAGCGGCGTATGATCGTCACCTCGGAGAACCCGGACTCGCTGTTCCTGGTCGACCTCGATTCACGAGCCGTGGTCGAAGCCTATGACAACGGCGGAAAGGCGCCGCACATGGTGATGTTCTCGCCGGACGGCGAATGGGCGTTCGCTTCCAATACCAACTCGGACAACATCGGCGCGGTGCGAATCGGACATGACGAACACGAGGTTATCCCTGGCTGCGGACGACCTCAAGGCGGCGTGCTCGACGACGAGGGCTCGCTCTACTACGTGACCTGCGCGAACTCAGCCACGGTCCAGGTGATCGACGTCAAAGCCCGCAAGGCAATCGGCGAGTTCAAGACGGGAGAGGGCGTCAACCGCATCGCGCTGACGCCCGACGGCAAGACGCTGGTCTACTCCATCGGCGGGGAGCGCAGCGAGATGGGTTTCGCCGACGTGGCGACGCTGAAAGAAACAGGTCGCGTCGACCTCGGCGGTCCACCGCTCTCCTGCTCACTTTCCAAAGACGGGCGGTACGCCTTCGCCGGGGTGCAGGACCGCGACGAGATCTATGTCGTCTCCGTCGAGGAACGCAGGGTGGTGCAGGTCATCAAGACGCCCGACGGCGCTGGTCCCGATCCGGTGATGGAGATCGGTACGTATCAGCCGCCGGAGTAACGATCGAATCTACGCCAAGGTCGACGGCATCTGGTCGACCTTCCACGTCTCGAGCTTCTTGAAGTTGGCCTTGGCCCACTTGGCGCGCACTTTTTCCATCGCAGTCTCGGAGAGCTTATTCGACTCCGTGCCCACGGCGATCTTCACGTCGGCATCGACTTGTTCCACGCTGTCGCATCCAAGGATGGCCGTCGAGATGGGCAGAGACCAAACGTAGTTGAGGCACTCCTCCAGCGTCGCGCCCGGCTCCTTCAGCAATCCCGCAACGCCAGTCGTCTTCATGGCGATGACGCCCATACCTTTCTCCAGCGCGGCCGGCATGGTGGTGTGTTCAAAGCTGAACTTCTTGTTCGCGCCGTCGGAGACCGAGAGCGGAACCAGCACCGTCGCCCAGTCATACATGCCGACCATCTTGCGGAGCACGCGCGGGTCCATATGACCGGTAAATCCGATGTGACGAATCTTACCGTCGCGCTTGGCCTTCTCAGCCATCTCCATCACGCCGCGCGGCCCGAAGATGAACTCGATGTCTTCCTCGTGCATCACGTTGTGAATCATGTAGAGATCGATGTAATCGCGCTTCAAGTTGGCGAGCGATTGGTTGAGATCGAGCTCAGAGTGAGCGGCGGTGCGGTGACGCGTCTTAGTGCCGAAGATGAGGTCCTTGTTGTCCGATCCGAGAGCGAGGCCGTACCGCTTCTGGCTCAAACCATAGGCGCCGGCAGCCGCCGTATCAAAGTAGTTGACGCCCAGTTCGCGGCAGCGTTGGATGGTGGCGACGGCCTGCTTCTCGTCGCTGACGTTGCCGACGCGAGCGCCTCCCAAGCCGAGAATGGTCACGTCCAGGCCGGTTTTTCCCAGAGGCCGCTTGGGGATCTCACCGTGCTCCTTGGCGATCGCCGTCGCGGCTGCGGCCGTCACCCCGGCAGCGGTCTTTACAAAGTCTCGTCTCGTTTCAGCCATGGCTCGTTATCCCTGGAAATCGTTCGCTTCGGGCTACTTAGGCGGTATCGTAGCACGCGGCCGGTGGTCGCTCGCAGGGCTCTGCTATCCTCCGGTGTTCATGACTCGACGACTGTCCTGGTTACTTCTGGCGGCCTTTGTCTTCGGCGGATGCGTCCGTAATGAACCGGCATTGCCGATTGAACCGGAAGTCGAAGAGGCCGACCTACTGACGGTGGTCAACGTGGCGGACCCGCGGGCGGATGCGCAGTTGATCTCCGGCTTCCACGACTTGGAGCAGCTCGCTTGGCGCTGGACGCACAAGCGGTTCTCGGTCCTACTGCAGCCGCCCGAGCCGGTTGAGGGACACCCGACCGCGCTGGAGGTCCGCCTGTCAGTGCCCGGCATCGTGATCGAGCAGCTCGGCCAGATTTCCTTGAGCGCTTCCATTGGAGGCGAGCCGGTCGGAGCGCAGGCATTTAGCGAGGCCGGGCAGGACTTGGAGTTCCGCCAAGTGGTTCCCGAAGGGCTCCTGGCGAATCAACCGGTTCAGGTCGATTTTGAGTTGGACAAGGCGATTGAACCCACGGCGAACGACGGTCGCGAACTGGGCGTCATCGTCTCCGCAATCCAACTCCAATGAGCGATCGGTCGTGACCAACTCGGCGCACGCCCTTACATGGCATTCGCGGCTAGCTTGGCTGCTGCCGCCCGCGGTCTTGTTGACTGTCTTTCACCCGGGTTTGTGGACCTGGTTCCACACGGACGACTTCTCGCTCCTATGGCTGGTCACGCTCTCAGGAGATGAGTTCTGGGTTCGACTGCTGGAACCCCGTGCGCAGGGCACTTATCGCCCGCTCAGCGAGCGGCTGTTCTTCTACTTGCTCTACCAGGAGTTCGGCTGGAATGCGTTCCCCTACCGATTGGTCGTTTTTGCGACGCAAATTGTGAACCTGTGGTTGCTGACCGCGCTCCTCAGGCGGCTCGGCGCCTCGCTGTGGGTCGGCGCGGCGGCGGCGGCACTCTGGGCTACGCACATCGGCTTGGCGGCGCCGATGGGTTGGACGTCGGCCTATAACCAAGTGCTCTGTGCGTTCTTTCTCCTCGCGGCGCTGTTGTCGTTCGTCCGCTTTGCCGATGGCGGGAAGCTGCGCTGGTACCTCTTGCAGTGGGCGCTGTTCCTGGTCGGGTTCGGCGCCCTGGAGACGATCGCGATCTATCCGGCCATCGCGCTCGCCTACTGCATTCTCTTCAAGAGAAACCGTTGGCTTTGGCCGCTGCCGATGTTCCTCGCCTCCGGGGCCATGGTGTGGTTGCAACTCAGCTTCGCCAAATCGGGAGGCGGCGAGGTCTATCGGATCTCGACGGCGCCTCTGGAGTTGATCGATTCGTTGCTCTATTTCATCGGCTTAGGGATCGGCGGGTCGCTCGGATTGACCATCGGCTGGTTGCTGGGCGTCGTATTGTTTGCGGCCGCCCTGTGGCTGTGGCGTCGCGGCGAGCCCTCGGCGATGTTCGGCTGGGCTTGGTTCGTCATCTCTTTGGGCCCCTACTTGCCGCTGGTCGAGCATCGGTCGGACTACTACCTCGCGATTCCAGCGGCCGGGCTGGCAACGGCGCTGGCCGTCACGGCAGCAGCGGCTTGGAGAGCGGGAGTCGTTCCGCGCATCGCAGCCGTCGCCGTGCTGGGAGCGTTCCTGTGGGGCGGGATCACCGTCTCGCTGATTTCCATTGAGTACAACTGGAGAGTCGGAATCCGAGCGCGGAACCTCGTGACCGGATTAGCTCACGTGCGGGCTGAGCACCCGGGAAAGACGATCCTGTTGACGGGCGTCGACGACGAGCTGTTCTACACGGCGCTCTACCACGACCTGCTGCAGATCTCGCATCTGTATGAGGTCTACCTGGCGCCGGACGCCCATTCCGTCGCGGCGCGGCCCGGCCACCGGCCGCCTGATCGCTTCATCCTTGAACCCGAGGACGTGCGTCTGGAGATCGCCCGCGACCAGATTGTGGTCTACGACGCCACGGGCTTTCGCTTGCGCGAAGTCACCAACCGGTACAAAAAGCTGGCGCCGTTGAGGCTCAGCCGGGCGCAGTGAAACCGGCCGGGGCGGGCTAACCCACGCGGGCCTGGAGGTTCTTCAGCGCCGTGATGGCGGCCTGAGCGACGCGCGAATCAGAGTCGTTCGTCGCTCGCTCGAGATGCGGAATGCTGTCCTTGGTCCCGCTGGTGGCGATCACCGTGGACAGATGAATCTTTTGGTCGCGCGTGCCCGAGGTCAGCGGCGTATAGAGCTCAGAAAGCACCTTCGGGTCGCGCGCCAGCTCAACCAGGAAGGGTCGCGCTTCCAAGCGGTGGAACGTCGAGTCCAACCCGTCGACGAGGTACTGGACCATGTTGAGGTCGCCCAGTTGGACGGCCGCGAAGGCCATCGACAAACGTGCGCTCTCACTCTTCTCCGTCGCGAAAGAATCCTGGATCAGTTTGAGGTCGCCGTCGTTCCCCGATCTCCCGATCCCCTCAGCGGCAGCCCCGCGCATCTTGGCGTCCTTGTCGTTCAAGAAAAGAAGGAAGAGCTTCTCTTCGCCGTTGTCGGGGATCTTGGCAAGCGCGGTCAGCGCCGCCCGCTGGACATCCTTCTTGCCGCTGCGGGCAAGCTCGACCAGCGAGGGTACGGCTTCCTTCGTACGCAGGTTTCCGAGCGTTTCCGCGGCGGCAACCTGAATATCCTCGGACGGGTTGACGAGCAAGAACGCCATATCCGGGCCGATGCTGGTGTCGCGAATCTTTCCGAGGGAGCGGATCGACTCGACCACAATCTCTTTGTCGGCGGCGCGCAGACCTTCCTTGAGCTTGGGAATGGAACGCTCGGCATGCAGGATGCCCGAGGCGCGCGCAGCGTTGGCGCGCGACTCCATGCTCGAACCGCCAGTGATCAGCGTGGCAATAGCGTCTTGCGTGGACGGCGAAACCTTCACATAGGGATCGATCAGCAGCGGTTCGCGTTCGCGGAAACGGTTCTTGAGGGATTTACCGAAGCTCTTGACCGAATTCAGCCAGCCGAACTTGACGTAACCAGGCGAGTAAAAGTTCACCAGTCCGTCGACGGCCAACGACTGGATCTCCGGAGAGGCATCCTTGGACGCCGCCTCCAAGCCGACTTGGCAGTCCGAAGTCCCGGTCTTGATCAGAGCGATGACGGCCTCCTCGCGAATTTCTTGGGGCTGATCACGAACCATCTTGGCGAGCGCGTCGCAAATCGTCTTCGTGTCTCCCTGACGCCCCTTGCCTTTCTCGCCGAGCGACTCGACGGCCTTCTTGCGGATCTTGACGTCGGTACTTTCCAGGTCCTCGATCTGAGCACCCAGGGGGGCCGCGGCAGAAAGCGACAAGCAAAGAGCGAGGGGGAACAGAAGATTGCGCATGACGCCCTTCAGTATAGGGCTTCCAAGGCAAGACACTGGGCCCAGAAAGCCGATAATGGAGGCTTGATGCCAGCTCCAGAGACGATCGCTCGCATTCGTGCGCTTCAGATTCTCGATTCGCGGGGTCGGCCGACGCTGGAAGTCGAAGTGGAGTCGGCCTCGGGTGCGCGATCGTCGGCGATGATCCCCTCGGGCGCGTCTACCGGGAGGCATGAGGCGCATGAGCTGCGGGACGGCCCGTCCGGCGGCTATGGGGGCCTGTCGGTACTCGTGGCCGCGGGCAACGTCAACGGTGAAATCAACCGGGAACTGCGGGGCTGGTCTGTTCAGGATCAGGGGGCGTTAGACCGTCGCCTGATCGAACTCGACGGAACCGAGAACAAGGCGCGCCTCGGCGCCAACGCCGTTCTGGGCGTCTCGATGGCCGCCGCTCGATCCGCCGCGGCCCTGGCGAACGAGCCTCTATGGAGATCTCTGGCCGGGGGGCGGCCGGCAGCGGTTCCGGTCCCGATGATCAACATCCTTTCGGGCGGCTTGCACGCCGGAGGGCAGTTGGAGTTCCAGGATTTTCTGGTCGTTCCCCACGGGTTCGAGACGTTCGCCGAGGCCTTGGAAGCGGCCGTTCGCATCCACGGCGCCACTGAGGGGCAGTTGCGCGCGGAGGGCCATGCGCTCACCGGTGTCGCGGACGAAGGCGGACTTGGGCCGCGCCTAGCGTCCAACCGCGAAGCGATCGAGACGCTTATCCGCGGCATCGAGGCGGCTGGATATCGTCCCGGCGCGCAAGTCTCCATCGCACTCGACGTGGCCGCGAGCCACTTCCACCGCAACGGCGACTATGAATTGTCGAGCGAAGGACGCACTCTGGCTGAAGCGGAGATGATCGAGTTGCTGGCGGAGTGGGCCCGCGCCTACCCGATCGTCTCGATCGAGGACGGCCTCGGCGAAGATGCCTGGGCTGGCTGGAGCGGGCTGAACAATAGGATTGGCGACGCCTGCAAGCTGGTGGGCGACGACTTGTTCTGCACCAACCCAACCCGCCTGGAGCGAGGCATTCAGGAACAGGCGGCGAACGCGGTACTGGTGAAGATGAACCAGATTGGGACGTTAACGGAGACGCTTCAGGTTGTCGACCGGGCTCGTGAGGCTGGATTTGCAGCAGTGATCTCGGCACGCTCGGGAGAGACCGAAGACTCGTTCTTAGCCGACCTGGCCACAGCATCCGGCTCCGGGCAGATCAAGGTGGGTTCGATCACTCGTTCAGAACGTCTGTCCAAGTACAACCGGCTGTTGAAGATCGAAGCGGAGATGGAGCAGGCGGGCGGCCCCGCTGGATTTCAGGCTTCCCGCTCTTATCTGCGGAGCCTGGGTTACGCAACTTGAGGGTCTACATAACGTAGCGAGCGGCAAGACCGCTTGACGCCGGGCGGGCCAGGTGACGCAGCAGCGGTTCGGCGGAGCGGATCCGCAACATCTCCTCACGAGCGGAAACATGCATCGTCTCCAACGATCGATCGATCGCCTCGGTCAATCCGGCAATGGCGTCGAGTTGCTCCAGACGCAAGGTGGAAGCCGCCGCGTCCGGCCCGCGGGCGGCGAGGTGGGCCTTGAGCACCTCCACATGACGCGCCATCCCCAGCAAGTCATTGTGTTCAATGGCTGTCAGCAACGGCGCAATCTCCTTCTGGCACTGCGCGTAGAGTTCTTCGGTTTGCATGGTCTATCCCCGGACGAGACTCTCATCGGCCAACAAGGAGAGATATTTGGACGGGAACGGCCGCGGCTATGGGCCGACTCGGCGGAAGAAGTCCGTGAAGATCGCGTCCCGGTCGACTCGTAGAGCGACCCGCATCGGGTGACGACTCGCGTCCAAGGCCCAGGTCATGCGCGGGGTGAGCACGGGAGCGGGCGTGATCTTGGAACGAACCCACTCCGGGTTGACCAGCCAGCCGATGAGCGCCAAGTCCCAGATCGGCTTCGAATAGGCCTGCGCGGCATCGGCGGCATGCGCGTGTTCGTAGCCCAGGTAGAGCTCGAACAGGTATTGAGCGATCTCGCTTCGGCCTTGGAGGAACTGCTTGAGCTCGCCGCGCGTGGTGCGCATCTGTTCCGACACCCAGAACCCGGGCATCTCAAACAGCGCGACGCCGGAGTCGAACAACAGGCGCGAGGCTTCGTAGTCTTGCTGGATGTTGTAGTCGGCTGCCGAATCCGCACCATGCGGCGAGCCGCCGATCCAGGCGACCACAATGCGGTCGACAATTCGCGGCTCGCGCGCGATCGCAGCCGAAACATTGGTGGGACATCCGAGCGAAACGACCCACAACGGCCCCTCTCGCGGCTCCATCGCCCGGTGGATCAAGTCGTCTACCGCGGGATTCTCCAGCGGCGACCGGGCTCCAGTCAGGTAGCGGTCCGTTCCGCGCAGCACAAAGTCCGCCAGCGCCTGGTAATCCATCTTGCGCAGCGTACGGAGGATCTCATCGTAGCTTTGTCGTTGCCCCTCGGCGGGCGTCTTGGCCTTGGAGTTGACGAAAGTCCCCGAGTACACCGCCTCCACGTTCAGTTCCGGGGCCCGCAGCGCGTAGGCGATTGCAAACGGGTCGTCGATCTCGTTGGCTGCGTCCGTATCGAGCACGATGCTCAAAGGGCGCCGCGGAATTTCGAGCCGTTCGGTGAGGCTCGCGGAGGGGGCTGATTGAGCGAGAACGCTCATCGTCGCCGCAGTTTGCAACAAGAACGCTCGTCTGCCGGTTCGCTTCACCATTCGCTGGTTCACTATACTTGACCTTCGACGTCCGCCATGAACGACGACTCTCTTGTGACCATCTTTTCGGCGAAGGAAATCAGCGCCAACGCCGAGGCCGAGGTGCTCAAGTCGTTGCTCGATTCGGCCGGAATCGAGTCGATCATCAAGTGGATTCCGCCGACGTTTCAGAAACCTGGCGGGATTCGGTTGATGGTGCTCGACACCGTAGCGGAAGAAGCGTCGCAGTTGATCCGCCAAGCGCAAGAAGGGGAACCGACCATGTCTGATACCGCCCAAGATTCTTCCAGCGACAAGAGGATGGTGAACGTCTTCGCCTCCAGCAATCACGACGCCGAGGCCGAAGCCGAGATCGTCAACGCGTTGCTCTCGTCTTCGGGGCTGCAATCGATGATCTTCCGGCAGAACACCGAGGCCCTGCCCGCGGGCGTCGTCGAGGTTCGCGTTCCTGCGGAGGAAGTCGAGTCCGCCAAGCGCATTCTCGCTGCATCGCAACAGGGCGGACAGCAGCAGTGAGGGCGGCGCTGTTCGCTCTCACGGGGCTTCTGCTCGGCTGCGGAGCCGCGCCGGCGCCCGAAGCCCAGGACAAGCCCAAGCTCGTGCTTCTGGTCGCGGTGGACCAACTGCGGGCCGACTACTTGACGCGCTTCGCGGATCTCTACGAAGGCGGCTTCAAGACGCTCCTCTCCGAAGGCGCCGTCTTTGAGAACGCCGCCTATCGTCACGCAACGACCTATACCGCGTCCGGCCATGCCGCGATCTCGACCGGAATGCATCCGGCAAACTCCGGCATGGTGGGCAACTCGTGGTTCGACTACGCGAAGGGCGCGAGCGTCAACTGCATCGCCGACGACGAGTACGCGGCCGTGGGCGGACCTGGGCGCGCCGCCTCGCCGCGCCCGCTGCTGGCAGACACCTTCGGCGACTTGATGAAGGCGGCGGACGCGGAGTCTCAAGTAGTTTCCGTTTCTTGGAAAGATCGGGCGGCGATCCTCATGGGCGGCCGAAAGGCGGACCTCGCGGTCTGGTTTTCAACCGAGTGCGGATGCTGGGTGACCAGCGAGTACTACACCGAGCAAGCCCCCGCGTGGCTCACGACCCTGAATCAGTCCAAACCGACCGAGCGCTACGTGGGCGCGACGTGGACCCGCCTGATCGACGACGTGGAACTCTACAACGCCAATGCGCGCGAGGACGAGTTCCCGACCGAAGGCGACGGGAAAGCGACGACGTTCCCGCACCACATGCCGGACGAGGGAGGCGCGGGATTCCCCGGGCGCCTGGCGGCGACTCCGTTCAGCGACGAGTTGATCTTGGAAGCGGCTCTGGCGGCGCTGGACGCCAACGATCTGGGCTCGGACGAGCATCCTGACGTCTTCGCGGTCAGCTTCTCCGGGACGGATCTCGTCGGCCACCAGTACGGCCCGCACAGCCAAGAGGCGATGGACAACCATCTCCGGCTCGACCGCCATTTGGCCAAACTGTTGGCGGCGGTCGACGCGAAGGTCGGCCTTGAGAACGTCACTCTGGCCCTCAGCGCCGATCACGGCGTGATGACCATGCCGGAGCACACGGGCGGCGACCACAAACGCATGGCGCCGAAGGGCGCGATCGACCTGGTCAACGACGCCGCAGCCAAGAAGTGGCCCGCCGTAGGCAGCGTCGTGACGGCAGCAGGCGCGGGCGGGCTCTATCTGGACCTGCCCAAGCTGACGAAGAACGCCCTCGACCCGGATGAAGTCGCCCGATTCGTCAAAGAGCAGCTCGAGACGGTGCCCGAGATCGAAGAAGTCCTTTTGGCCTCGGAGCTGGCGGGCGACGACATGCTCCACCGGCTCTATCGCAACGGCTACTATGCCGAGCGCAGCCCGCAGGTCTTTTTCTGCTGGAAAGACTCCGTCTACCCCGGCGGATCGCGTGGAGCCAGCCACGGAACGCCGCACGCTTTCGACCGCCAGGTACCCGTGATCCTGATGGGCCGCGGCGTTCAAGTCGGCCGCTTCACCGATGAGGCCGGTCCGGAAGACATCGCTCCGACGGTGGAAACGATCCTCGGAGTCGAAGTCCGCAAGGAAGACGACGCACGAGTGCTCGCAGAAGCGCTGGCGGAGTAGCTGCGGATGAAGGGCGATCGCTCACGATCCGAGCATTCCGTCGCACGCGACGACCGCACCGGCGCCGTCGTCCATCAGTTGACGTCGCATCTCTCGATCAATCACCCGACCTACTTCCTGAACAGCTCGTTCACGGATGACCAGTCGGCGCTGATCTTCACGTCGTATCGCACCGGCGAGGCGCAACTGTTCGAGGTCGGCTATCCCGACGGCGAGATTCGGCAGTTGACCGACAGCGACGCGATCCACCCGTTCTCGCCCGCAATCGCGGTCTCGGGCGAAGTCTACTTTGTGCGCGGCGGCGCCGTCTGGGCGCTCGATCGCGACACGTTGGGCGAGCGAATGGTGGCGGATTTCGACGGGCAGCTAGGAGAGTGCTCGCTGTCGCCCGACGGCAAATGGTTCACGGCGGCTTGCCGTGCGGAAGGCGAGTGGGGCGTAGCGGTCGGCCGCACGGATGGCTCAGAGAAAGGCTTCCTGGCCTTTCCCCGCACGATCATCCATCCGCAGTTCAATCCGACCAACCCGGAATGGATCGAGTTCGCCGGAGATCCGGCGCCGCGCATGCACCGCATTCGCCGAGACGGCACGGGCCTCGAATGCCTCCACCAGCACGACAACGACGAGTTCGTCGTGCACGAGACGTTTCTGGGTCAGACGCAGGATCTCGTCTTCACCGTCTGGCCCAAAGCCCTCAAGCGGATGAACTGGGCGACCGGCGAGATCACGACCATCGCCGAGTTCAATGCTTGGCACATCACGCCCAACCGAGACGGCACGAAAGTCCTGTGTGATACGGTCCACCCGGACCAGGGTCTACAGATCGTGGACGTAGCAACCGGTGTACGCCGGACCATCTGCTACCCGGAAGCTACCAGCCAAGGCACCCAGTGGAAAACGTCCCGCTACGCCGTGGCCGCCGACTGGGCCGCCGCCCGCGCCGAAAGCGAGAAAGGCAAAGCGCTCAGTTGGATGGAGATGGCAACCGACTCCGTCTACGGCCCCCAGTGGACCCACCCGCATCCGAGCTTCTCGCCCGACGAGACGCTTGCAGCGTTCGCCAGCGACCGGACTGGCCACACGCAGGTCTACGTGGTGGAGCTGAGCTAGGTCTACTCCCGCGTCAGGAACTCGTCCAAGTTCATCAAACCCCGCGCCACGCCCGTCCAGGCAGCCACCTCAACACGCTCGACGCCGGCTGGGGTGAACGGCGCTACCTTTGCCGCCGCATCCTTTTCCGACAAAAAGACCTCCTTCTGCCGATCGAGGTACGTGGAGATCCGGTCCTTCTCCGCCGCCCCGGGCGCACGGCCCAGCGTCAGCCGGAACATCCGCTCCATCCGTTCAGAGTCCTGGTCCTTCTCTTCGACCACGCGCACGGCGAGCGCTTGCGCCGACTCCATGAACACCGGGTCATTCAGCAGATTCAAGGCCTGCAACGGCGTATTCGATCGCTCACGCTCCACAGCGGCCGTCAGCGTATCCGGCGCATCGAAAGTAATCAGCATCGGGTAGGGCGCAGTGCGCCGCAGGAAGACGTAAAGGCCCCGGCGATATCGCTGCGGACCAAAGTCTTCCGGCCAGGGCTTCTTGGAGTAACTCAGTTCGGCGATGCCGGCGGGCTGCGGTGGGTGGACGCTCTGCCCGCCTACCTCGGGATTGAGTAAGCCCGAGACCGTCAGCGCGTTGTCGCGCACCAGTTCCGCGGGAAGCCGCAAACGGTTCTGGCGAGCCAGCCTCCGGTTCCCCGGGTCATCCTCGTTCAGCTCCGGGCGATCGGCGGACGACTGCCGGTAGGTCGCCGAGGTGGCGATCAGCCGCACCATGTGCTTCCGGCTCCACCCGGAATTCTGTAGTTCCGACGCCAACCAGTCGAGCAGCCTCGGGTGGCTCGGCTCATCGCCTTGCGTACCAAAATCATCGACGGTGGCCACCAGTCCCGCCCCGAAGAACTCTTGCCACCAACGGTTGACGGTGACGCGCGCAGTCAGCGGATTGTCGTCCGAGACGATCCAGCGCGCGAGCTTCAGCCGGGGGTGCTCTTCCCCCTCGGGCAGCTCCGGCAAGACGGCCAGCGGCAACGGCTCCACTTCCAAGCCCTTGGCGCGCCAGTCGCCGCGCAGGGCGATGTGCGTCGGCTCGTGCCACGTCCTCTCGGTCATCGCGTAGGCCTGCGTGCGAACCGGCAGCAGCTCCCTCTTGAGCTCAGCCAGCTCCTCGATCACGTCCTTCAGCTTCTCGACGAGCTTCTCGTCCTTGTTGATCACCGGGCCGCGGCGGCTCAGGAAAAAGTCCGTGCGGTGGTCTTGCTCGATTTCGCTCAGCTCGGATTCCTCGGCGCGCAACAGCCAGTCCGCGCGGTTGTTGGCCGCGCGCCACTCCGTGACCTGGAAATCCCAGTCCGTGCGCTCGCCGGGAACGTCCATGGCGGCGATCATCTCTTTCTGGAATGCAGCGAACAGCTCCGCCACGTTCGCCTCTTCCAGAATCCGGTCGCGCTTGCTGCGGTACTCGGGATAGGCGCGCAGGAAGGCGCCGCGCTCACCCGGCATGGGCGCCTCAATATCCTTCTCCACCGTATTCCCGAAGAAGGAGTAGAACTGATAGAACTCGCGCTGCGAGATCGCGTCGTACTTGTGGTCGTGGCACTGCGCGCAACCGATCGTCAGCCCAAGCCAGACCGTTCCCATCGTCGAGATGCGGTCGATCGTCTCCTCAAAGCGCTTCTCGTCCGCCTTCACGCCCGCCTCGCGATTCTTGATGCCGTTGCGCAGGAAGCCGGTTGCGACAAGCTGGTCGAGCGTCGGCTCCGGCAGTAGGTCCCCGGCGATCTGCTCGACGGTGAACTGGTCGAAGGGCTGATCCTCATTGATCCGGTCGATCGCCCACTGGCGCCACCGCCAGGCGTGCGGTCGCAGCGGGTCGCGCTCATAGCCGTCCGAGTCGGCGTAGCGGGCGGCATCGAGCCAGGGCATCGCCCAGCGCTCGCCGAAGTGCTGGGACGCCAACAGCTCGTCCACCAGTCGCTCGTAGGCGTCCGGCCGCGCATCGGAAAGGAAGGCGTCGATCTGCTCAGGGCTAGGCGGGAGGCCGGTCAGGTCGAGATAGACCCGGCGGGCAAGCGTGATCTTGTCGGCTGCCGGGGAGGGAGCGACGCCGTCGGCTTCCAGTCGCGCCAACACGAAACGGTCGATCGGGTTGTGATCAAAGCCGGAGATCCTGACGGCCGGGGGCTCGGGCCGCTCAATCGGCTGGAACGACCAGTGGTTCGTCCTCTCGGCCTCGCTGGGCTTCGCGTCGGGCGCGCGCTCGGGGAACTCCGCCCCGGCGTCAATCCACGCCCTTAGAGAGGCGATCTCAGCATCCGTCAACGCAGGCCCGGCAGGGGGCATCCGAAAGCCGTCCTTCGTGCTCGTTACGCGCGCGATCAGCTTACTCGCCTGAGCGTCCCCGGGCGCGATGACCGGGCCGGAGTAGCCGCCCTTGAGGGCTGCGGCGCTGTCATCGAGCCGTAATCCGCTCATCTGCTGCGCCGAGCCGTGGCACATGTAGCAACGCGTATGCAGCGTCGGCTCCACGTCCTTCTCAAAGTCGACGGCAAGCGCCGGCAGCGCAACGAGCAGAGCGAGCAGAAAGCGCAAGGACATATCGATGTGATTATACGGGGAGAGGTTCAGCGGAGCGCTGCCTTGACCGTGCCCGGTCGGTCCAACACAATGAGCCGCATGGTATTCCGATTGTTAGTCACGCTTGGCGGGATCGCGCTATTTGCTCACTCAGCATCGGGCGAAGGACTGAGCGGCCGCGTGCTCGATGAGGACGGGAGGCCTTTGGAAGGCGCACTCGTACGCACGTCGGGCGTCGGGCAAGCGGGGTGGAGCAAGACGGAAGCTGATGGCGCGTTCCGGACCACTACTGCTGGGGCGTTCATCAGCGCCCGGCTGTGGGGCTATTCGCCGGTTCTAGTCCCTGTCGGAGAGAGTCGCGACTCGATCGAACTGCGATTGTCCCCGCTCGACGACCGGGCCTGGCACGTGGTGTCTTGCTTCATGATCTCGACGTCCTACGCGTTCGAACCCGGCCGCGGAGCGTTCGCACGAGATGGGGCCGAGATAGACATCCTGGGTGACACCCTGCGAGTTACCCTCAAGGGTAGAGCCCTACGCGGTCCCGAGAGAGGAGAGGGCGGCTCGAACTGGTACGTCGAGGCCAATGGACACAGGCTCAACATCGACAGCGGCCCATGGCTGCGGTCCGGGCTCCCCCCAGAGAAATGGATGCTTAAGTCCGTGGTGATGTCGTCCCGTAGCTGGATCGCCGAGGAAGACACCGGTCTGGACGTGCGCGGTCGGGACGCCGAGGGCGGATACTGGCGTTGGGCCGGCCCGTTGGCTGGGGAATCGATCAGCTACCACGGCGTGTCGCAGGAGCAAGCGGCGATCTTCGACAAGATCATCGACTCGGCATGTTCCGGCCGACGAAAGGAATGACCTAGGCCGCCTTGGGCTTCCGTTTCTCCCAAGTCACAATCAGAATCCCGAAAGCCACCGCCAGCATCCCGCCCAACAACATCGACCCCAGCCGCTCGTCGTAGACCAGGGAACTGAACAGCACCCCGAACAGCGGCGCCGGAAACACGAACACCGTCAGCAACCCCGGCGGGTGTTTTTGCAGCAGCCGCACCCACAAGATGAACGCCACGCCGACGACCAAGAAGCTGCAATAGGCCATGGCGATCAAGACACGGTTGGTCACGGGCGCCGTCGTCATCGGCTCGGTCAGCAGCGCGACGGTCAGCAACATCGGGATGGAGAGCAACACCTGCCAGAAAATCGTCCGGACGGGGTGAAGACTCTGCACAAGCCGCTGCGTGAAGACGATCCGCGCGCCAATCATGAACGCCGTAAACACCGCCAGCAGATTACCCGCCAACGGAGCCGTCGCCAGCCGCACATCGGGCTTTCCCGCCACGACCAACACGACCCCCGAGAAAGCCAGAAGGATCCCCAACAGCCGGTTGCGCGAGACGCGGTCGCCGGGCACCACAAAGTGAGCGATGACGTTGGTGAACAGCGGCGCGGCGTTCGCCAGCACCGCCGAATAGGCCGCCGTCGTCAGATGGATGCTCCAGTTCAGAAAGACAATCTGGGTGGCAAAGAGTCCGGCCAGCATCCACAGCTTGGGCATCTCGCCCGGACCTGGTCGGAGTTCGACCTTCCCCGCTCGCGCCCACAGCCAAAGCAGCGGCAACCCCAGAGTCATGCGCCATACGGCGCCCCACACCGGCGGAATCGCCTCCAGCGACACCTTGATGCCGACCATGTTGCCGCCCCACATCGCCGAGAGCAGCAAGGCGGTCAGGATCGCAGCGAGGCCGATGCTCTGTGGATTCTTCGCCTCGCTCACGCCGTCGCCTGCACCTTAGGCCGCCGCGTGACGATCACGATTCCCAGCGTCACCAGAGCTGCGCCGGAGACGAGCCGCGAGCCGATCTCTTCCCCGAACATCCAGGCGCTGAGGAGCACGCCGAAGACAGGCACGGTAAACCCAAACATGGAGAGCGTCGAGGCGCTATGCCGCTTCAAGAGAGTCGTCCAGACGATGAAACAGAACCCTGCGATCACCGGCCCCTGGTAGAGAATCGCGGCAACCGGCGGCCACGTCACTTCCCGCAACGTCATCGGTTCGGACGCGGCGGCGATCAGCAAGAACACCGGCACCGCCAGGAAGATCTGCCAGGTCACCGTGCGCAACGGATGCATCTTCTGGACCAGCCCGCGCGTGTAGAGGACGCGCGTCGCCAGCAAGGAAGCCGAGACCAGCGTCAAGATGTTTCCCCAGCCTGGGTGCGGGGCCAGTTCCGCACTCGGTTTGCCGAGCGCCAGCCAACAAATACCCGCAAACGCCACGGTCAAGCCGATGGAACGCCGGACGGTCAGCCGCTCTTCGAGGGCGAACCACTGTCCGAACAAGTTGGTGAAGAGCGGATGCGCGTTCAGCAGCACAACGGCGTAAGCGGCTGAGGTCCAGGCCGTGGCGGTATTCAGGCAGACGATCTGCGCTGTGAACATCGCGGCTAGGATCGACAAACCGCGCAGCTCGCCCGGCTGTAAACGCAAGGACACTCCCTGGAACCAGGCCCACAGAGCCACAGCAACGCCCGCGCTCAAGAAGCGCCAGAAGGCGCTCCAAATCGGCGGAAATGTGTCATACCCAAACTTGATGGCAGCCACATTCCCGCCCCACAGCAGCGAGACGAACAGCGCCAAGACCGCCGCGGCGGCTCCAAGAGGTTCAGGCTTCATTCGACGGAGCAGACGCCCCTGCTACAGAGCGTCGCGAAGGATCTCGACCACGTGCCGAGGTTTGCGGGCGGTGAAGTGCGCGATCTGCTGGCGACAGGAGACGCCGGTGATCGCGATCTCGGTTTCTGAATCGGCGCCTTCTACGGCGGGAAACAGCCGCTCGCTCCCAATCTTCTCAGAAATCTCGTAGTGCTCGGCTTCGAACCCGAAAGATCCGGCCATACCGCAGCAGCCGGAATTGACCTCAGAGACCTCGCAACCCTCCATCATTCCGAGGGCCCCGAGCGTCGGCTCCGTGCCGATATGCGACTTCTGGTGGCAATGTCCGTGCAGCAGCGCGGCCTTCGGAGCATTCCGGAATTTCAGGTCGATTTCTCCGCTTTGCTGCTTGGCGACCAAGAACTCGTCCAGCATCCAGGCGTTGTCGGCGACCTTCTTGGCCGGGTCCCCAGGAACCAAATCCAAATAGTCGTCGCGGAGCGAGAGCAAGCAACTGGGTTCGACGCCGACCAGCGGAGTCCCTTCGTCCGCCAAACGACCCAACAGCCGCACGTTCTTCTCGGCTAGCTTCTTAGCCTCGCCCAGCAAACCCTTCGAAATCGCGGGACGTCCGCAACAAACCTTCTCCGGCAGCACGACTTCATAGCCGGCGGCCTCCAGCAGCTCGACCGCCGCTCGGCCCGTCTCCGGATAGTTGTAGTTCGTAAAGCAGTCGTGGAACAGCGCGACCTTTCCCTTTGAACCCTTCGAGCCTGTCCGTCGCTTGAACCAGCGCTCGAACGTCTCCTCGGCGAATGCGGGCAACGAGCGTTCCGGGTGGACGCCGATCGCCTTCTCCATCAACTTCCGCGTGATGCCGAGCCCCATGCCCCAGTTCGAGAGTTTGGGGAAAAGCGACCCCCAACGATTCAGCCCGTCCACATTCCCGAATACCCGCGCCCGCAGAGGCGTACCGTGGCGCTCGTGATAGTGCGAGAGGAACTCGTACTTGATCTTCGCCATGTCGACGTTCGACGGGCATTCCCGTTTGCACGCCTTGCATTCCAGGCACAGGTCGAGCGCCTCGTACATGCGTTCCGACGTCAACTCGTCGGCGGGCAAGTCGCCCGAGATCGCCGACCGCAGCAAGTTCGCCCGGCCGCGCGTCGAGTGCTCCTCGTCCATCGTCGCGTGGTAGGAGGGGCACATCACGCCGACTTCCCGCTTGCGGCAGACCCCGGCGCCGTTGCACATCTCAATCGCGCGAGCGAGTCCGCCCTCACGCTCAAAGCTCATCTTGGTCTGGATCTGGACCGTCTGGTAATCAGCGCCCCAGCGCAGATCCTTGTCGAGATCCGGTCCGTTGACGACCTTTCCCGGATTCAGCAGGTTTTTGGGGTCCCAAAGCTTCTTCAGCTCCAGAAACCCTTGGTAGATCTCGTCGCCGAAGAGGCGTTTGTTGTACTTCGAGCGCGCAATGCCGTCGCCGTGCTCGCCGCTCATCGAACCGTTGTGCCGCATCACGAGGTCAAATACCTCGTCAGCGATAGCGGTCATCGCGCCCACGCCCGCCCGGTCCTTCAAGTTGATCATCGGGCGGATGTGCAGGCAGCCGACCGAGGCGTGTCCGTAGTAGCCCCCGTGCGCATCGTGCTTGCCCAGAATCTCGCGGAAGCTACGCAAGAACTCCGGCATCTCAGCCAACGGAACGGCCGGGTCTTCAACGAACGCAATCGGCTTGTGGTCGCCGGTGACGCTCATCATGATGCCGAGCGCCTCTTTGCGGGTCTGCCAGACGGCGGCCTGCCGCGCGGGATCAGTCACCTCCACGTAGCCGTACCCCACGCTCGCGCGCTCCAGCTTCTGCTTCAGCTTCTGGACCTTGCCCAACACCTCCGCGTCGGTATCGCCGTAGAACTCCACCGCCATCAAGGCGTCGGCGTCAGGATCGAGGAAAGAGATCTTGTCCTTGAAGTCGGCCAGCAGGCGCGCCTTCGACAGGATGAAATCGTCGATGATCTCCGCCGCCGCAGGCTCGTTCTCCACGATCGTCGACGTCGAGTCCACCGCCTCAAACAAAGACTTGTAGTGGACCAGCAGCAGCGCCTTCGCACGAGGCAGCGGAACCACCTTCAGCTTCGCCTCGACCACCACGCCAAGCGTGCCCTCGCTGCCGACCACTACGCGGGCCAGGTTCAGCGGCCCCGGTTTGGATGAGTACCCCGCTCCGTAAACACCGTCCTTCGCCAGCAATTCGTCCAGGTTGTAGCCCGAAACTCGCCGCAAAATTCGCGGGTACTTCTCAAGCACCTTCTCCTGGTATTTGGAGCCAAGGGCAGTCGATTCGCGATAGAGGCGCGCTTCGAGATCGTCGCCCTTCGAAAGCATCTCGAACGTCCCGTTCTCCACCGGACGGAAGTGCGCCAGCGTTCCGTCAGCTAGCACGCACTTCAGTTCGATTACGTGATCGATCGTCTTGCCCCACCGAATCGAGTGCGACCCAGCCGAGTTGTTGCCGATCATGCCGCCGAGCGTCGCCCGACTTGCTGAAGAGGTCGCGGGACCGAACTGAAGCCCGAACGGCTTCAGGAACCGGCCGAGTTGGTCTTGCACGACGCCCGGCTGAACGCGTACCCAGTTCTCCTCGGTATTCAGCTCGAGGATCTGGTTCATGTACTTGGCGAAGTCGATGTGGACGGCTTCCCCTACGGTCTGCCCGGAGAGACTCGTAGCGCCTCCGCGCGGCAAGACAGGCACGGAATGCTGGTTGGCCAGGCGGAGCGTCTCCTGGACGTCGCCCAGATGCTTGGGGATGACCGCGCCCACGGGATCAATCTTCCATACCGAAGCATCGGTGGAGTACAGCACGCGCGAGTAGCGGTCGAAGCGCGCTTCGCCTTCAATCACCTGCTGGAAGGCTTGGCCGAGTTCGTTCGAGTTGTGGGTCATCAGGAGGCGGCGCGGATACGGCGTCCCAGCCGCTCCAAGCCCGACTCTATATTGTGGTCTGCAACGTTCGAAAACGAAAGTCGCAGGCAGTTCGCACCCTCTCCGTCGGCGAAAAAGGGCTGTCCAGGGATGAAGGCGACCCGGTCTTCCTCGATTGACCGCTCGAAGATCTTCAGCGAATCAAGCCCTTCCCCCAAGCGCAGCCACGCGAACAATCCCCCTCGCGGAGGCGTCCACTCCGCCACGCCGCCCAAGTGCTTCTCCAGACTGCTTTGGAGCAAACCAGCCTTGGCTTCGTAGAACGACCGCACCCGTTCCAACTGCTCGGGCATGTAGCCGCGCCGCAGGAACTCGAGAATCAACTTCTGGCTCAAGGTGGACGTGCAAAGGTCGGCAGTCTCCTTGGCAAGCCCGAGAGCGCGCATGACGGGCTCTGGGCCGTGCAGCCACGCGACTCTCAATCCCCCCGCCAGTGTCTTCGAGAAGGTCGACATGTACAGGACGGTCGAGCCGTCGTCGAGCGAGCGGATCGACCGCAACGTCTCCGGATCCACGCCGCTGAAGAAGACCTCGCCGTAGGCGTCGTCCTCGACGATCAACAGCCCCTCCTGCCGGCAGAGCTCCAACAGCCCTCGCCGCCGCTCAGTCGACCAGACGCGTCCGGAGGGATTCTGGAAGTTTGGGATCACGTAGACGAACTTCAGCGGCGCTCCGCTTTCCCTCGCCTCCACGATCCGTGACCGCAAGTGGTCGAGGTCCATCCCCACGTCGTCCGTCCGCACCCCCAGAACCTTGGCCCGATAGTTCTGAAAGGCTCCAATCGCCCCCGGAAAACTCGGCGCCTCGACGAACACCGCGTCTCCGGGGTCGAGAAGTACGCGAGCGATGAGGTCCAGCGCTTGCTGCGATCCGCTGGCCAGCATCGTCTGCTCAGGAGTCGTTGCAAACGAAGCCCGCCCGCGCACGGCCTCAATCAGTGCGGGATCGCCGCGCGTGACGCTGTACTGGAAAAGCTTGCCGCCCAGGCTCGCGACCAGATCCTGATAGATCTCGGTCAACTGCTCGACGGGATAAGTCTCCGCGTTGGGCGAGCCGGCCGCGAACGAAATCACGTCCGACTGATTCACCAGCCCCGTCAGCTTGCGGATCAGCGACGGCTTCAGGACCTGAGCGTTGGCGGAGAGCAATCGCTCGAGGTCGGGCATGGGCGTCGGGGTGTTTTTGGTCCCGGGGAGTGGAGTTGAACCACCGACCTAGGGGTTATGAGTCCCTCGCTCTAACCACTGAGCTACCCCGGGACGCGGACCGCGCACGGTCCACTTAGCCATCGTATCGGCGGGCGCTGAAGGGTGTCAACGCGGCCCCGGTTCGCTATCATGGCCCGCGATCCTCATGCAGACCTCGACCGACCGCCGCACTTTCCTCCAGAACTCCGCCCTGGCCCTCGGAGCCGCCTCGCTCGGGGCCTGCGCGGGGAGTTCGGCGCAGCCCAACGTACTGTGGATCATCGGCGAGGACTTCTCGCCCGAACTCGGGTGCTACGGCGACCCGACGGTCTCGACGCCGAACATCGACAAGCTGGCCTCCGAGGGCGTCCGCTACACCCAGGCCTGCATCACGGCTCCGATCTGCTCCATCGCCCGTTCAGCGTTGATGACAGGCCGCTACCAGACCTCCATCGGCGCCCACCATCACCGCAGCCACCGCGTGGACGGCTATCAACTGCCCGAAGGCGTCGGTATCTTCACCGACCTGTTCCGCGAAGCCGGCTATCACACCTCCAACCTCAAGAACTCGCCCGTCGGCGGTTCCGGCAAGACCGACTTCAACTACAATCTCGACCAGCAGCCCTACGACGGCGCCGACTGGGCCGAGCGCGCTGAGGGACAACCGTTCTACGCACAGATCAATTTCGGGGAGACGCACCGCGCGTTCCATCCGCACCCCAACCCGATCGATCCGGCGGTGGTCGAGCTCCCGCCCTACTACCCTGACCACCCGGCCGTACGAAAGGACTGGGCGCTCTATCTCGAAGACACGCAGCATCTCGACGACAAAGTGGGCGCGGTGCTGCAGCGGCTGGAGGACGAAGGCCTGGCCGAAGACACGATCGTCATCTTCTTCTCCGACCACGGCCGCGCCATGCCGCGTGGAAAACAGTTCCTCTACGAAGGCGGCATGGTGATCCCGTTGATCGTGCGCATTCCGGAGAAATTCCGACCCGCGGGATTCACGCCCGGCTCGACGGACGACCAGCTCATCAGCCACATCGACATCACCGCCACGTCGCTCGCGTTGGCGGGTATCGATCGCCCCGCCAACCTCGACGCGCAGGTCTTCATCGGGCCCGAAGCGGCCGCGCCGCGCGAGATCCAGTTCTGCGCCCGCGACCGCGCCGACGAGACACAGGACCGCATTCGCGCCGCACGTACGGCGGATTGGAAATACATCCGCAACTACCATCCCGAGCGCCCCTACACCCAACCGAACCACTACAAGGACACCAGCTATCCGCCCCTACAGGTACTCAAGCAGTGGAAGGCGGAAGGCAAACTCAACGAGGCGCAGGCGCCGTTCATGGCGGACTCTCGTCCCGCGGAGGAACTGTACGACCTCAACGCCGACCCGTACGAACTGAAGAACCTCGCCGCGGACCCCGCGCACGCAGAGAAGCTCGCCGAGATGCAGACGGCCCTTGATGGTTGGATCGAGGCGACCGGCGACACCGGCGCCGCGCCGGAAAACCCCGTCCCCGCCGAATACGACCTACGCAACTCCATCGACGGGTGGACGACCGCAACCGGCCTCATGAAGAAAGAGGGCGGACGCCTGCAGATGGAGTGGCGCGGCAAGAAGAACGAGCTGCGTGTTCCCTGGCTCGTCGAAGGAGGCGCGATGGAGATGCGCCTCCGCATGCGTTCGGCCGACAAGAAGCCGGTGTTCTTCTGGGGCACGGTCGAAAACGTTCGAGCCAACGGCAACCGCAAGGAGATCGACTTCGAAGCCAACGGCCAGTGGCAGAACGTCCGCATCCCCTTCGACGTCGCTGAAGACGGCTGGTTCTTCCTAGCCGGATTCGATTTCGGTGAGGGTGACGGAACGGCGGAGATCGAACAAGCGGGTCTCTATAGGGGTGGACAGCTAGTTAGGAAGTGGGATTTCCTTGGGTAGTTTGGTCCGCGTCGAGTAGCGGAAGACCTTCTCGCCTTTCTTGTTGATGTAAGCGAAACTCCTCTTCCCCGTTTGAACCGCAGCCAATCCGTGGACGAACAACGAAGCTCGCACATAGTCGACCTCTAAGACGACAGCTCCCTGCCGGTCGATGTACGTGGAGCCGTTTATGAGCGCAAGAGAGTCAGAGAAGCGAGAAGCACTACGATACTTGCTCGGCAGCACCATCTGGCCCCCGGGGTTGATGTAGCCCCACAGATCGCCCTTCTTCACTGCGGCAAGTCCTTCGTGTAAGGACTGCGCTTCGTCGAACTGGGGCTCGACGACGAACTGACCATCTCGGTCGACGAAGCCCCACAAGCTTCCCTGCTGGACCGCCGCAAGCCCCTCGCTGAATGCGCGGACCATGCGGAACTTCGGCTCGATCACGAAGTCACCCGTCTCGTCGATAAAACCAACCGGGCACGCTGAGGATACGTAATCTGGGGCGGACGAACCGCACCGTTGCGCTCCGGCTGTGGGTGTTCCCTGGCGGTATCCGTTGGGTCCCGCAATGTAGCAGACGCCGTCCACCACGGCTTTCGCTCGCCCCTCTGAGAAGGCCCCAACCTCGGCGAATTGCGCCGGAATTGCGATTGCTCCCGACCTGTCGACAAAGCCCTGCTTGCCCGGCCTAGACAGACTCCTGATAAACCCCTCAGCGTCTACAAAGCCCCCGCGTGCCGCCTCTTCGAAAGCGGCCAGCCCCTCATGGAAACCCCGAGCCAAGTAACTAACATTGACTACGGCCTCACCTTGGGCATCGACATAAGTCATGGGGCCCGAGCCGATGGGTACGAGGCCATCGGACGCATCCAGACCGAAGTCGCGCCGGTCTTCGATCATGAGATGCCCAGCCTGATCGAAATAGCCACGGGACGGCACGCGAACCAATCCTCCTTGGAAGTCCCCAACGTAACCAACCTCCTGATCCATCGTCGGCCGGATGACCACTTTACCGGTATCGTCAATGAAACCAGTCTTGCCGTCATGTTCGAATGCGAACAACTTCGACTCAGAAGACGGACTCTTGGTCCACATCCGGGGGAGACGCACAAGAGCGAAGCTGCAGGCCTGCAATGACGTAGCAGCCAGGAAGAACGCGCAGCCGAAACAGACCAACCTCATCTGCTGACCTTAGACTCCAGCGCCTCGTTTCGGGTTTCCTCTAGCTCTAGTCGGCTATAAAGCGTTCTTGCGCCCGTCTCAATCACTTCAATTCTACCGCCGCCCCAGTCTTAATCGACTCCTTCGCCGCTTCCAATATCTCCACCGCTCCGACATTGATATCGAGCGCCATGATGTTATCCACGGCCTTGCCGCTCTCCACCCGGTCGAGCATATAGAGGATCGGATCCGACCGCTCATCCGGCAGCCGTGCCGGCTCGACCGCCGTCCACCCCGCTCGACGGCTTCCGCGCATGTCCAGCCCGTAGCGGTTCATCTTCATACTCGCCTCGGGGCCGAACAGTTCCAGGTCCTGGAAGCTATGCGGCAGATCCCAACTGCCCTCGAACAGCCCCACCGCATCCGGCCAACTCAGCACCATCACCGAGTTGTCCTCCACCTTTGGGAACTTCTCCGGTTGCAGACGATGCGCCTGCGCGAACACGCTCTCCGGGCGCCCCTTGATCCACAGCGCCCACACCGCGTTGTAGCAACCGAAATCAACCAGCGCTCCGGCGCCGTTCTTCTCGGGATCGGTCAGCCAGGCGAAGAAATACTTACTGCGAGACCCCTTCGATCCCGGACCGCCATGCCCCACGATTCCGTGCAGCCGACGCACGTCGCCCAACCTGCCGGCGTCCACTTGCCGCTTCATGTGCTGGTTTGTCGGCCACCACGCCATCTGGTAATTTGTCATCACCTCGATGCCGTGCTTCTTGGCCAGTGCTTGGATCGCCCGCGCGTCTTCCAACGTCGACGCCAGCGGTTTCTCGAAAATCAGATGCACTCCGCGCGGAGCCGCGTACTCGGCGATTTCCAGGTGGCGATTGTTCTCCACAAACGCCCAGACGATCTCCGGCTTCTGCTCGTCGATCAGCCGCTTGTAATCGTCGACGTACTTCGCATCCGGCCGCAGGGTCTTGGCGTAAGCCACCAGTTCCGGCTCGGATTCCGCAACGCCCACGAACTCTGCGTGCTCAGTCAGCGCCGGGTTCTGCAACTGCCGCCAGCAGTGCGAGTGGCGCAAACCAACGAACCCGATCTTCGTCTTTGCGACGAGACCGGGTACGAGGAGTAAGAGTGAAAGAAGCGGGACTACGACTGCGCGCATCCCGCTAGTCTAACTGCGTTCCGGATTCCAGCGAGACTACTGCGCGAAGCAGTAGTAGAAGCCCTTTCCGCCGGTGCCTTCCAAGTTCGCTTGCGAGCAGCCGCGCGAGCCGTGCGCCGAGCCCCACGAAGTCGGATTGGCGCCGCCGCCTTGGCGGTCATGGTGGCCGACCTGCGCGCTGCCCTCGCCGTTCGAGGTCCAGTCGGAGCAAGTGTGGTTCTCGCCGTCTTGGATGGCGCGCCCTTGCAGATCAGAGCCCGTCAAAATGTCGTGCATGTTCGGGCTGTCGCCGCGGCCGTTCACCACGTCGCCCTTCTCTGTGATCGAGTTGTCTTTGCTCAGCTTGTTGTTGTCCGAGTGCAGGTCGTCGACGTTCTTCGCGACCATCACGCCCTTGGCGTTGTACCAAGGCCCGGAGCCGATGCGGTCACGCGCATGGACGACCTTGCCGCCTTCCGTTGCGCTGAGATAGGCGCGCCAGGTCTTGCCGCTCGATCCGGCCGCCTTGGCGAGATCGGCGCAATGGCCATCGGCGCCTTTCAGGCCGCCGAGGTTGGCGCCGTCTTTCGAGCCCACGCTCGTGATAAAGAAGCTCAAGTCTTGAGCAGCGGCGGGCAGCGCGATCAGCGCGGCGGCGACAAGTAAAGTCAAGGTGCGGGTGTTCATTGGAAATCCTCCGAGGTCTGCGGGTGCAGAGGCGAGTATAGCTATTCAGAGGAGCCAATACGCACACTACCCTCGTGTACACTGAATTCGTGCGGGCACTCACATGAAGAACATCACTCTCAGTGCCGACGAGTCTCTGATTGAAGCTGCCCGTGAACGCGCCCGAGCGGAGCAGTCGACCCTCAACGCCGAGTTTCGCCGCTGGCTGCGCAGCTACACCCAGCAGAAGGACAAAGGCGCCGCTTATGACGCCCTGATGGACGATCTACGGACTCGCGTCAGCAGTTCCGGAAAGAAGTTCACGCGAGATGAGATGAATGAGCGCTAGCAACTTCCTCGATTCGAACGTGCTGATCTACGCGTTCGACGAGAGCGAGCCGGCGAAGCTACAAATCGCGGACAGGCTCATCAGGGATTCCCTGGAGAACGGTTCGGGGATCATCAGCTACCAGGTCGTGCAAGAGACTCTCAACGTGCTGATGCGCAAGGTTCGCGCGCCAATGGAGGCGGCAGATGCATTGGACTACTTCCAGGGTACCCTGGAGCCCCTGTGGAGAGTTCAACCAAGCGGCGACCTGATGCGCTCGGCCCTGCGTCTCTACACGCGCTACTCCCTGTCCTGGTACGACTCGCTCATCGTGGCCGCAGCCCTTTCCGCAGGCTGCAAGACCCTCCTGTCTGAAGACCTCCAAGACGGCCTCACGATCGAAGGCATGACCATCGAGAACCCCTTTGCCGGTCATTAGCTTCAATCTCCCATTTGCGTGGGGACCGGCGCCGCAGCAGCCGCGTGGGTAGCAAGTCCGACAGCCCGTTCTTTGTCGTTGGATGCGGCCGATCCGGTTCCACGCTGCTGCGCCTCATCCTCAGCAGGCATTCCCGCCTGGCAATTCCGCCTGAGACGAAGTTCTACCTCGATCTAGTGAAGGAACTCCCTCTCAATGAGCCTCTGTCTGCAGATCAGGTTCTGCGCGCCTGCGACCTCATCACCGACCGCGAGCAGTGGTCGGACTTCAAGCTGTCGACTGCCGAGTTCCGAAGCCAGGCGAACGCGCTGAAAAGCCCGAGGCTCCGAGACGTAATGGACCTCATCTACGTGGACTATCGGCAAAGCAAGGGCAAAGCGCGCTGGGGAGACAAGACGCCCGGCTACATCCGAATCGCGTCCGAACTGGCGGAGATCTACCCCGAAGCCAAGTTCATCTACCTGGTCCGTGACGGACGAGACGTGGCCAAGTCGTTCCACGATCTGCGCTGGGGCGGATCCTGGTGGCATCAATGCATCGCCCCGTGGGTGGATGTCGCCGATGTATTTGCCCGGCACGTGAAAGGTCCGCTCGGAGACCGCTTTCTCCAAGTCCGTTATGAGGACCTCGTGACCCAATCCGAAGCCTGCGTCCGGGGAATCTGCGAGTTCTTGGGCGAAGACTTCGAGCCGCGTATGCTCGATTGGGCGTCCGACGAGAAAGACCCGATAGAGATTCGGGTACCGGAGATCCACAAGAAGATCTTCCGGAAACCGAGACCCACCGACGTTAACCGCTGGCGGAGCGAACTGAGTCGACGCCAACAATGGATCGTCGAATCGTTCGCGAAACGCCAACTGCGAGCCGGCGGCTACCCACTGCTCTATGCCGGCCGATTCTGGGCGCCGCTGATGGCCCTGACCAGAGCCGCGCTGTCCGGTCTCCGCGCCCCCTCGCACATCCGCGGTGGATTCAGATAAGCAGCCCTTCCAAGCTCATGCGTTCACGCGCCCGCCGGACTTCCATGCCTGCGCCTCTAAGGACACGTGTGGCAGCCAACCTATCCATCCACCTCGTCTGCATGCAGAAAGTCAAAATCACACCCCTCGTGCGCCTGAGTAACGTGGTCGAGATACAGCTTGCCGTAGCCGCGCGTGTAGTGCGGCTTCAATGGCGTTCGCGCCGCTAGGCGCCGCTCAATCTCCTCCTGCGGCACATGCAGCGTGAGCGTGCGCGCCTCCACGTCGATCTCAATCTCATCCCCTTCGCGCACGGCAGCCAGCGGTCCGCCCACGGCCGCCTCGGGGCTCACGTGCAGCACGTCGGCGCCGAAGCTCGTTCCCGACATGCGCGCGTCTGAGATGCGCAGCATGTCCTTCACCCCGCGCGCCAGCAGCTTCTTCGGGATCGGAATGTGGCCCCACTCGGGGAAGCCCGGGCCTCCGTGCGGGCCGCAGTTCTTCAGCACCATCACCGAGCGCTCGTCGATCTCCCACTCCGGGTCGTCGACTCGGCTCATCATCTCGGCGCGGTTCTCGAAGACGATCGCCGGGCCGCGATGCTTCCACAGCTCGGGCGACGCGGCCGTCTGCTTGAAGACCGCTCCGTCGGGCGCCAGGTTGCCCTTCAGAATCACCGTGCCGCCCTCGGGGTGAATCGGGTCGTCGATCGGACGCACGATCTTCGGATCGGCGGGTTCGACGGATTCGAGGTTCTCTGCGATGGTCTTGCCGTTGACGGTGAGCGCGTCGCCGTTGAGCAGCGGCAACAGGCTCTTCATCACGGTCGGCAGCCCGCCCGCGTAGAAGAAGTCTTCCATCAAGTACTCGCCGGACGGTTTGACGTTCGTAATGTAAGGCGTCCCGCGCGAGAGGCGATCGAAGTCGTCCAGCGTGAGCTCCACGCCGAGGCGACGCGCAATGGCCAAGATGTGCGGAACCGCATTCGTGGAGCCGCCGATAGCCATATCCGCTCGCACCGCGTTCTCCACCGCCTCGCGCGTCATGATCTGCGAAGGGCGCAAATCGTCCCAAGCGATCTCCACTGCACGACGGCCGCTCTCTTCGGCGAATGCATAGCGCCTAGCGTCGACGGCCGGAATCGCCGCGCCGCCTGGCAGCGTCATCCCCAGCGCTTCGGCCATGGAGGCCATCGTCGAGGCCGTGCCCATCACCGTGCAGTGGCCGTGGCTGCGCGCGATGCAGCCCTCCACCTCAGCCAGCTCTTCGTCGCCGATGCGGCCCTGGCGGTACTCGTCAAAGACCTTGCGGCCGTCGGTGCCCGAACCCAAGGTTCGTTCGCCCCAACGCCCAGCCAACATCGGCCCGCCGGTAACCATCAGCGAGGGCACGTCGGCTGAAGCGGCGCCCATCAGTTGTGCGGGCGTGGTCTTGTCGCAGCCGCACAGCAATACACAGGCGTCAATCGGGTTCGCTCGGATCGACTCCTCCACGTCCATCGCCATCAGGTTGCGAAAAAGCATGCTGGTGGGCTTCATGAACATCTCGCCGAGCGAGATGACCGGAAACTCCAGCGGAACGCCGCCCGCCGCCCAGACGCCGCGCTTGACCGCCTCCGCGATTTGGCGCAGATGGACGTTGCAGTTGTTCAGCTCGGACCACGAGTTGCAGATGCCCACGATCGGCTTGCCGTTGAGCGTGTCCGGGCCGAAACCCTCCGAGCGCAACCAGGCTCGACGGGCCAGGTTGTAGTATTCCGGTCCGTTGAACCAGGAGTAGCTGCGTAGTTTTTCTGGATCGCGCATCGAAGGTGGCAGGATAGCAAGCGGGGTCACGCGAAGCCCCGCCGGCTGCGTTCGCCCATAATGAGGATCAAGTGGATTTGACGGGTCGTCGGCTGGCGCACTACCAAGTGCTCGAGCGCTTGGGCGCAGGCGCGATGAGTACCGTCTACAAGGCCCGCGACGAAAAGCTGGAGCGCATGGTGGCGCTCAAGATCCTGCCGCCGGCGCGAACGCCCGACTCGGCCAAGCGCTTTGAGCGCGAGGCGCGCGCAATCTCAGCCCTCAACCACCCCAACATCGCCGTCATCTATGCCTTCGAGCAAGACGACGAGATGCGCTTTCTAGCGCTCGAATACGTCTCCGGCGGCACGATGGCGGATCGGATCACGCGCTGCAAGAAGGACCACCAAGCGCCGACGCCGCGCGAGGTGGTGGACGCCTGCCTCCAGATCGCCGCCGGGTTGGCGCACGCGCATCGGCGCGGAGTCGTCCATCGCGACGTGAAGGCGGAGAACGTACTCGTTTCCGAAGACGGCATGCTGAAGGTCACCGACTTCGGCGTCGCGAAGGTCGGCGGAGACTCGCAGCTGACCGAAGAGGGCAGCCTCGTCGGCACCATGGCCTACATGGCCCCGGAGCAGATTTTGGGCGAGACCGTCGACCGTCGGGCCGACATCTTCTCCTTCGGCGTACTGGCGTTCCAAATCGCGACCGGCGAGTTGCCGTTTGATCCCATCCACACGGCGCAACTCAACTACGAGATCGTCAACGCCCCCACACCCAAGCTCGATGAATATCGCGGCGATCTGCCGGAGGCGTTCTGCGAGCTGATCTACAAAACGCTGGAGAAGCGGCCCGGCGACCGACTACAGGACCTGGACGAGGCGGTGGAAACGCTCGAAGAGATCCGCGCCAACCTCCGCACGGGGTCGGCCAACGCCACCGGGCCCATGCCGACCTACGAGCGACCCAGGCGCGAAATTGAGATTGGAGAGACGCTGGGCCGGTACCGTGTGCTCTCCAAAATCGGCGAAGGCGGGATGGGAACCGTCTACCGGGCGCAAGACATCACGCTCGATCGACCGGTCGCTCTCAAGACGCTCAAGGCGCTCACCTTCGTCGACCCGGAGCGCAAGAAGCGTTTTCTGCAGGAAGCCAAAGCGGCGTCGGCGCTCAACCACCCCAACATCGTGACGATCCATGAGGCCGACGAGCAGTCCGGCGTCAGCTTCATCGCCATGGAGTTCGTGGAAGGAGAAACGCTCGACCGGCGCATCGCTCGCGGCCCGCTGGGCCTCAACGAGTCGCTGCGCATCGCCATCCAGATCGCGGACGCGCTCGCAGCGGCGCACGCGGCGGGCATCGTCCATCGTGATTTGAAGCCCAGCAACGTCATGCTGGCCGACGACGGGCGCGTCAAGTTGCTCGACTTCGGATTGGCCAAGCTCGGCGAAGACGTTCTCACCACCAGCGAAGCGGCCGACGCGCCCAAGACCGAAGAAGGCGCCATTCTCGGAACAGCCGCCTACATGTCGCCCGAGCAAGCCGAGGGTCGGCTGATTGACTCCCGCTCCGACGTCTTCTCCTTCGGCTCGCTGCTCTATGAGTTGGAGACCGGCCGGCGAGCGTTCGACGGTGACTCCAAAGTGTCGGTCTTAGCGGCGATTGTTCAGAAACAGCCGACGCCGCTGGCGGAGCTGGCGCCGGAGACGCCTTCGGAGCTCGATCGAATCGTCGGCCGCTGCCTGCGCAAAGCGCCGGGGCGACGCTTCCAGCACATGGGCGACGTCAAGGTAGCGCTCGAAGATCTGCTGGAGGACTACGAGCAGGGTCGCCTAGCACCGGCGGAGAGGCCCGTGGCCGCTCCGGGCCCCGCGCAGGAGAAGAGCTGGCGCCCGGTCGGGCTTGCCCTCGCGGGCGGCGCGCTGCTGGGGTTGCTGGCCGGCGCCTTCGCGCCCGGCGAGCCTCCTGCCGCGCGAGGGTCGCAGGAGGCGCGGCTGACGCAGTTGACGGGCGACCAAGGCATGGCCGGTCATCCGACCTGGTCGCCTGATGGAGAATGGGTCGCCTACGCCTCGGATCACGGCGGCGGGTTCGACCTGTGGAAGCGCCCTCTCTCGGGCGGGCCCGAGGTGCGGTTGACGGAGACGCCTCTCGAGGAGACCCAGCCGGCGTGGTCTCCCGACGGGCGGACTATCGCCTTCGCCGCGTCCGACGGCGGTATCTACGTAGTCCCCTCTGACGGCGGTCGCGCAGTTCGGGCGGCGGCGTTCGGATCGAATCCTCGCTGGACTCCGGACGGGAATACGATCGCCTTCGACGCGAACGGTTCGATCTATCTGGCGCCCTACGGCGGAGGCGAACCACGAGAGATCGTGACGGGCACGAGCGGCACGCCGCACACGGAGTTCGCACCGGACGGAAAGCGCTTCTACTACTGGGACCGGACGCGTCGCGGGGTCTTCTTGGGATCGATCGACGGCAGCCAGGGCTCGGCGCTGAGCCTGACGAGCCCGGGAGAGGAGATCGCCGGCCTCACGATTTCGCCCGACGGGGGGACATTGGTCTACTCGAAGGGCGCCTTCGGCGGCGACAAGGATCTGTGGCGAACAGCGGTTGATCCGACCACCGCGCTTCCCACCGGCGAGCCGGAGCGACTCACGGTCTCGGCGACCGACGACATCGAGCCGAGGTTTTCCCGCGACGGGCGCAGCATCGCCTTTACGGTCAGGCGGCTGGAACGTCAGTTGTGGGGCGTTGCGCTGGACCCCGAGACTGGGCTTGCCTCGGGCGAATCGCGGCTGCTGAGCTTCCACAGCGCCCGCAACTACTACCCCTCGGCCACGCCGGACGGGGAGGTCGTCGTGTGGACTTCGCAAAACGCCGGACAAGGAGCGATCTACTACTTGCGAGCCGGTGATCAGACGGAGCACAAGCTGACGCGCGAATGGGGCCGCGACGTCCGCGAGGTGGGCGGCACGCTGTCCCCGGACGGCTCGGAGATCGCCTATTCCTCGACCGTGGGAGGAGCCTATCAATTGTGGCGGATGCCGGCGTTCGATTCAGTGGCGATCCGACTGACGGATGTCGCCCGGCCCCAATCCGATGCGCAGCCTTCATGGTCGCCGGACGGCGAGCGGCTGGCGTTCTATACCAACCGGGCGGGCAACTGGGACATCTTCGCGATCCCGGCCCGCGGCGGCGAGGCGGAGCCGTTGACCGATTGGCCGTCCAACGAGCTCTACCCCTCCTGGTCCCCGGACGGCCGCTGGCTCGCCTTCCTGTCCGACCGCGACGGCAACCCCGACCTCTGGCGACTCAACCTTGTGGACGCGACCATCGAGCGCATCGTCGAGCACCCTGCCGTGGAGGGTCCGGCAGCCTGGTCGCCCGACGGGAGCCGCTTCTACTTCTCGTCCAACCGCAGCGGCGAATTCGCAATTTGGATGATTCCCAGCGACGGCGGCGAGGCGAGGCGCGTCACGGCGGAAGCCCTGCATCTGCCGGAGACGGCTCTTTATACGAAGTTCGCCGTCACTACCCAGGAGTTGATCGTCCCGCTGGAGAACCGGCGCGGCAACGTCTACGTGCTGGAGAACTTCTAGCTCGATTCGCCCGGTTGCTCTAGGTCAAAGAACAGCGCAGTGCGTTCTTGACGAAAGGTCGAGAAACCGGACTTCTCGAAAAACTCAACGGCGCTCGACACCGCCAGCAGCTGACGCACACCAAGTTCGCCGGCCTTTTTCTGGCAGGCTTCAACCAGCAGCCGGCCGACGCCTAATCCCCCGTAGTCCGGGTCCACCGCCAAGCTGCGTATCTCCGCCAGCCGCTTGGAGTAAACGTCGAGGGCGCAACAGGCGACGACCCGCCCCTCGAAGTCGGCGACGAAAAATCGTTCGATCTCCGGCCGCTCCTCCTGAACCAACTTATCGGGGAAAAGTGCAATGAGACGGGTGATGGCCGCGTCGTCGCCCACGGCGGCGGGACGGATGGAAACAGCTGCGGACAAGCTTCGAGTGTATCCCGGAGACGTTCGGAATATGAGGCGGGCCGCGTCCCCTCGGCCCGCCCGAGGCCTTGCGGCTAGGATTCGGACTGGACGACCTCGGCACGACGGCGAATCTGAGCGTCAAGCAGGTTCAGCTCTCCGACGATTGAAAACTGTCGCCGCGCCTCCTCAATTCGTCCGGCACGGTAGAGCGCCCAGCCGTAGGCCGCCCGTGTATAGACGTCTTGGCGACGGGCGATTTCGTGTTCGGCGATCTCCAGCGCCCGCTCCGTGTTGCCGGCGACCTCGAGGTAGTAGTCGATCAACTCGCGGTTGGAGTTGTCCCAGGACTCGGACTCTTTCTCGGCGTCGCGGACGAAATCAGCGTAGGCCTCCCGAGCTTCGGCAACCTTCCCCGCCTGTTGCAGCACCCGGGCCAGTTCGTAGAGATTCTCCGGATGAGGCGCCCGTTGATACCGCCGCTTGAGCACCTCGGAGGCTTCGACGGCTTGTCCCTTGTCGAGCAGAATGCGCCCGAGTTCGGCCAACCCGTAGTGGTACTCCGGAAACAGTTCGAGAGCGGCGTCAACCGTCTCTTGCGCCCGTACGAGGGCCCCGTTCTGACGCTCGAGGTGAGCCATCTGGACCAGGATCCAAGCCCGATCCTCTCGCTCCACCGGCGACGTGCGGTCGAACGCCTTGCGCAGGAAGTCAATCGCGCCCTCTTGGTAGCCGTGCAGCTCCCGCAGATGCGCTGCCCGCGTCATCCCCGGCACGTTGCCCGGACGCAGGTCGAGCATCCACTGCACCGCATCCACGGCTTCGTCATAGCGGCCCAACTCGACCAGAGCGTCCGCCATCAGGCCATAGACGAGCACGTCGTCCGGGGCCTGTTTGTTGAGTTCACGAGCGAGTTCAAGAGCCTGTACAAATTCGTGTTGTCCGAGCCAAGCCCAAGCCCGCACGCGGCGAGCGGCGAAGTTGTCTGGATCCAGAGCGAGAGCGCGGTCCAGGATCTCGTGAGCACTGGCGTAGTGCGCCGTGTCCGCCGTTTCGCGCGCTCGGCGCGTGTGAGCCATGGCTAGATCCGAGAGAGAGCGAGCGGACTCGGGGAGACGCTCGAGCGCGAGCTCGGCGCGGGCGATGTGACGCTCGGCCGGGGTGGCGGCGTCGGCGACGGGTTCGGCGGAAAGCGTGACGCCGAGTAAGAGGAACGTGAGGACGTATTTCATGAAATTCTCCTGATCGATCTGTGTCGTCTCCTGAGCGTGAAGGCCGGACGCCGTGACGGCGTCCGGCCTTGTTCGAGCGAGCTACTCGACCGGGCCCCCGCCCTCTTCGCCCGGATCAACGTGGCGCCGGTTGCGGCCGTCCGGCGCATCCGCCACATAGGGGAACGCCGTGCGATACTCCGCATCGTTCACGTTCACTCCGTCGCCAAGCGCATTGTTCGGGAAGCGGTTCAGGCTTTCGCCGTTCGCGTCGAGAGCGAGCACGCCGCCCACGCCTACTCGCAACGTGATGTCGACGACGTCGTCGAACACGCGACGTCCGTTGGGATAGCCCGCCGCATCGCCGGCGATCAGGCCAAGCCGATGAGCGTCGGCCACCGGCGTCGCCGGCACGCCCGTATTGAGCCGGAGCAGATCCGCGATGGGCCCGGCCGGAGTCCCCGCGGCCGCGATGGGCGCCGCGTAGGTCACCAACGGCAGCAGATCCAAACGCGGCGCCGCCGGTACCGTCAGCGCGCCCCCGTAGAGCGCCTCCACAATCTTGACGATCGGCGGATCGAGGAAGAAGTCGGCGAACTGTTCATCGTTCTGAGGCCTGTCCATCGAGAAGCGATCTTTGGAGCCGATACCGATGATCAACTCGTTGATCAGCGGGTTACCCATGCGTTGGACCTGCCGGAACGGACCACGCGAGCGTCCCCAGGGAAAGACTTGGGTCCGTTGGCGCGACGTGGTCGCCCAAACGCCGATGGTGGCGGCGGCGGAGTCGGCGGGTTCAATTTGACCGGTCGAGGTCAGCATCTCAATCGGAATCTCGACGGCGATCGTGTTGACTGCGTAACCGGAAACGGTATCGCTGGCGAGGTTAACCTCGGAGGCATCCTCATCCGCCGTCAGTACCCCGGGAACTCCCGAGCCGAGCGTGCGGAAGTTGGCCGTATCGAAGGCGGCGCCGAGATCGATCCAGAAGGCGTCGTCGGTCGTTCCGGCGAAAACGCGAATCCCGTCGGCCGTGACGTAGTTCGCCTGGTCGAACAGCGCCGCGTAGTCCATGGTTCGCGGTCCGGCGTTGCCGGGCAGCGCGTAGAAGGGGCCGCCGGTTGAATTGACGAGCTCGCGCCCGCCTGTCAGTCCCAGCCTGCTGCGGCGACCGTCGGCCATGGTGACCGTGTAGGTTTGCCGCAAATTCAGGCCAGGGTTGTCGAAGCTGCGGATCTGCGGAGGAACGACCAAGTCGCCCGTCCCTGGAGCAAACGCACCGTCGTCGCCGATTCCCGCAACGGCCGTGTAGACGCCTGGGAGTTGAAACTCGGTGTTGAAGCGGAACTGAAAGACGACGTCCTCAACGGCGTCATGATCGTTGTCGACCCGGATCTCATAGAGCATCTCGGGATCAAAAGGAAACAGGGTCGGCCCGTTGGCCGGTTCGAGCAGCGGATCGACGGCCATCATCAGCGTGACGTGCGTCGGGTTCTGCTGGGTGGTCTCGTCGCCGTAGCTGACGAAGGCGTAGACGTCGGTGATGTCGGCCTTGTGGTCGAGAGCGGTGATCGGCGCCTCCCGATGATTCGCTGAGAACGAGGCTGTCGGCAGGATCAAGACAGCGGCAAGGATCGTCCGCAGGGACGTCCAATTTACGGATATTCGCATGAAAAAGTCTCCTCTAGGTTCGTTGGCCGAGAAGCGCGTCGCGTCCGTCGACTTCCGTCCGGCTGCTCGGTAGGTTGGGGGCGTCGACCGCCTTCACAGAGTCACTACGGAGACCCCGGGGGATCGGATGTCGCGTCGGGGAAAAAAGTTCGGCGAGGAAGGTCGTATGCCGACCTAGGTGGTTTCACCGAGTGCACAAAGGTACGCGGGAGCCATTGGGAGGAAACGCGGTTCTCGGCGAGAATGCTTGCAAGATGAGCGAGCAAGCAATCCAGGACTTGCGCCACGAGATGCGGCTGCAGTTGCGAGAGACGCTGCGCCGGAACTCCGAGGGCCTCCGCCGGGCGGACAACCCGCGATCGGCGGAGTTGCTGGCGGGACTTCGACTGGCCGAGCCGGGACTATCGGCTGAGATGAGTCGGCTGGCCGGCCAATTCGCCTGCTAGCGTCAACCGCGCAGCGTCTCGGCGATCTGCCTCGAACCCGGAGACTGGGTCGCGGTCCAAGCCGTAAAGTCGGCCAGCAAGTTGGCCTCGGGAACGCTCATCGCGATGATCTGCAACTTGCCGCCCTGGAACATCGTCTTGTAGTTCGGGAAGCCCCAAAAGGGAGCCTTCTCCTTGGGACCGGCGAGATTGGCCGCTTCCACTAAGCCGCGCAGTTCGCCGTCGAGCTGCGATTCCCAGCGCGCGACCCGGTCGAGGTAGACCCAACACACCTTCGCCTTCCAGCCCCCGCGCACGCCCCACCAGTCGTTGTCCTGGACCTCCAGTTCGGTCGTGGCGATGGCCTCCTTGGGATCACCGGAACCCTTCGCGTGCTGGAGGGCGCGAACGACCGCTGCCAAATCTTCCTTGCGAAACACCTGGTTATTGGGAGTGGGAGGCTGCGATCGATCTGCGGGAAGCACCCCGAAGTACGGGGCAATGCCGCCGTCGAGAGAATGAATCGAGGGTGGATTCTCATCGGGGTTGGAGGGATCGAAGTCCACGTCCAGCCGACGCTCGGTGTTGACGAACACGACCAGGTTCTCGACGCCGCGCAACAGCAGCGAAATGATTCCGAGGTTGTCCAGGCTGCCGCCGTCGCCGAAGGCGTACACGTCGTCTTGAGGAGCCGAGGAGGCGCCCAGCGCCGGGACAGGCCAGTAGCGCTCGACCGGCGGGCCTTGAGCGAGGTACTGGCTGACGAGCGGATAGCCGCCGGCAAGACCGGCGCCGGTTGCAGCGAAGGCTGCGGAAGACGTTCCTGAAGCGTAGGCGAGCGAATAGGGCTTCCCGGGCGGCCCGGCATCGACATAGCCGCCGCGGTAAGGCGGCCACTGTCGCGGCGCGGACGATCCGAAAGCAAACGACTCGATGAAGCCGCCGCCTACCGTCTGGGAGCGCCCGTTCTCGTCGCCCGGCGGATCATAGACGGTCAATCGGTGCTTGCTGCCGACCGCGAGCGGCGAGTACTCGAAATGGATGAAGTTGTCGGCGCCGTCGGTGGGCCACAGCAGGGTCGAGTTGACGACGAGGTAGGGCCGCTTGGCGTCTCCGGTCTTATTCCGGACGGTGTCGAACGAGGCATTGGCCAGTTCGGGGTTGCGGGCAACAATCTGGTCGACGGTCGCTTGGTCGTAACTGAAGAACGACGGTCGACGCTGGTTGTAGATGCCGAAGCGCTCGAAGAACGTATTCCCGACCGCATGGATCCACACATCGTTGGGCGTGATCCGGCGAGTAACGACATTGATCGATTGCTCGACCAGTTTGGAAAGGAAACTCTCGGTCGCCCCGACCCCGAGGTTGAGCGGCGAGATCTGGCGGAGGCTGCTGAGCCGAATGTCGCCCGGCCGCCGCGTGACGCCGAGCAGCTCTTCGTCATTGGCCGCACCGTCGGCGTAGTAGGTAAACGCCGTCGAGGCCCAGGACCCGCCTGAGACGCAGGAGATGTAGTCGACATCGTCCACCAAGCCGGACTCGACCAGACCGCGCAGTTGTCCCCACGCGGCGACCATCGCCCGGTTGCCCCCGCCGGAGAAAGCGACGCCCGTCTTGCGCTTCTTCGCATCGACAATGCCCGCTTCCTGTTCGGGATAGAGAAAGTCCGGCGACGAACTCTCCCAAACGCGCGCTCGAAGTACGCCGGAGGGCCGCGGAGGAGCATCGGTCGCCGGCTCGGGCTTGCGCGACGGCGCTGCGGTGCGGGATCGGCTGGGAGTATCCGCCTCGGCGCCGTCGGGAACGGTGATCGGCGCACGCATCCACTCGGGAGGATTAAAAGGCATGAGAGAAACTGAGGCTTCAGTGTAAGGAGGAGCCGGAGGCGGCGCAATCTCGTCGTGCCGGATTCTCCGGACTAAGCGGGCGGTTCGACGACGACCTCCGCATAGGGGTGGCGGCGGGTGATCGCGCCTCCGGAAAGAAATACTTCAAGCGCTTGTTCGTAGAGGTCCCGCGGAATGGCGACATCGCCCTGCCATGTGCCGATCCGCTGATAGCGTTCAATGGCGGCCTGCAAAGCGGAGAGATCCGTTTGTGGGAAGTAGTCCCGCTCGGTGGCGGCAACTTCGGCGGCGGACGTCGTCTGAACCCAAGCGCGGGCTTGGGCGTAGGCGCGCTTAAAGGCGCGGCCTTTCTCGCTTTGGACGAACGCACGGGTCGCCGCGAGGCTGGAGAAGGCGACTGCGGGCATCGCTTCGCCGACCGAGGCGACCGTATGAGCCAGCCCCTCGTGCTCCAGCTGCTGCGGCGCCGGACCCTGCTGATGAACGAAGTCGCCCTCGCCGGAACGGAACGCTTGATCGATCTCGTCGACTCCGCCCCGGTCGAGCACCTCGATCTTGGACCAATCGACGCCTTGCTCTTGAGCCGCGTAACGCAACATCAGCATCGGCTGCCCACCATGATCTGCCAGCAGCTCGCTGCCTTCGAGATCCTTCCAGCTGAAATTGGAGCGAGCCTGCCGGGAGGCCAGGAAAAACCCGTCGCGGGTATTGATCTGCGCGAAGTGTACCGGCAACTCCGTCTCGCCCGCCTCCATCGGGCCCCAGTTGGATCCGACGGCTGACTGCATCACGTCCACCTCGCCGGAAGCCAGCAAATGGCGGCTACGCTGGCCGGGCTGGAGCACGGCGTAGGTCGCGTGGAGGCCTTCCCGCTCCAAGAACCCGGCGGCAATCGAGGCGATCAGGGGGCTGTAGAAGGCCGAGTGGCGAGAAACCATGACGGCGATGTTTTCAGGCATCTTGACTTACTCCCGGTCATAGCGGATCACTTGAAAATGGTGCGAGGGAGGCGTCGCCCCAAGCAGGCTCAACGCCGTTTGATCGATCGCGGAATAGGGCAAGTAGCGATGCGGAGTCGGCGCGTAGCGCTCCGCGAGCGATTCCTCAAACCGCTCGTGCAGTCGGCGCGGAGTGACGTCTCGAGAAGTGCGCAGGTACCAGATGATCTCCGGCGGCGACTCTTCAATGCGCGCCCCGGCGAGTTCCAATTCCGGCCTTCCGGAGGCGATCCAGAGTTCAAAGGAGTCGGGCAGGACGGCCTGTAGGGGCGCCGGATCGCTATTGGCCGAATCGACCAAGACCAAGGTCCGTACCGGGTCGCTCTCGGACTCAATCATGCGCGCGATCTCCCCGAAAGGAATGAGGTAGCCCTTGTTGAGATAGCCGAGCTTCAGAAAGTACTGCTGGTCGGCGAGAGCGAACAACCCAGCGGCGGCGGCGAGAATAACCGGCGCTGTACGACGCCGGTTGCTCACAACAAGCAACAGCAGGAACGGGAACAAGAAAAGCAGTCGCGCGGGCATGAAAGGGAAAGAGACCCAAGATGCCGCACCCAAGTAGGCAACCACGCCGGCCGCCCCGACAGTACTGATGCTGAAGGGAGCATCAGGCAACGCCGTATAGGCCAGGTAGACGATTCCTACGGCGGCCGCGGCGCCCAACGCCAGTGAAAGCATGGTGTGCGCTTCACCCATCGTGAAGGATACGGCCGTGTAGGCTACCCGCAATACGTGCTCGCTCCAGCCCGCGCCGCTCAGTGCGTACACCTCGCGCTCGCTGACTCGTCCCAAAGCGTTCCCGAATACGGAGAGCCAGGGCGTATAGGCCAGCCCGATGCCGACCGCCGCTGACAGAGAATGGCGCCAGGACGTAAACGCCAACCGCCCGAGCACCGCGACGCAGACGGCGATTCCAGGCAAGTAGTGAGTCCACAGCAGAGCCGCGGCGGCCAGAACGAACCAGGCGGTGCGAGAGTAGCTCGGGTTGTCTCGGAGCCGACGACCCGCGGCAAGAGCCAACACGGCGAGGAATAGTTGCAGCGAGTACGACCGCGCCATTCGTCCGTAGAGCAGCAAGACTGGTGCGAGAACCCAGAGGAGCCAAAAAAAGACTCGCGCGCGCTTTGGAGCCTCGCGCAGCCAACAGCGGCTGACCACCAAGCCCGCGAGAGCGACCCAAACTCCGGAAAACGCGCGCGCCGCGACAAGGGGCTCCACGGGCACGGCCGACAGCGCCGCGACCCAGATCTTGACCAGCGCGTAGTAGAGCGGCGGATGGATGTCGGCCGCCAGCCGCTGCGGAATCTCGGCCCAGGGAAGAGCGATCACGCTAAGCGTGAACTGTTCGTCGCCCCAGACGGGAAGCAGGTCCAGTCGCGTCCACAGAAGAAGGACTTGAAGGGGGAGCAATACGGCCAGCGGCCGACGTAGGATTGCCCCCATTGGGGGCAATCTAGCAGACTGGGCAGAGCGCCCGCGCAGCTTGATGCGCCGGAGCGCGCTGGAGGCCGAAAATTCGGCTGCGCATCCCCACTCTTCACGCCCCGATCGGCCGCTACTTCCGTCGACGACGCTTCGCTCGCTTCTCTGAGGCGTTCGCGATCACGCGACAGACGCGTATCCTCGACCTCGGCGGCTACGCTTACTACTGGACCTTCTTTGAGAAGGCTCCGCGTGTCGTCATCGTCAACCTGGAGCCGCCGGCTCAACCTGAAAAACGCTTTGACTGGGTGATCGCCGACGGGCGCAACCTGCCGTTTCGAGACGCAGCCTTCGACGTCACGTTTTCCAACTCAGTCGTCGAACACATCCCCGGCTTGGAGAATCGACGCGCTTACGCCCGGGAGGCGGCCAGAACGGGCCGCGGCTACTACGTGCAGACGCCCTACCGTTGGTTCCCGGTGGAACCCCATTTGATGACGCCACTGGTGCATTACCTGCCGAAGAGGTGGCAGCTCCCCCTGCTGCGCAACTTCACCGTCTGGGGCGTGCTGGAGCGCCCGACGCCTCAAGGCTGCCGGGACTTCCTGCGCGACATCGACCTCCTCACGACCACGGAACTCCGCGAGCTGTTCCCGGATTCCGAGGTCTGGCGGGAGCGCTTCTTCGGTCTGCTGAAATCGATCACCGCCGTTCGGCGAGTCTAGGCACAAAAAAGAGGCCGCCCCCCGAAGGGAGCGGCCAAGATAAGGGGTGTTATGGGTTCACAGTGATTAGAATTGGATGCGCAGCCCCAAGTTGATGCGGCGCTGACCGACCTGCGGGTTGCCCGCTCGGCCGAAGTTACCACTCAGCACGGAGCCGTTGACCCGGAAGTTGGTCCGGTTGAAGATGTTGAACGCGTCGGCGCGCGCGATAAAGCGTACCGGGTTGTCCGAACGATTCCACAACGTGAAGTTTTTCACCAGCGAGAGGTTCTCCTGGAACACGGGAGTGTTCCGGAAGTTCACCTGACGCGGCGAGGCGTAGCCGAGCTCGAACTCGCCCGGAGCGACAAAGGCGCCCGGGTTGAAGTAGCGGATGCTCGGATCGTTGGGGTCGAGATCGCCGCGGCTCACTCCGGTATGCAGCGGAGCCGAACCCGGGTTGGCGGAGCGGCGACCGTTGAACAGGATGTTCGACAGCGTGTTCGGCGCACTAGCCGTCAGCGGCAAGCCCGAGCGGTATTGCATGATCAGACCAATCTGCCAACCGCCGAGGGCCAAGTCCTTGGCCCGATTGGCGCTGGAGAAGTAGGTCTTGCCCCGCCCGAACGGCAGGTCGAAGAATCCCAGCATGTTGAACTGGTGCGGAATGTTGTACGACGACACCGTCTTTTCCGGATCGAGGTCGTAGGAGTTCTGCGGCCGACCTTGCGAGAAGATCTGCCGGAAGTGAAGCTTCGACAGCGACTTGGAGTAGGTGTAGTTAGCGTTGATCTGCGTTCCGCCGAAGCGGCGCTCGACCTTCGCTTGGAAAGCGTCGTACCAAACGCGACCGTCGCCGGTGTTGCGGCTGCGGACCTCGTTGATGTGCGGGAACGGACGCAACGATTGCGCCAGTGAGCCGGTGAATCCTTCGTACGGCGCGGAGAAGCCGGCCGCCTGAACTTCCGGATCCGAGATGTCTTTCGACAACAAGGTGCCGAGCGTCAGGTGTTGGGGATCCAACTGGTTGAGCAGCGTGGTTGAGTTCAATCCCTTTCCGCGATTGCCCAAGTAAGACAGATCAACCAAGAACTTCTGAATCTGATGTTGGACCGAGAAGCTCCAGTTGTAGTACTGCGGCGCTTGGCCGAAGTTCGGCCCCTGGTGCTCGACGAACTGGCCGTTGGCGATCGTCGGATCGATGAAGGGCGGCTGCGCGAAGCCGGGAGGCCTCGGAATGCCGCCGTCCCACTGGATGGCCGGGTTGAGGCCGTCGGAGGTCACCTGCGCCGGCGGTCCGGAGAAGCCGAGCGTGCAACCGCAACCGCCGTTGCCGAGCGTCTGATAGTAGACGCCGAATCCACCGCGCACGACCGTATTGGTCGCAGCGCGCCAGGAAAATCCGGCCCGAGGACCGACCGAGCTGAAGTCCGTCGGGTAGAGCCGGGAAGTACCCGTGCGGCCCGCGCCTGGACCCGGGAAGATGACGCCGCCGGGAAGACCGCCTGCTTTGGCGTTGGGAATGGTGGGATCAAACGACGACGAATTGAAGTTCGCCATGTGCCATCCGACCGGCACCTCGTAGCGCATGCCGAGGTTCAACGTCAGGTTCGGCAGAATCTTCCAGTTGTCCTGGATGTAGCCGGCGTAGTAGCGGTAGCGGATCTGTACGTCCGGAACCGGCAGGGCCGTCGTTTCCGCGTTGTTGGGAGCGCCCAGCAAGAAGCTCGCGAAGGAGTGGCCGGTGCCGCCGAGATCGGTCGGCAACGCCGTTTGCGCCCGTGCAAAGGTGAACAGGCCGTTGGAGCCCGCCGCGTCGTTGGCGTTGGTCTGCAGATAGCGGATGTCGTAGCCTGCTTTCCATTCGTGCTTGCCCTTCACGATGGATAGCGATTGCGAGAAGTGGAACGTACGGTTCTTCTGGAAGCCGTCGTTGACCTTGCCGTCTTGGATGCCCCAAGGCGTAAGTTGGTCCACAGCCGCGAAGCGCACGCGTGGAGTCGCGTCGGTGCTGACCGGCAGGCCGATCTGGGAAGCAAACCCCCGTTGATTGGAGTTGTCCCAGGACTGATCGCGACGCGAGTAGCTGTAGGTCGAGTGCAACAACATCGAAGGGCTGATGATCCAGTCGACGTTCCAGCGCGGATGCCAGGTCTTGACGCCGCTGTCGGTCAAGCCTTGGCTAAGCGGACCAGGCAACGCCGTCAATGCGTCGCGGGTGTTGTTCTCGTTCGTCTGGAAGTACGAAACCTTGAGGTTGTCCGTGATGGCGTGATCAAACTTCAAGCTCCAGATGTAGTTCGAGAGAACGTTCTGATTCAGGAAACCGAAGTTGCTGCCGATAATGTTGATGCTCGGATCCGGGATGAACGGGATGATATTGCGCGAAACGCTGCTGAAGCGACTGTTTGGGATCGTGTTGTTCGGGAACGGATCGCGTAGGTCGCCGGCGGTGCTCATCGGATCGTAGATCGTCTGTCCCGAACCGGCAAAGTTGCCTTGCTTCATTCCAGCCAGCGGTACGGAGCTGGTCGTGGCCGTCGGGTTGCTGGGACGTTCGTCACTGGAGTACGTGGTGTACCAGAACGTCTTGTTGCGTCCGTCGTAGACCTTCGGAATCCAGATCGGTCCGCCGAGCGAACCGCCCGCTTCAGTGAAGCGCTCTTTGGCGCGGAATCCGGCGGGGTTGCCGGGCCGAGAGTTGCTCACCCAACCGGCGGCGTTGAAGATGTCGCGACGCAAACCGAGGAAGGCCGCGCCGTGCATGGCGTTGGCGCCGGACTTGGCGTTATAGACCTCAACGCCTCCGCCGAAGCGTCCGTGCTCGGCAGCATAGGTCGAGGTGATCATCTTGACCTCGGAGAACATCTCCGCGGCCGGGAAGCTAAAGTCGATGCCGCCCGATTCCGGGATGGTCAGCGAACCGCCTTCCACGAGGATTTCTTTCGCGCGGCCGCCGGAACCGTTGACCGAGATGGTCGATCCGTTGATCGTGTTGACGCCCGGCATGTAACGCGTGAAGGCGTTGCCTCGGCGAATGCCGCCCGTGAAGAGCGGGAGGGTATTCATCATCTCTACGGAGATGTTGTCGCCGCGCTGGCTCTCAATCGTTTCCAGCAGCGGAGCCGCACCGGTGACCTCCACCGTTTCGGTGACGTCGCCAAGTTCCAGCGTCAAGTCGAGCGCGAGACGAGTGGCGGTACGCACCACGATCTCTCCCAGGCTGAGCTTCTTGAAGCCGGGCGTTTCCGCCGTAACTTGGTACTCGCCGGTGTCCAAACTTGGAAAGACGTAGATGCCGCCTTCGGTCGAGCTGGTTTCGTAGACCTGTCCCGTGGCCGCTTGCGTGGCCGTGATCGTTACGCCCGGGACGACGGCGCCGCCGGGATCAAGCACGAGTCCGCCGATGGACCCGTTGGCGCCCTGGCCGAAGCCGGCGGGCGCAAACGTCAGTGAAAGCAAGAGCACGCACATCGCCGTAAGCAACGCGCGCGTGGATGAACCATGCATCAAACCTACCCTCCTCGAAACCCCTGAGGCGACGCGCCCAAAACGCGATTCTCCCAGAAAGAGATTTCGCCTCATAAAATACGGTGAAACGTTTCACCGTCCCTATCAAACCTCTACGGAAGGCGGCCTGTCAACCTTTCGTCTCCCGTTAGTTCGAGGAACTGACCGTTTGAAGTAGAGGACCGCAACTATCGCGGCGAACAAACTGGCAGGAGACCTCCACCGCGGGAATCGCGACGGTGGGGTTGATCGTCTTCTGAACGGCCATGCGCGCCAACTGCCGGCCCACCTCCTCAGCATCCATATGGACGGTGGTGAGCGCGGGATCGCGTGAGCCGCGGTATTGGTCTCCGAAGCCGGCTACGCTGATGTCCTCCGGCACTCGCAAGCCGCGGGCCCGCAGGGCCGTGATCGCGCCGTAGGCGATCGCATCGAGTCCCCCGAAAACCGCGGTAAACCCGCAACCGTTCTCCAGCGCTCTCGCGGCGCCCTGCTGGCCGTGACCATAGAGATCGGACGTCGCCGCTGTCGTATCAGCACATGGCTGTAGTCCGGCCTTCTCCAAGGCGTGGAGGTAGCCTCGATATCGAGCGTCAAACCACGGGAGTCGCGTGTCGCCGATGTATAGGATGCGCCGATGCCCGAGAGAGATCAGGTCCTCGACCGCTTCCACCGCCCCCGAAAAGTCGTCGATGCTCACGGCGTCGAAATCGTGGGGCGCGCGCCGTTCAGAGAAGCTGTTCGCGAATAGGACGTAGGGCGTGTGGATCGTCTCCAAATTAGCCAGCAGGTTGGGATAGTTGAATCCGGCAAGAATGATGCAATCGGCGGCGCCGTGGCTGGCGAGCACTGACGGTAGCTGGAGTTCGTCCGGTGCGTCGTCGGCTTCATAGTGGATGCGCGAGAACAGGACGAGATAGCCCTTCTCCTCGCAGTAGTCCGAAGCGCCTTGCAGGATGCGCGGGTGCACCGGACTGACGAAAGACCGATTGGAGAGCACGAAGGAAATGATCTTCGAAGACGCCGTGACCAGCTGCCTAGCGCTTGCGTTGGGACGGTAGCCCAACTCCGCAATCGCCCGCTCGACCCGCTCGCGATAGGGCGCACCCACGTTCTCGCGACCATTGACGACGTGCGATACGGTTCCGATCGAAACGCCGGCGAGACGCGCGACGTCTTTGATCGTGGCTCCACTGGAACGCTTAGTCTTCATCCAACAAGCTGCTCGCCTCGATCAGAACGCAGCGGCAAGCGACTCGTCAAGCGCGACCGGTTGAGCTCTTACCCGGCGAGGAACGACTCGCTCGCCGCGTGCGGGGTTGATTTCATCAAAAGATTGGCTCGGCTGAACGGCCTTGTAGGGCCGTGGATCGGGTTCGGATTGAAACAGACGCCACAGAGGCGTGGCGGCGGCGTCGAACTGCGTCATGGGCGCTAGACCCAGAATCATGCCGATGGTGCGCAGCACCGACAACGTCGAGTAGAAGGTCGGATCTCGAACGCCTCGGCGGGCGTAGGGGGAAGCAATCAGCGCAATCGACCGGTGAGCGCCGACATGGTCGGCGCCGTCCTGGGCGTCGTCCTCCATCACAAAGACGGCGGTTCGGCTCCAGGACTCGCGCGAACTCAACTCCTCGATCAGCGCGCCCAACGCGGCGTCGTGTTCCGCCATCATGGCGCGAGCCGTGGGCAGCCCGGGTGCGCGTCCCGCGGTGTGTCCGTTGGGCAGGTAGAGAATCCGCAGGTCCGGCAAAGCGCCTTCGTTTTCCAACCGTTGGGAATCGGACAGGAAGCGCTCGACCCGCGTTCGAGACGAGACCGTCAGGTCGAAGGAGGGATACCCTCCGTCGACAAAAGGCGTGAGCCCCGGGTCCATCACGAGAGGCTCCGAAGCTGACCCCGGGCGCGTCCAAATACCGTAGGCTCGTACCGACAGCCCCTTGGAGACGACGTTCGACCACAGGTATCCGGCGGGCGGCGCCGCTGCGGATTCAAACTTCTCCAGCAAGAAGCGGTCGAGCCGTTTGGCGTAGCGTGCGGGCCAGAGTTTCTCAATAAAGTCGTTGGAGGCCGCAGAGGTGGACCAACTCATTCCGTCTGCGCTCACCGAACCGGCGGCGTAGAAATTGTCGAGCAGAGCGAACTCGCGAGCCAGTTTGCGATGGTTGGGCGCCGTGTCTTCGCCGAACACGACCAAGTCGGGGTCGCCCTCCGCGCCAGGCAGATCGCCGAGGATCTGATCGTAGGAGCGATTCTCCTTGATGACATAGACCACGTGTCGAATCGGAGAACCAGGGCCGATAGGGTTGTCGACCGGGATGCCCGGGTCGGCGACATAGTCCGGGTCGTAGTGAATATTCTCCGCCGCGCGGCTCGTCATCGCGGCGAGCGATTCCCCGTCCAGTCCGGGCAAGACGCCCAGTGAGCCGATCTCTTGCGCGGCGACGTAGTCGGAATCTCGGTCGCGGCGAGTGGGGTCCGGCCCCTGGAGGGCGGCACGAGGGCCCGCTCCCTTGCCGTTGAGGTACAGCAGCTGGCCGCGGGCCGTTTCCACGACGGCGGTGGGACGCCAACCGGTCGGCACGGCACCGAGGAACTGAGTCCGCGGGCCGCTGATGTCCGCAACGGCAATGAGGTTATTGCCCGAACAAGCGATATAGAGCCGCTGGCCGTCCGGACTCACTGAAAGGGCGGTGGGCTCGGTCCCGGCAGGGGCGTCGAGCGTCGGACCGAGTGGAATGCGTTCCAACAGGCGCGGCCGGTTCGTATCCGTGAGGCCGAAGACGCTGACGGTATTGGTGTTCGACGAGGCCACGTACAAGCGAGCGGTAATCGGGAAAGCGTCGGCCTGGTCGTCGTCGGATTCGACCTCGCCCGGGACCAGAAGAATATCGCCCGAGAGCGCGCCGACCGGCAGATTCTCCAGCAAACGCCCCTCGGCCAGGTTGTAGAGACCGACGGAAGCCTCGCCCCAGTGGGAGATCCAGGCATGGCGCCCGTCGGGGGCGAGCTGCATGCGGTAGGGCCTGGCGCGCGTGTCAAAACGCGAGAGACGGCGTCCGGACTTGGCATTCATCACCTCGACGCGATTTCTGAATAGATTCGCGGCGTAGAGGAGTCCTTCGTCGGCGGACAACATCACGTCGCCGATGAAGTCGTCCGGCGTGCGGGCGTCCGAAGCGACGGCGGCGAACTGTCGATCGAGGGTAAGACGCCCGTTGGCGTAGGAGGCCTCAAGCACTGTGGCGCGAGCGCCTCCTCCAATCAGCAGTTTGTCGCCCTTCTTGTTGAAACGAAGCCCCAACCAGCCGTCCGGCAGGCGGACGGTCTGCACCAGATCGCTCGTTTCTAGGTCGATGACCGACAGCGAGGGCTCCCGGTATCCGGCGTTGAGGACGACTGCGACGCGCCCGTCCCGCGACAACGTCACCGACATGGGCAGCGTACTCAGTGGAATCTGCTTGCCGGCGGGCGTGACGGGCCACCCGGTAGGCAAGATGGCGGCTCCGTCCGGATAAATACCGGCTGTCTGCTGGGCGGCGAGAGAGACGACTGAAACGACGGCCGCAAGAAGTACGCGCACCTGTCTAGTCTAGCGACGGAAAGGTCGTCGGGCGGCTCGATGTAAATTTTCGGAGTTCCGGTAGACGACGATCTCGGATAAGCTGGAATTCTAGCCGGAACGACAAGCGCGGTCTCCGCCCTGGCGCCTTAAACGATGCATCTTCTCTCGAGCCGCGGCCGAGCCCGCGCGGCTCTACCGCTGACACTCTGTATCCTCGCCGGATTCAGCGCAAC
>Ga0070726_10000366_pt1 | contig 59314 bp, 54 predicted proteins | sample tdAd471_FD_67275 | JGI IMG/M metagenome (GOLD analysis project Ga0070726, IMG submission 67275) | Marine sediment microbial communities from the Atlantic coast under amendment with organic carbon and nitrate - tdAd47.1 | ecosystem: Environmental > Aquatic > Marine > Coastal > Sediment | place...
GCAAAGCCCTGAAAGGTTGATTTAGCCCGGAATATTTTCGGTGCCCAATCGGCTTTAGGATAGATTTTACCCAACAAACCGAACACCGGTTTACGGATCGCCAGCGGCAGATAGCCACGCACTTTCTCTTCGTTCATGTGCCAGCGGTAACGACGATAGCCCGCAAATAGTTCGTCGCCTCCATCACCAGACAAAGCAACGGTAACACGCTTTTTCGCTAACTCGCAGACCCGATAGGTCGGCATTGCAGAGCTATCTGCATAGGGCTCATCATAAAGCAAGGCCAGCTGATCAATCAGGTCAAAGTCATCCGGCTCAACCGTACTTTCATGGTGGTTAGTTTTATATTGGTCCGCCACTATTTGCGCGAACTCTGTTTCGTTAAAGTTCTTTTCATTAAAGCCAATGGCACAGGTGTTAACGGGGCCTTCGCCCCGCTCTTCGCTTAGCTGTGCCATCATCGCTACGACACCGCCGGAATCCACACCGCCCGACAAAAACGCTCCCAGCGGCACTTCTGCCAACATGCGAATGTCGACCGCTTCTTTAAAGCGATCAACCAGCTCGTTATTAATTTCCTCATCCGTCAGCTGGTTGGTATCCACAAAAGGAATTTTCCAATACTCACGTGGCGCGGGTAACTTACCATCACGTTTAAGGGTTAACGTATGCGCAGGCGGAAGTTTATAAACGCCCTCGTAGATAGTTCGAGGTTCGGGGATATAGCCCAGCGCGAAGTAATCTTCTACTGCATGATGATCAATATTTTTAGGTAAATCCGGATGCGCTGCCAGTACCTTCAGCTCCGATCCAAACACCAGCTGATTGTTTGATAACACGGTGTAATACAACGGCTTGATACCAAGCCGGTCACGCGCCATAAACAGCGTTTCTTTATTTCGATCCCAAATCGCAAAGGCAAACATGCCTCGTAGATGGTCCACGCAGTTTTCGCCCCAGGCCTCCCAGGCATGCACGATGGCTTCGGTATCAGAATGCGTTTTAAACTCGTAACCAAGCGGCTCCAGTTCCTGTCGCAGCTCCTTGAAATTATAAACTTCACCGTTGAATACAATCACCACACTGCCATCATGATTGAAGAGTGGCTGTTGGCCAGTGGAGATATCAATAATCGACAATCGACGGTGAGCCAAACCAACGCCCGGTTCAAAATGCAAACCGCCTTCATCCGGCCCACGATGAAACTGTCGATCGTTCATGTCAGCCAAAAGCTGTTGGTTAATCTCGCTTTTTTGCTGGAGGTCAAAAATGCCTGCAATGCCGCACATACGTGAGTGGAATCCCTTAAAAAATCGTTATAAATCTATTAGTTAAAGATAGTCGCTTGCCTGTATTTGTGAAGCGCTGACCGTTAATTTACTAGTAATCCGTCATAAACACTTTGGTACTCATTAACCATGTGTTGCAGGCTAAATGCTTGCTCTGCTCGCTGCCTGCCAGCCAGCGCATGTTTTTTCAATAACGCATCGTCATCAAGGTATTTCATCAACCTATCTGTCAGCTCAGGCACCGAATCACTCTGAATAATAAAGCCCGTTTCCGCATCAACAACCAGTTGCGCATTGCCTCCAACATCCGTGGCAATAACTGGTAAGCCTGTGGCCATAGCTTCTAAAATAGTATTAGAAATACCTTCGGCCTTGGAGGGTAAAACAAACACATCCATCACCGTCATTAACTCCGGCACATCATTTCTTGAGCCGGTCATCCACACAAGTTCTTCGATGCCCGCTTCATTAACACGCTGCTCAATGGCGCTTCGCATGGACCCATCACCAACCAATACCAAACGTGCACGTTGCTTAAACTCGGGAAAGCTCGTTATAAGATTTGCAAAGCCTTCGACCAGCAACAATTGGTTTTTTACTGTCTCTAATCGACCAACCGTTCCAATCAGAACACCACCAGCAGGTAAAAAACCCTCCGGCAATATTGTCGATGCAGGGAAGGCGGAAGGCCTAAAGCGTTCAGTATCAACACCATTACAAATTTTGTGACTTTTTGGGTGTTTAACTGACACCTGGTCGATGAGAAAACGTTCTAGCTCATCCGACAGCGGTACATAAAGCTGCACCAAATAATCCATTAGCTTATAAAGCTTTAAATGCCTGCTATTTACTGCGTTATCAGCGCTGGTATCCCACCCGTGCAGCCCATGAACTCGATGCTTTACACCAGCTAGCCAAGCCGGTAACTGCGCCTCAAGCGCGGCAAGGTTACGAGTATGCAAAATATCCGGACGTAACCGTCTAAAAATTTTAAACAACCGCCAGTACATGCCAAGATCGTTACCCGGTTTTTTGTGCAACGCAATTAACTCAACATCCGGCTTAATTTTTTTATGAAAATCGGTGAAGTCTGCCAGGCAAATAATGACATGGCGGTACTGCCCTTCCGGCAACCCGTTAATGATATTAACCAAGCCATTTTCCAGGCCGCCGACATCGAGCCGATAAATAACATGGGCGATCAAGGGTGATTTATTATGCACCGTTAAACTCGACATACTCAAAGCACTATTGCAATGCGCGCTCAAGCTCAGGTATCAGCTGGTTAGCCACGGCTATAAGCTCATCCACTGCTTGGGCTTTGCTATCTTGAGTAAAGTCATCCAACTCAACATAGAGACTGATTGCCGCCCCATGGCGCGGCTGGCCAGTGAGTTTGGCCCATCCCTCTAAGGCTTTCAAATAAAAGTCATTATCTGTGTGGGTGCCATTGAAATACTTCCAGTTCCAAACCAGCAAAGACTGCCGGGATGATTTCATCTGTATTTCCTTTAAGCCAATATCAGTCGAAGCAAGTGTTATATGACGAGACTGCCTGGAAATGTCCTTCCAGCGAATACCATTCGGACCACCAGCGATCAGCCTGTGACTACTATTCACCAACTCGGCTCCCTGCTGTTGGTTGGCAAAGAAAGCGATATGAACCCCCGCCACCTGATCTTGTTGGCGATAAGTGGCGGTTATTATTTGCGACGCTCCACGATACTCCGGCTGCCACGTGCTCAACGCATGTTCCTGCTGCTGCCAATCACCAACGATAGCCGGCAGGTGAATCGTTTTTTCAGGGTTCAGTTCACTACTGTTTATTTTCTGCAGCAATAGAATCGGCGCCAACAATACAAGAGCCGCACAAAAAGCGACAACGCCCACACGTTTAGCGTTAACTGCTTGTCCTGTTAACGGACTTGCCTGCGGGGTCTCGGACACAGGTGATTTTTGTTGCCAGAAGCTGCCAATCCAGAACATCACAAACATCACGATACCAAACCACACCCAGCCATAGATCAGGTGATCAACGCCCACAGCCAACTCCATACCGCTAAAATGGCCAATCATGACGATCATAAACGCACGCAAGCCATTAGCGGCAATTGGCACAAGCAGCGCTAACAACATAAAAGCGGCCCGGCGCCAGAAGCTGTGGTATGTCAGGTAAGCAAACAAAGCACCTAGCGTCAGAGAGGCCAGAATATAGCGAAAACCGCTACAGGCTTCGACTACCGACCATGAACCGCTAGGCAGGCTAAAGTACATGCCCTCCCAGAATACGGGAATCCCCATCATTCTGACGGCATTAACAGTAAATACCGCGGTAAACTCCATCAAAGGGTAAACAAGGAACTCCCCAAAAGGCACAGCAAATAATAAAAAGGCCAGCGGAAACGCAATAACAGCGGTGAATTTAAAGCCCTGCACCAACCACACCAAAAGAGGCAACATCAATACCGCAGCAAACTGCTCAACCACTAAGACATCGACGGTCTTGGCAACCAGCCAAAGCAAACAAACACCCAGCAATGGCAAAAATGACCATACATCCGGACGACCTGGCGTAGCTGCCAACAACTGTCGCTTTTTCCAGATTAGATAAGCGCTGATGGGCACAATAAAAAAGCCATGGGCAAAAGTTTCCGAGCGCCACCAGATGTCGACCATACTTTGGTAGGTTGGAAAATAAAGGCTCAATTGTAGAACCAACAGGCCAGCTAACCATGTCAGTGGACTGCGCAAGAAGCCCACCTTACTCTTTTGCTCCGCCATTAGTGTTTCACTCACAAAGCAGCCTCTTGAGCCGTTGTTGAAAAACCGCCAATCTCTGACTTTTCTGTCGACTCTTTATCACCAAACAGCTGCTCCAGTTTGAGCAGATTTTCATCCCAGCTGAAGTCCTTTAATACCCGTTCACGCCCGGCAATACCGGTTTTATCAAGGTCTCCCTGCTGCAATAGTTGTAAACAATAATTAAAAAAGCTATCCGCATCGTCACAAATTTTCTGACCTGGCACCTTTTCAACACCCTCCATGGCAGCGCTGGTCACAACCACTGGTCTCTCCATTGCCATCGCTTCAAGTACTTTATTTTGCACACCGCGAGCGATTCTCATAGGAGCGACAATAACATCAGCACACACTATGTAGGGCCTTATATCTTCGACTGAACCGGTCACTTCAATGCCTGCTCTGTTAGCCAGTTTCAGGACGGCATCGGTTGGCCGAGCGCCTACAATGTAAAAGCGGGCTTCAGGTAGTTGCTGCTGAATACGCGGAAATACCTGCTGGGCAAACCAGGTCACTGCATCGACATTTGCCCAATAATCCATCGCCCCTGTAAACGCTAAAACAGGCACTTCGGGATACGGGCTTTTATGTGACTCGGCCGGGTCAAAATAGTGATAATCAACCCCGTTATTGATGTAGGTAATTCGCTCTTTAGATTCCGGAGCCAACTGCTGAAAAAGGGCCGCCTCACTGGCAGACACAAACACACTGGCGTCAAAACGAGTCGCCAGTTTTCGATCATAGTCTAATAATTCACGTGATTCACGGCGATACAGCCAGCTCATCGGCCAAATACGGCGTTCACTGTATTCCCGCCATTTCTCTGAATCGACGTCGACAAAATCAATCACTCGGTGCAGCTGCTGGTACTGATCATTCTGGACATACTGAGCCATCGCCGAGGAGTAAACAAACACGCGTTGCAGCTGCTGTTTGTTAATGGTTTGATCAACCCAATGCTGCATTCGTGATTGCCGATAATAGGGCACACTCAGAGCTTCACCAGTCAACAGCCCCTTTAATGAAACATATTTACGTCGACTATTGAGTTCGAGTAGAAAGACTTCTGCGCAGTACTCATCCAGCTCGCTTTGATATTTCCAATCCTGAGGATCATCCACGAAAGCCCCCAGATAAACGCGATAATCCTTCGCCAGCGCTTTTAATAAATTAAAGGAACGGATTTTATCGCCTTTATTCGGCGGATAAGGAATACGGTGCGCTAAAAATAATAACGGGGGTTTTTCCATCGTCTTTTGATCTTTTACCAGCTTGAGGCTCATCCTTGATTCCTAGTTAGCCACATTTTTTAGCCCAGGTACTTGGATAAAAAAGGCCCTAAAAATTGGCTCAGTTTTAGCGGTAGCTTTTTCCAACACTTAATCATCAATGCATACTTGGGATTGGTCGGGTTTAGCTCCGGCATTGCCTGTGCTTTTACTAAATAATACTCATAGTGTAATAGCTGCGGCTCAAAACCCCAGTTTTTCTTAAAGTTATAGGGGCCTGTACCCGCCTTGCTACGCCCAAAATCGAAAACCCGGCAACCACGTTCATTGGCGCGGCACATTAACTGCCAATACATAAAATCATTGCCTTTGAGTGTACGAGCCAGCACCGAACCACCACCGTAATAGGGCAGCACCTGATCACGAAAATAAAAACTCATCACACTGGAAACCATCTGGCCGTCTTTTCGAATACTCAGGACATCGCACTGCCCCTTAAAAACATCACGTAAAATTTTAAAATATTTTTTCGAAAAGACAGGGGTTCCCAGGTTTCTGACACTGGTCGAGTAGGCATCAAAAAATGGCTCAATTTGCTCATCAAAGGTCGCATCAAGGCCAAGCGTTAAGGATTTTCGAACCACAGCGCGCTGTTTGCGGGGAATTGCCTTCAGATTTTCATCTTCATTGTCGCTGATTTCCCGCCGAAAGGTGTAATACAGTTCCTTGCAGGGCCAGTCTTCACGCAAACGCTTCTGGTTACGCAGTTCCAAGTGATCCACCTGCAACTCATCGGCAAGCTGACAAGCTCGCTCAATCAGCTGCTGGAGAATGTCGTCAGTATCCGCTACCGGGCCACCATACACACAAAAAGGCGTCGAAATAAGCGAATGTCCAAACAATACACTTTTCACTTCCGCAAGCGGCAAAATGCCGACAATCTGTCCATCCTGCTCCGCGTACAAGTAATGGGAGCGATGCCCAAAGGCCCGTTTTAACACCTGTTGCCAATCGGCCTTATGGAAGAAAGTAGCATTCGCTGCCGTTTCAACATAAGCATCCCAACGGCTATTATCGGTCGCTTGCAGCGGCTTGATTTTAATATCGGTTGTCACAATTAATGGTCAGAAAAGTAAAGTCTAAAGGTGCGACGTATCAGCCAAGTAAATATCATCCATACGCCCCCAGTTAAAATCCTCTAACAGGCGCGTAATACGCTTTTCCATACGGGACAGGTTCAAGTAATGCCTGAAGGTCGACTTAAAACCTGCCCCCTTTTGTCGCGGCTGGTCAGGATCGATTTCCCAGGGGTGGAAATAAAAAATAGCCGGGCGCTTTTCATTTTCATTAATGGAGCTAAACGCCCACTTTGAAAATTTATAGGGATAGAGCCTAAAGTAACCACCGCCGCCTACCGGCACATTGTGTTTACCCACAGGTAGTGTCGTGATTGGAATTTCAAACAGCTGTTCACGACAGCGAAAAATATGGCGTGGCGCCTCCGGAAAACCATATAAATCATGATGTACCGGGTAAACGCTGGAGCTATAAAGATAGCCCGCTGCTTCCACCTCTTCGTGAGCCCATAGGTTGGCCTTGCCAATCGAATAACTGGGTGCGCGGTAGCCTTTTACTTCGTGCCCTGAAAGATCTTCTAACAGCTTTTTAGCATCTTCGATATCCTGGCGAAATTCCTGCCGTGATTGCTGTGTTGCGCGACGATGCGACGTACCGTGACTGGCCAGCTCATGGCCTTCATCACAAATACGTTTGACCAATTCAGGATAACGCTTAGCCACCCACCCCAAGGTAAAAAAAGTCGCCTTGGTATTATGTTTGGCAAACAAGTCCAGAATACGATTGGTGTTTAGATCCACCCGCACTGGCATATTATCCCAGTTGTTACGGCTGATATGATCTTCAAAAGCGGAGACCTGAAAATAGTCCTCCACGTCCACCGTCATGGCATTTGTGATCAAAGTAATATCCCGATTATTTACGCGTTTGACCGTTCCGAAAACCAGCTAGACAGGTGGTGAGCAATACGTACTGCTGCCTGCCCATCCCACAGCTCCGGCTGACGACCCGCTTTACCGCCCTGTTGAAGCACAACATTGGCTTCCCTAAGAATAGCAGCAGAATCGGTTCCGACAATGGTATTGGTACCTTGATCAACGGTAATTGGCCGTTCGGTGTTTTCACGTAAAGTAATGCAAGGTACGCCCAACGCGGTTGTTTCCTCCTGAATACCACCGGAGTCAGTCAGCACCATACGGGCATTAGCCATCACACCAAGCATTTCCATATAGCCTAGTGGCCCCAGGCAATGGATATTGGCTGATTTAAGTTTCTCCTCGAGACCAAACTCCTGAATACGCTGACGCGTACGTGGATGAACCGGAAAAACTATGGGTATGCTGTTGCTGACTTCAGCCAACGTATCAAGTAGACGAGTTAACACCAGCTGCTCATCAACATTTGATGGGCGGTGCATCGTTAACAACGCATAGCCCTCTTTGCTCGCTAGAACCGTTTCAGGGTTATCGAGATCAGCCAGCGTTTCAGCAACTGGCGTTGCGCGCTCAACATGCTTTTTCAGGGTATCAATCATCACGTTGCCAACAAAATGTACCCGCGACAAGTCGACGCCTTCACGCTGCAAATTATCCGCCGCAGTACGCTCAGTGGTATACAGCAAGTCGGATATCTGGTCAGTCAAAACCCGGTTAATTTCCTCTGGCATATCCCGGTCACCACTGCGTAACCCTGATTCCACGTGAATAACCGGCACATGGTTTTTCACTGCCACCAAGGCACAGGCGATGGTGGAGTTCACATCACCAACAACCAGAACCGCATCAGCCTGGAAATCGATCATGACCGGCTCAAAACGCTTCATAATCTCTGCTGTTTGCACACTATGACTTCCCGAACCAACACCTAAATCAATATCCGGCTCAGGAATTCCTAGTTGCACAAAAAACTGATGTTTCATGGCCTCATCATAATGTTGTCCGGTATGCACCAACTTAACATCAATTCCCGGCGATTCGGCTTTTAACGCCGCCATGATCGGAGCCATCTTCATAAAATTTGGGCGTGCGCCCACAATACAAATTAGTCGATACATAATTTACTCAATCAAAACTCAGGTATTATTTTTTCAGACGCTCAATGACTTGCTTCAAATGGCCAATCTTTTCATCAAAACCACGCTCAAGCGACTGCACAGCCATTTCCAAACGCTCAAGCTGGCAATCACTGATAGGCGTATCAGCTGAACTGGAGGTTGATGCTGTTGCGCTCTCAGCCTTCTGCTCAGTTTGCAATGCAGTCACAGGCTTGGAAGGCACAGACACTTCTGCAGCTAACTCATCAGCAACCTTATTAATCACCTCCGGCTTGAAGACAAACAACTCTTCCAGATAGCCGAATAACAATAGGCGATCACAAAAAACATTAATGCGGCGAGGCACCCCGTTGGTAAAGTTATGAATCAGCTCAAAGGCGATATCCGTGATAACGGGACGAGATGACCAGCCCACCTCTTTGAGGCGGTGTTCAATGTAGAGACGAGTCTCTTTTTTATCTAAGGGTGACAAATGGCATGAAGCAATAATACGCTGGCGTAATTGCTCCATTCCCGGCGAGTTGATCGTTTGGCGGAACTCTTCCTGACCAAGCAAAAAGCTCTGAATCAAAGAACGCTTATCTGTCTGAAAATTTGACAGCATGCGCAATTCTTCAACCGTTTCTGCTGGCAAATTTTGCGCCTCATCAACGACCAGCAGCACACGCTTATCTTGAAAATCACATTTCTTCAGAAAGGTTTCAAACTGTTTCAACAATGATGCCTTGGAAAGCCCTTCATAGGGCAAACCAAAGGAAGAGGACACCATCTTCAGTAGTTCGTCTGGCTGTAATTTGGTTGTGACCAGTTGAGCCGCCACAATTTTCTGCTGATCCAGCTCCGCAAACAGGTTTCGTACCAGCGTCGTCTTACCGGTGCCAATGCCACCGGTAATGACAATAAACCCTTCACCTTGACTTAACCCATAGCGTAAATAAGACATCGCGCGTTTGTGTACGCTACTGTCAAAAAAGAAGCGGGGGTCAGGGCTTAACTGAAAGGGCTTAGTTGATAAATTGTAAAAAGCTTCATACATAGGCGTTATTTATATCAACCGTCTTAAAGGTTATTGATGTCAAACCCACTAGGCAATCGCCTAACGGGTCTACAGAAGATCACTTAGAAAAACTTTTGGAAACTCACCGTCAAACGGTTTTCATCATATTCACGGCTTACGACGTCGGAATCACGGTCATTTGCCTGAAACTCCACATAAAACACCGAACTATCCGCAATTTGACGTGTAACCCGCCAGGCATAACGCATAAAGTCATCTTCCTCGCTATTATCAAACTGCTCTTTGGTATGTCCGATTGTCAGCCGGGAATCTGTGCGCGCAGCAAGTTGATGGGTCCATGACAGATCAACAGAGGAATCTTCTTCCGTATTATTATCGGCAACGAAGGTTCGCTTAGTATCCGTTAGCGAAAAGGTAATCGTGTTTTGTGCACCGACGATAGAAACCGACGCCCGTGCTGTTTCGTTAATAAAGGTATCATCGGAAATGCTTCCCGTTTGGCCTAAAAAACGAAGTGCCGCAGGATCAGAGACAGGTATAACTACCTCACCTGCGCTCGGCTGCTGGTTAGGGAGCAAAATTCGGCATGCTGACGCTTGAGATACTGGAGTTGTACAAGCCAGCGAGTTTTGCTGCGTGACGAGAGAACGAAAATCAGAAACACCTTCATCATAGGAAAGATTCCAACGCGTCCAACGTGTCCGATGGTTGATGCTGCCATTATAGGTTTTACCAAAAAAACGACTGCCATAACCGAGACTGATGTCGGTTCTGGCCGTTGGTGCCCAGAACAGGTCACCGCTCAAGAAGTTTTCATCTTCATTGGGACGCGGGTCGAGGCGCTTGTTGTGGGCAATAGTAAAACTAAAATCCTGCGAAGGCGTCCATGTAACCCCTACCCCGGAAGTACTATCCTCAGGTTCGTTATCACCCCGATTACCGGAAAACTCGTTATCCTCCTCAGTCCGAGAAACGAAAGCATTCAGGGTTCGAGTCAACTGATAGCCTAATCTTGCATTGGTTAGCTCAGTATCCGACTTGCCACCATCATCATAACGAATTTGCTCGCTCTGGTGGCTAATAGTCCAATTAATACGGCCGGTTGCGGGGCCATTTTGCATATCAAAGGATACACCATTGCTGTCGCTATCATCTCCGCTTCCCACCGAGTCATCACTTGTAACCCTGTCAAAGGTATAGCGCAGCTCAAAATCAGCGACATCACCCAAACGCTGTTGCCAATAGGGCGAAATCGAATAGGACGTCACATCACTTAAATTGCCTGACCCTGCAATTCCATCAGAAGAAGCACTCGCTCTGCGATCAGTCAGCTGTTGACTGATTGAGCTTCGTAGATCTAGAAAAAGCGTCTCCGCCAGCAGTTCAGAGTTAGCACTGGCTGATAATCGGTGATTAGAGCTATCAAGATCACCATTATCCGCGTAGGTGAGATTTTGCAGATTATAATCCAGGTTAACCCTTAGTCGGCGGCCTTCTCGGCTAATACTAACCCCTGGCGAGACCTCTAACACCAAGTCACTTTCACCATTAGCTTCCAACTCAATATTATCAGAGTAAATGGTCGCGACCTTCACCGTTGGTTCGACTTTCCAATCTTTCGCAAGCAAAGAACTGGATAACAAACCTGGAATCAAGCTGATAAAAATGACTGAGGGTAGCTTTTTTAACTTACCATTTTTAATTGTCATCGAGCCTGCTCCACAGCCATGTTAATCGCTGTAATAATAGCCATAATAACCTGCGCCCAGGGTATGAGATTTATTAAGAATCAAGCCACTTATCTTTGCATTATCAAGCTTTTCTAAGGCGTCTTTTACCGACTGCTGGGCAGTCTTATCCTGCTCAACCACAAGTGCAATTTGACCAACCACATCAGAAAGCACCTTCGCCTCACTGGTAATTAATACCGGCGGAGAATCAAAAATAATAATACGATCACGGTAACGACTGGCCAGCTCTTTAGCCAGTTCGCGCATTGAGTTACTGGCTAACAGCTCGTGGGATAGGTGGTGAGTTTTACCCGCAGGCAAGACCGTCAAATTATTGATATTGGTGGTCAATAAAACTTCTGAAAGACTTTCTACTTCGCCATTAAGGTACTCCACCAAACCTGGCTTATCTTCCACGTTAAGCGTACGCCCCAGGCCGGGTTTGACGACATCAGCATCAATCAACAACACTCGACAATCACGCTCGACAGCAATGCTGAGAGCCAGATTCAACGAACTGAATGTTTTCCCTTCGCCTGAATACGCACTGGTCACCATAATTAAATTATCAGGGCTATCAGGGTCCATTCTTGCCATCGCTTTCTGCAAGAGGGGTCGCTTAATGTGTTTATATTCTTCCTTGATTTTACTTCTGGAATCATCAGGCAAAATTGCCCCCATACGATCCAAAGCATCAATATCAATCTCTAATGAGTTGATCGTTTTGTCACCTTGTGCACGGGACTGATCAAATTGGCTGGCATCAACACCAACCACGCTTTCATGCGTGCGTTGATCAATCTCGCTCGTTTGTTCTAGCGCCTCACCTTTTACAGAGTCATTCTCAAGCTCAGCTTGAGCTGCCTGACGATGTTTACTTAGCGCTTTTTCAATTGTATCCATACCAAACTCTCAACTAAATACGGGCGCCAAATCAGGCATTAAATAAAAGTTGGAACAATAATAATGCAGAATAGGCCATCAGTAGCATGAATGTGCAGCTAATGAAAAGATAAAGGTATCTACGATTAACCTTAATCTTCCCAGAGTCCTCCACTAAAGAAACCGTACCTAACACCGTCATGCCGGTACTTAACGCCAACATTCGTACCGATGAATAGGTTGGCTTAAGCAGCACAAGCAGCAAGCTCACGGCAATACCAATAGCAACGCCGGCAATCAGTACCGCCGTCATAAAAATAATCCGCGGAGGGCCTGCCGGCTCAAAGGGTACTCGCGCAGGGTCCACAACACGGAACTCGATATCATCCGATGCCTGACTGGCTTTTTGAGTAATTTGCGCCTGTTCGCGGCGCGTCAACAGCTCTTGATATTTTCGTTTTACCACATCGTAATCACGGTTCAAGTCGGCCATTTGAGCCTCTACCGCAGGAATGGTATGTACTAACTGTTGTAATTTTTCAACTTTCTTTTCGTGTGCTTTAACTCGCGCTCGAAGTGCCGCCACCTGAGATTTGGCATTACCGTAACTTAACTTCAAAGACTGAAGAACCGGATTTTCCGCTTCAATCGAGCCACTCTCAGCGCGCGCTTCCAACTCTTCATCACGCCTTGTTTCCAAGTCCGCTAATTGTGCTTTAAGCGTCACCACGTCTGGGTGTTTTTCAGTATATTTTAAAAACATCTCATCCAAACGCGATTGCAATAAAGCAATCCGCTGATCATAGGTGGTCGACGTTTCAGAGTCGCTATACTCAAAAACAAAAGACAACTCATCTTCCTGGTCTTCAATTTGCTCTTTAATAGAGTCTCGCTGCCGAATAGCTTCCGTGAGTATCAGCTTTGATGACTCGACCTCTGCCATAGCCCTCTGCAAACGCTGATAATAATCACTACCCCCTGTAGAAAGGTAATCTAAATTTTTTCGCTTAAACTCAACCAAGCGAGCCTCAGCATCTTTCAGTCGCTGCTCGTACTCTTTAATTTCAGAATCCAGAAAACGTTTAGCCGTAACAGACTCTTCGCGGTTTTCACCTAACGTGTTTTCCACAAAAACAGTCAGTACGGCTTGAACAACACGTTTAGCAACATCCCGGTCTTCATCACGGAAGCTAACCGTATAAATATCCTGGCCACGCCCCTGTTTACTGAGCTTGATGTTGCTTTTAAGGTCCTCAAGCAGATCATCCATTTCCTGATCTGTTTTAACCGACAGATCAAGATCGGTCATTCGCGCAATTTTTTCTAAATTTGGACGACTGAGCAACGTCGTTACCATTAATTGAACCTGTTGGTTCGCCGACGTCGAAAAGGTCAACCCTCGCAGCATGGGCTTAAGAAACGACTGTGTATCAATATGAATACGCGCACTGCCTTCGTACTGGTTAGGTAATTTCATAACTACCCCCCAGCCCACGATGCAAACAAGCCAGGCAATGGCTAACGCCAACCAACGGCGCATCCACACGGCCCGCAAATAAGACAGTGCTAAATCTATTATGTCCTGCATGAAAAGCTAACTCGTCCGTAAATTAGAAATTAAAAGAATGATTCAGGGATAATCAGTACGTCACCAGGCTTCATATCAACATTAGCGTTAATATCACCCTTGCGCAGCAGATCGTTTAATTTAACTCGATAGGTTTTTTGCTCACCGTCGACAACACGCACAATAGAGGCTCGATTACCGGCAGCAAATTCCGTTAATCCCCCCACTGCAATCATGATGTCCAGGGCGGTCATTTTTTCACGAAATGGAATAGCTTGAGGGTTAGCTGCTTCGCCAACAATTCGAATTTGTTCGCTGTAGGGTCCAACAAACCCGCCAACCATAACGGTTACAATAGGCTCTTTAATATAGGTGCTCAGCACATCTTCAATATCTCGTGCAAGCTGTTCAGGTGTTTTACCACTGGCCAGCAGCTCTTCAACGAGAGGAGATGTAATTTTACCATCAGGACGAACTGTCACAGAATTTGAGATTTCCGGATTTCGCCAGACAAAAATATTGACGCTGTCACCGGGCCCAATGAGATAAGTATAGTCACCACTTTTAGCCATTGATGACTCTTGCACAACAGAGCTAGGCAGCGAACCACCATTAAATGAAGAACAGGCTGCCAGAACTGTCGCACAAACGACCAACAGCCCACCTTTAACCAATTCCTTGACGTTCATAATGATTCTCCTGAGTTTCTTAAAACACACCATAAATAATAACGGCTCTACAAACGCCAGTTTAGCAGATCATGCTTTTGACGCATCAATTTCGCTAGTGTAGTCCAACAATAGATTTTTTAAATAGACTTGACCATATAAAAACAGAGGCGCGCCACTTAACCACACAAAAACAACAAATACAAAGTTAAAAATTTTCACTCTTAAAATTTCCTTACTACACTTAAGCAAAGAAACCGTTACTAAGAATCTACGGACTACTCATCAATGATTGAAATGCCCTATGCTTACTGACGAAACCACAAAAAACTTTATTAAATATTTCCAGCTATCCTACGCCAATACACCCGAGCTAATGGCCCAGGTGCACAAAATTCGGTATGACGTTTTTTGCAGCGAATTAGGGTTGGAAAAAGGCTGCCCCAAGGATGTCGAGGCTGACGAGTTTGACAGCCACTCCTATCACTATCTACTCCAGCATCGCCCAAGCCAAAAATATGCCGGAACGATTCGCATCGTCCTTCCACCCAGCGATCACCCCGAACTAATAACTCCTATTGAAAAATACTGCCTCGATGCAGTTGACCAAAATATTATCGACATCAGTCAGTTACCACGTGGAAGTTTCGCCGAAGTCTCCAGGCTCGCTGTACCAGCCGACTTTAGAAAACGTGCTGGTGAAGCAGGCAAGCCTTACATCGTTGGCAGCACCCCAAAAAACACCTCTGAGCAAAATGGTCGCAGCAATTTCCCCCATATCGCCATTGGCCTTTATCTGGCTGCCGCCTCATTGTTCACACTCAAAGACCTCAAATATATTTTTGTGATGGTTGAGCCGCGCTTAGCCAGGTCAATGAGGCGTATTGGCCTCCATTTTGAGCAAATGGGTGACGTCATCGAATACCATGGCAAACGGGCTCCTTTTTATATCACACCCGAATTACTCAACGAACACCTAAGCCCTGAGGTCAACAACCTCTACGAACACATCAAGGGCGAAGTACGTAAAGGCCTAAGTGAAAACCACAACCCTTCCAGCCTGGCCAGCTAGCAAGCCACACAACCAAACAGGAGCCACAAGTTGGCAAACAACTTTAATTATAAAAATGCTTTTTCACGCAACCTGGGCTGGGTTACCGAAGAAGAGCAAAGCTCACTGCAAAATAAGCGTATTGCCATCGCAGGCATGGGCGGAGTCGGGGGAACCCACTTACTGACACTGACCCGGCTCGGTATTGGGCGCTTCAACATATCCGACATGGATATATTCGAGCAACCCAACTTCAATCGCCAAGCAGGTGCCAACATGAGCTCCGTCGGCCGCCCAAAGGTCGACGTCATGGCAGAAATGGCCCTTGATATTAACCCAGAGCTCAAACTCAACCGCTTTCCTGACGGCATCAATAGCGACAATCTCAACCAGTTCTTAACAGACGTTGACCTCTATGTTGACGGTCTGGACTTTTTTGCTGTTGAAATCCGCCGCAAGATGTTTGCTGCCTGCCTTAAAAAAGGCATCCCTACCATCACCGCAGCACCACTTGGCATGGGCACCGCGCTACTTTGCTTCACACCCGACTCCATGAGCTTTGAAGACTATTTCCAAATGGAGGGGCAGACTGAAAACGAGCAACTGTTGCGCTTTTTAGTTGGGTTATCACCAGCAATGCAGCAAATGGGCTACTTAGTAGACGACTCGAGAGTAGACTTCCACGCCCAAAAAGGCCCATCAACCCCTATGGCCTGCGAACTATGCGCAGGAATAACAGCCACCAACGCCTTAAAAATACTGTTAAACCGCGGTGACGTCATTAAAGCGCCTTACGGCTTACATTTTGACGCCTACAAAAACAAACTGAAAAAAACCTGGCGCCCCGGCGGCAACAACAACCTCCTACAAAAGCTAATTCTTTCAATTGTCAGAAGGCGGATAAATTAAGCCTTCTGGTCCACCTTCAATTATCAGAAAGGTTTTTAAAAACCTTCTCCAGCGACAAGCGGCGAGAACGCAGAGCCTGCTTTTTGGGATAGCCGACTCGCAACAACATCATCAATGTTTGCCCACCCTTCAGGTCAAAAAGCGGCTGACAATTTTTTCGCATATCTTTAGCTTGACCAGTTAGAACTTCCGGAACCCTGTCCTGCTTCAACCGCTCAAGTTGATCTGAAATAACGTAATACGGATGACAGGCCAACCCTTCAGCGTTTAAATAAGACCATGCGCGACACATAACCCTGCCTGCATCTAATCCACCTACCATCGAATCGGAAGCCGAAATCGCCAAGAGAGCTGGCGCATTTCTAACAGGGGCCGAATCTATCGCCGCCAACAGTTTATAAGCACCAATCCTGTTAAGCTTTTTCATGCGGGCCCAGCAGCTAACCAAGCGTAAAAACGCCCCTCCACCAGGCGGCAACGCCAACGTCTCGACATCCAAGCCATCACCACGCTCAACCTCTTGAGCAGTAAAACGAAGACTCTTTTCAAGCCACTCATGCACCTCTTGCGTTTGAAAACGTATTTCACTCGCCACTTGAACTTGCTTCGCAATCAAGGCGATATCAGCTTTGCTGGAAACAACCTTTACATCAACACCTATCTCCGAGCCAAAGCTCTCAACCTGATCAGCCAACCGCTTTGGCACAGCTTCCTTTTTATAAGGGTGACGATTAGTGTGGCGGGCTGCCACGAAATCTGGTAACACTGAATTTGTTACTGCCTCAAAGCCTTGAAGACTTATTTCGGCATAGACATTACTACCTTCGCCTTCCGGAAAAAGAGTGACCTCTGCCCCAACTCCAGCGTCGTCACAACAGCGCAAAATATTTTCAAGCGCAGCACCAGCTGCCAACAGGATTGCCTGACTATCATAAGGAAACGTGTAACTTCCCACTCTTTCAGTGTCATAACGTAAAGTCAGTATGGGCGGCTCCCAACTAAGACAGCAGGGTTGCGAATTATCCGCCGACGGCGCAGCCTGATAACTAGTTAGCAGGTTATTTAAAAATAGCGATAACGTCATACTGATACCCAGTAATTTCTTTACTATGAAAAACCAGTCTCGTGCAAAGAAGCACTCCAGACCTTAACAACTAGGCATCAGTATAGCCGTTAAACAAGCCGTCATTGGAGACGCCGCCAAGAAATAAAGACAAACCCAAAACACTGTCGGTTTTTTTTACAAATCAAAAAAATCGAACCTTGCAAAAAGTATAAAATACCCAGAGAAAATAAATTTTTAATTTTTATATCAATAAGTTAAATAACAAAAAAAGAAAAACAAAAAACCTGGCACGCAACCTGCTTTATCTTAATCGAGCAACAAATTTTGATTAACTAACGGACATAACAACCTTTTCAGGAGCTCTAAAATGAAAATGTTCAGCAAAATCACAAAAGTTTTAAGCGCTGGCGTTCTTGCAGTCGCTGCAAGCACAGCATTTGCCGCACCTATCAATATCGGCGGCGTAATCTGGGATCCAGATCAAGTTGGTTTAGCCCCAGACTTCTCAGCTAATGGCAGTCTTTTTGAAACTGTTACATCTGGAGCTGGTTCAATTGTATCTGGTCGCGGCAAATTCGAAAGAATCAACAGCGTTGTTAACAACGAGCCTTCTTTCTGCCCTGGCTGTGAATTAACATTCCAATTTAGCATGACTACTCAAAGCATTACGCCAACAGGCGCAAATAGTGCTGATTTTGTATTCTCAAACTTAGTTCTTAACCTTTATGTAGATCATACTCCTGATTATGACGGTACTGTTGCTAGTGCTGGCAGTGAAGGTGGCGCAAACCCACTATTCCTGCAACTGACTCTGAACGGTCTGCTGGTAGGCTCTGGCCAAAATATTGGTACTGGCAGTGACTTAGGTAATGGTCAAGGCCTTCTGGATGTAACTGGCGGTCTTGCAGCAGCTAACTTCGACACCAACACTCAGGTTAACGGTGCTGACTTTGCATTCACATCATCCTTCCAACCTATCTTAGGTGTTGATGGCCTGCTATCAGGTACTTGGGACATGACTGGTGACAGCATCCCATCTCCAGCTCCTTTAGCTCTGATTGGCCTTGGCCTGCTGGGCATGGGCTTAGCCCGTCGCCGCATGGCAAAGTAATTAGCTAGCACTAAGCTGGGCATTAAGGAAGAGGCTGCACCCTTAGGTGCAGCCTCTTTTTTTTATGCTAAATTTACCGGCAAGAAAAGATAAGAGAACCTATATGTCAATTAAAAGCATCACCAAACTACTAGCTTGCAGCATTTTAGTAGCATCAACGCAAGGCGCCCAGGCAGCTGACAAAAATGAGAGGTATGCCATTAAAGGTGCAGGCGTTTCTTTTTGCTCAACCTTTGCAGAATCCATACAAGCACGGGATAAGAACTACTATATCTATGGAGGCTGGATTGAAGGATACCTAACAGGCCTTAACCAACAGCTAGAAAACACATTCGATTTGGCTCCCTGGCAAACGACTGAGCTAATGCTGAGAATGGTTGAGCCCATTTGCCAGCAAAATCCTAAACAGCAGTTTCACACTGTTGTCAAAGCAATGGCAGGCCAACTTTCTGAAAACAAAATATCTGAGCAAGGTAACTACACCCAACTGGAAGCAGACAAGAGCCTGGTCTTCCAAGAATCAACTGTAAGACTTATTAAAGATACCTTAGTCGGCAGGGGCTTCTATGATGGAGATAGTGACTACAAATGGGGAGATGGAGTTATTTCAGCTATGAAAAAATTCCAACGCTCAAAAGGGTTAAAAGAAACTGGATTACCTGACCAGCTCTCACTTTATCAACTATTTTACGGTACTAGCGAAAAAACCGAGTAACATAGCCAACACAAAAAAAAGCTGGCCTAAATCCAGCTTTTTTTGTGTATTACCAAAGGCTAATTAAGTCTCTTTTCAATTTCCTTTAAAGTATCCATTACTGACAAATCATCTGGTGCCAGCTCCTTCGCTTTTTTCGCGTAACTCAAGGCCGCTTTTGCATCCCTGTCTTTCAAAAGCCAAGCCAAGTTATTTAACGCAAAAACATGTCCTTCATTTAAAGAAATAACACTTTTATAGGTTTCAATCGCCTTGAGCTCCTGACCATCGGCGGCATATGCCATTGCTAGCAAATAAGCCACTTGAGCAACATTCGGATACTTGTTATTTGCTTCTAGCAGAACGGTTAGTGCCTTTTCCTGTTCACCCAACATCCAATATGCTTGTACTAACCTCTGTAAAACATAGATATTCGCACTCTTTTGATAAAAAGCCTCATAGAGCGCAACTGCTTGCTGCGGACGCTTTTCATGTAGCGCCAACTCCGCCTCCAATAGGGGAAGAGCTTGATTGTCTGGGTCAACCTGAGATAACTGTCCAATCAGCACACTCGCTTTAGAGTAGTTTTTTTCTTGCATCATGATCTCAGCTAAAGCAATCAAAGCAGGAGTAAAGGACTGAGCAGCTTCCAAGGAGCTAACTAAGAATTGCTTAGCTTCGGAGCTATTCTTTAATGCGATATGGGCGGTAGCCACCAAATAATCAGCGACAGCCGGCATGCTTGTATTCTCTGCCGCTTGCAGATAATTTGCTAATGCAGACTGATACTGTCCCAACATCATCTGAGCATTTGCAATCTCCGTTGTAACTTCGGCATTAGTGTCTTGTTCATTTAATGCCCTAAGCTCAGATAATGCTCTAGAAGCATCCCCCTGACGCAAATACATACGCGCCAGCTGAACCGCCGAAGCACTTGAATTAGAGCCGAGCTCTTGTGCTTTTTTCAAAAGCACCTCAGCTTCATCAAGTTCACCCATTTCAAACAACAACCCCGAATAATCAAGATAGATATACACATTATTAGGGCTTGCTATCAACGCATCCTGATAATGAAGCTGAGCCGTTTCATAGTCACCTCGAGAAGCGGCTAGTACTGCCAGAGAACGCAGAGCTGGCGCATACCCAGAATCAAGTGCTAAAGCTTGTTTGAAACTAACAGTTGCACGCTCAGTATCACCCATTAACAAAGCTACCGTTCCACTCAAACTTACCAACAGCGGATTTCCCGGTAACTCTTGACGTAACTGGTCCAAAACCCTGAGAGCAGAAGCATAATCATTCGCCGCAATATGAGCTTTAGCGATCAACAGCCGCGCGTTTAATAACGCATCCTGAGAGCCCTCCACATCAGAAAGCTCTTCCAATGCTTGACCAAAATGGCGCTGCAAAATCAAGCTACGAGCCAAAGCCATGCGAATTTCATTATCTGCGGGGCTTTGCTCAAGTGCTTGCCTTAAAAACATGCTACTTTGTTTTGCCTCTCCTACCCTTAATGATGCTCGAGCGATAAGCGTCAATGTTTCAACATCCGGCTTCTGACTTTCTCCAACCAATGGTCCAAGGGTTTCTATAGCGGCCCCCTGTTGCTTATTCTTCAACTGAACAAAAGCGAGTAATTTACGAGCTTGGATGTTCTTTGGTACAAGCTGCAGAAATCTTTTTAAGCTAACTTCAGCTTGTTCATACTTCCCTTCGATTGCAGCCACCGTCCCCAACAAAAGGGTTGCTCCAAGATGGTTTCGCTCAATAGACAAGACATTATTTGCCAATTCAGCCGCCACCTCATACTTCTTCTGCTGAAAAGCCAATACAGCGCGCAAGTGTGATAATTGAGGATCCCCTGGGAACTGCTGTTTATAAAAAGAACTTTTTAAAGCTGCCAAAGCTTCTTCAGCTAATTGAGTTTTGTTCTCTTTTAAGTACTCATTAATAACCTGCCTCATTGCGGCCTGATATAAATAGTCCTGTTTCGAGTAAGCCAACTCTGCTGTTCTTTTATAAGCTTCTATAGCCTTTTCTGACGAGCCCTGAGCCCTTCGAATATCCGCCAACAACAACCAATTTTTGGCGTTTCCGCCATCCACATCCAAAGACTTTTTAACAAGCTTAAGGGCTTCTAGCAACTCTCCCTTCGATAAAGCCAACAACGCTTGGCCAGCAATCGCTCTGGCTTTTACAACGTCACTTTTTAATGCGTTAGCAAAATAGTTTGCAGCTCCATCGAATGATTTCAACTGATAATATGCTTCGCCAATAAGGACGGTTTTTATTGCTTTTAGATCAGCCGAATCATACTCCCCAAACTTAAACTCTTCGATTAGCTCTTTTGCTTTTCCCTGATAAAGCAATGCGTCCCCCAACGGAATGGCGACATCTCGAAACGCAACACCCAGCTCATAAGCACGATCCAATTCTTTTTCAGCCGCTTCCCCTTGCCCTAAAATAATATAAATACGCCCCAATAAGGCACGGGCTTCAGCATTATCACCATTTTGTTGAAGCGCATTTTTCAATTCAATAACAGCGGCTTCAAGGTCTTTTTTCTGATAAAGCTCCTGAGCATCCACAACATATTGCTCATCAGTCTTCGTTGAATCACCACAGGCGCTCAAAAACAACAACGCAATAACGACAACACCTGATTGTATTAGCTTAATAACAGAGCTATTCATACAGCCTAATCTCCGTGAAATTTTCAATCCAAAAACGGCTTACCTAAGCTAAACTACAGCAGTTAACCTAAAGTAAAAAAAGGGGTTTAAAAGTAACGTGTTATCTGTAGTTCAAGATAATCATCGTCACGAACGATGAAAAGGGGCTCAACGGGCTCTAAATTAGTAAAAGCGCGCGCCTCCATCGTTATTTTCCAGTAATCCCCTACACGGCGACTGGCTTCAATGGATGCAAAAGTCGCCTGGGAATCGGCATCAACAATTGCCCCCGCCAGCACTTCGGTGCTTTGCACATCGTTGAGCACCCAACGCAATCCAGCAAAAACATCATTTTGCAGCCCCGACGTCGCAAGCTCATCGCGATCATCAAAATGGTACTCCAGTAACAGACCTAGATCATGAACAGAGTCCAGAATACCCACCATCGTATATTCAAAGCCACCAACAAAAGCTGTATACCGGCCATTATTATCTCGACTGGAGATTGCCTCCAGTTTCCACAACCAATCGCCTTTGGTCGCCTGTAGATCGAGACTCGTCTGATCAATTTGCTGGTAATGCGGAATTAGCACGGGATTACCGCCACTGTCGAGCCCTGGCACGAAGATAGGTTCACGGCTAGTGCCAGAGAAGTGCGCCAACCCGATATCCCAATCGCCAAAATAATGGCTCCAACGTACCGCAAAATCAACATGGTGCTCTTTAGCGCCAGATTCAAATGTCGGGTGGTCAGTATCAACCACTAGCGGCCCGCGCAGGCGGCCATCTTTACCAGCAAAGGTACGCTCACGGAAATAAGGCAAGGCAAAAAACTCCAATGTGCCCCAATCCTTAATAAATGCCAGATTGACCATTGGTTGTCCTAACTTATCCTCACCATCGGGGTTTTCAATCAAATCCGTTTGATTAATGATATCAACCAGATGGTTGGATTCAGCGACGCCCCAAAATACCTTCGCAGCGCCTACTGTTAACTCAATATCCTCAAAACTGCCCCGCCAGTAGAACTCACGAAAATCAGCATGAGTACGCTCCTTATCATTCGCGTCATAGCGAAAAAAGGGCTGCATCACTAAGCGCTGATCACCATCGTCCCAGCTAGCATAGTACTCAGGTTCAAAGGCGATGGAAAAAGAATGCTCATCCTGGTCAGGATAACGGGCATCATTGAAAAAAAGTCGACTATCGAGGCTTATATTCCCCGATAATTCTGCCGTGTAATCAGCAAACAAACTGCCACTTATAACGGTGCCCGCCAGGCCGCTTAAAAGCGCAGAAAAAAGAATTTTGTTTTTCATAATCCGTTGCCCATGGGCAAAAAAGTTGAGAAGCGTATTAGTGCGAATTGACTCTAGCAAGTATAGCCTTAGCTCACCAGGCACTGTCTATGACTTACCCTCAGTAATCCCGTATTTATTCATTAAGGAATAAAGAGTAGGTCGTGTCACACCGAGCATATCCGCTGTTTTTGATATATTGCCACTGGTGTAATTAATCGCACGCACAATCACTTCACTTTCGGCTGCTTCGCGTACCTCTTTCAGATTAAAGGGTAAGTCATTCGCCTCCACACCCTCCAACTCAAGGTCCTCAGCATTAACCTGCTTACCGTCAGCCATAACAACAGCACGATTAATTTTATTCTCCAACTCACGAATGTTACCTGGCCAGGCATAGCTGCTAATAGCGTTTAAAGCGTCAGGGGTAAAACCTCTAACGTCTTTGTTATGTTTGTCTGCGTACTTGTTCAGAATAGCCCGAGACAGCACAACGGCATCACCATTACGGTCTCGTAGCGGCGGAATAGTCACCGTAATCTCACTGATCCGATAATATAAATCTTCCCGGAAACGCCCCTCTGCAATCAACTTTTCCAGGTTCTGATGCGTCGCGCAAACAACTCGAATATCAACCGGTATCTCTGCGCGCCCGCCCAAGCGTTCAATGGTTCGTTCCTGTAAAAATCGCAGCAACTTAGCCTGTAATGGCATGGGCAGATCCCCCACCTCATCCAGAAAAAAGGTGCCGCCATCCGCATATTCAATCTTGCCTTTAGTCTGCTTAGCCGCACCGGTAAAGGCTCCCTTCTCATAACCAAACAGCTCACTTTCCAGCAGGTTTTCTGGAATCGCGGCACAGTTGATCGCCACAAAATTATTTTTTGCTCGAGGACTTAAATTATGAACAGCCTTAGCGAGAACCTCTTTACCTGTACCGCTTTCACCCAGCAGCAGCGTTGTTACATCGGTAGGCGCAACCTTTTCTATGGTACGACAAATTTTTAGCATTTCCGGGCTGGAGGCAATCACCCCATCAAGCGGTGTATCGCCCATTTGTGAGGATAACTTCAGGTTCTCCTGCTCCAGCACCGATAAATTATGAGCACGATCAATAATCATGCTCAGAATCTCTGGATCAATGGGCTTTTGATAAAAATCATAGGCCCCCAGGCTGACCGCTTTCACCGCATTATCCCTATCATCATTCCCCGTAACAACGATCACTTTGGTACGAGGTGCAAGGGATAATATTTCCTCCAGCGTTGCCAGTCCCTCAGAGGCATTAGCAGGATCCGGAGGTAAGCCTAAATCAAGTGTAACAACCGTTGGCTCGTAACGTCTCAGGGCATTAATCGCAGACTCACGATCCCCAGCAATAACCACCTCGTAGGCTTCGAAACACCATTTCAGCTGCTTTTGCAGCCCGGGATCATCTTCAACGACCAACAGTACCTGCTTGTCTGACTCTTTTGCCGAACTCAAGCCTTACTCCTTAATCAATAAAATAAGTTATTGTAGCGGGAATTTAAGGGTAAATTTGGTGCCCTTATCCGGCTGACTATGCACTTCAATACGACCGCCCTGCTGCTCAACAAACTGGCGCGCCTCAAACACGCCAATGCCCATACCAGCATTACCTTTAGTAGTATCAAAAGGTTTAAAAAGCCGCTCACGCACAAACTGAGCATCCATCCCCACGCCGCTATCTTCCACTTCAATAATAGCTTGATTATCGGTTTTATACAGATTGATTTTAATACTGTCGTCAGGCTCACAGGCATCCTGCGCGTTTTGAACCAAATGGCCAAGAATAGCAATCAACTTATCGCGATTAAGCAATAAACTAATGTCTTCATCGCCGCTGTTAATTTCAGGTATTGGTGAGCGGTTTTTTTGCTGAAAAATTACCGCCGACAGGGCTTCATTAAGATCGACATTTTTCTCGCTAACCGCTTCAATGTCACCTTTACGCAGCTGCATCAGCAAGCGATTCATCTTGTCGACCGAATTTGCCATCGTATCAATGGCGTCGTCGATGAAGTCAGGATTATTCCTATGTCGCTCAGCATTAGTGACCACCAAACTCAATTGCGCCACCAGGTTTTTCAAATCATGCACAACAAACGCTGACAAGCGATTATAGGCTTCAAACTGACGGGCATGGGCTAGCGCCTCACTGGCGTCCATCAAGGCCAAATAATTAGCTAGTTGCTGCCCTGCTGTTTTGAGAAGATCATGATCTTCCCAGTTAATCGCGCGCTCCACACGGGGGTCGACCAAGATAATAAAGCCAAATAATTTCCCCCTTTGCACCAGAGGTACAACTAACCATAAGCCTGCTAAGCCCTCACACCAGCGAGACAAATCTAAATCGCCGTACATTTCCGGTTCACGTTGAAACTCTGGCAACTCAACAACCCATTGTTTACTGCTCAGAAATTTAATCAATGAATCATTTGGCAAAACACGATCTATATTCACCGGATGGCAATTACGTTCATGAACCAGACAAAAACTGTCATCATCGCGCTTTACCCATAGCGCACCACCCGCGCTCTCAACAATATCCGACAAGCCTTTAATACAACCATCTCGCAAGCTTTCCGTAGTTTCAGCATCAACCAACGCTCGATTCAGATCCAGCCACTCTTTACGATAATCATATTTATAGGAAAAAAAGTGCTGGTTAAAAAACACTTTGATTCGGGCCCGCATCCGACCAGAAAACATCATCACAACAAGACACAGTAAGGCAGCAAACACAAAAACAATCTGCCCCTGCTTACCCCAACTGCCACCGAAATCGCGCAGGTAATAACCAACCACCGCCATGATCAGCAAATAAACACCGGTCGCTAGCAAGGCAGTGGTGTGAAACACCACACTTCGAGAAATGAATATATCCACTGACCATTGCGGATTACGCGCTGCGGCAACCGCAATAAAGGGCACAATCAGCGCATTCACCGCACCCCTCGCCTGCCACAAATCCATATCAATACGGCCTAACAGCATGGCTTCAGCGAACATCACAAAGTCATAAACAAACAGTCCTCCCAATCCAACACAAAGAAACTTAACCGCCCAGCGGGATTCAAGCCGGGTACGCCGAAACACCTGCTCGACCAGAATCAGCCCAACCACAGCCTGCACCACGTGACTAAGAATCCGAAAATCAACATTGAGCAGCCCGTTAAGTGCCTGAGCCACAGAGGGGACCAGCTCTGCAGCAATTGCCAGCAGGCAAACCGCCAGATAACCGATAACGACAACCCCTAAACCGAGCTGCTTGCGCTGCGAGCGTGTATAACTTAATAAAGCCCATAAGAAGCCGGTCCAGCTGACATTTCTCAGCACCTCAACAGCCAGTAAGTGCTTAAGGGGGATCGTTAGGTACTGGTTTCCTAACGCCACCAACAACGCCCAAACCAGTGAAATTAGCACCGCCAACAGTAATAACCCACCCTGTAATCGGCCACGCCAGCTGGTACAGAGTAAAAATGCCAGAATGGCGTAAAAGGTTGATGCTATTGCATAACTTGCAAAGCTAAAGCTAGTCATTTAGAGTTCCGATCCTGATTTCCAATCACCGCAATCACACACATCTTAAGTGTCCCGATTGCCTTTCGTTTCCTGTAAAAAGCCCGATAATACCTCCATCTATGACAAACTTCGAAGACATTCGCCCCTATAACGATGATGAGGTAAAACCGACCATCAAGCGCCTACTTAATGATGCGGGTTTTATCGATACTATCAGTGCTTTTAAATTAGCAGGCAAGCCACAGTGGCTCCGCAACTTATTACGTCCGCTGGTAAAACAACGACTCAATAAGGAATTAGGTGCGATCAACTCCGTCAAAGACGTACAAACATTATGTGAAAAGTATGTTCACCGCGTCATTGAAACAACTACCACCAAGCTAAGCTTTTCTGGGCTGGAAAAACTGTCGGCCGATCGTCCTTATTTCTTTATTTCCAATCACCGCGACATTGTCATGGACCCGGCTCTGGTTAACTTTGCTCTTTACCACCACGGTTTGGAAACACCACAACTGGCGATTGGCGACAACCTCCTGCAAAAGCCCTTTGTTTCAGACCTTATGCGTCTAAATAAAAGCTTTATTGTAAAGCGCTCTGCCGCAGGTGTGCGTGAAAAACTACAGGCTTTTACTGACCTTTCAAGTTACATACACCATGCCCACAGCAATGGTAATTCGACTTGGATCGCGCAAAAGGAAGGGCGCGCTAAAGATGGTGTCGACAGTACCGATCCCGCCATCATTAAAATGCTCTACATGAGTCAACGTAAAAGCGGCCTGAGTTTTTCAGAATACATGAATTGGTTACAGATCGTGCCCGTTTCTTTATCCTACGAATATAACCCCTGTGATCTCGCCATCAGTGAAGAACTGCATCAAAAGCGCAGTACTGGCAGCTATCAAAAAACTGAAGGTGAAGATATACGCAGTATCACTACCGGCATTACCGGACTCAAAGGCGATGTGCATGTTGCTTTTGGCACCCCGCTGGCAGGTAACCTTGACGATGCCGAAACGGTTGCCACTAAAATTGACGAACAGGTGATGCAGGAATATCGCTTCCACGACTCTAATCATATTGCTGCGGAGCTGATTAGCACTGAGGCTCAGACATTACGAGACCATCCTCTTTCCAAGCAGAAACAAGCCGAGTTCATGGCTCGCTTGGATAGCTGTGACGAAAAAATGAAAGATATTTTTCTGGCAATGTATGCCAACCCCGTATTACGCCGACTGGAAAATCCGCCTAGTTAACAATCATTAAACCAACCCCCTCGGACTCAATACGTACAACACGCATTTTCACCCAGGGCGCGTCCATTCCAGGCAAGCCCTGCACCTGAACACTGACCTCTTGTCCAACCTCTGGCACCTTATCGGTATCCAACAGCACGAAGATGCCACTGTCAGAAATATCGCGAGTAAAAGCAAGCACTTCACCCACCTCTGACATCACCATGCTCACCTTCATTTTCATTGGTGTGCGTGGAGAGTTCCGAGACTCGCTTTTATTTGTGCCACCCAGCATAGTTATTCCTTAGGCTTCATTAATTGCCTATAACCTTAGAACATAAGCTGCTTTTAAGCCAAAGAATTATACCCTAAACGGACTCCCCTCTTTATAGCTACCTGATTAGCCTTATTAAGTTACCCACAATATCTGTGGATAACTTTGTTAATAACCTTGTTAAAACTACACTAACTTTAACAATAGTAACCCTTAGCTTATATTGATCAAAAAACAGACAAACAAATTTCCTTTATTTATCAGTCGGTTACAGTATAAACCAATAACTTACAAAGCGATTCTAAAAATAATAATCACCTTCCAGCGATAACTAGCAATAGTGAATAACTCTTCGCCGCCTCCAGTTTAACCTGCCGCCTAAAGTCTGCGTATAATTAGGAAACCCATTGGAAAGCAGCGAGCCCAACATGGAAACAACATCCAAAAGAAAGGCAAGGAAAGCCCAGCAGGTCACTCTACTGGGTATGCTTATCGATATTATTCTCGGCATTATAAAGCTGCTGGCTGGTTATGCTGCTAATTCCCAGGCCCTTATTGCCGACGGCATTCATTCTCTCTCTGATGCAGCCACAGATATTCTAGTTATCGTAATCACCCACTTCTCACATCATGTCCCGGATGCTAACCACCCCTATGGTCACGCCCGCTTTGAAACAATGGGCACCCTATTACTCGGCAGCAGCCTCATCACCATTGCTCTGCTACTTGCCTACAACTACCTGACTTTAGCCGTCAGCGGTCAAAACCAGGTGACTCCCGGCTGGCCAGCCTTGCTCGTCGCACTCGTTTCTATTGCAGCAAAGGAATGGATTTTTCATTACACCAAAAAAGCTGGTGAAAAATTACGCTCTAACTTGCTCATTGCAAACGCCTGGCATAGCCGCACCGATGCATTTTCATCAATCATTGTGCTGATTGGTGTAGCTGGCAGTATGCTTGGAGTTCACTGGTTCGACCTAGTGGCAGCCTTAATTGTGGCACTGATTATTCTGAAAATTGGTTGGCAGCTGGTATGGGATAGCAGCAAAGAGCTAGTCGATAGTAGCGCTGACCCCGAACAGATTGAGCAGCTCAGAGAAACACTCTTTACCGCCGAGGGCATTCTCAATGTACACGACCTTCGAACCCGCCGCATGGGACAAGATATCCTATTGGATGTCCATCTACAGGTTTCCAGCGATATCAGTGTTTCCGAAGGTCACCAAATCGGTGCGCATGCCGCTCAACAGTTACTTAAACAGCACAGTTTCATAAATGACGTGATTTATCATATTGATGCCGAGGATGACCATAACGTCAATCATCGAAAAAGTATGGCGCTGTTACCACTCCGGAATAAAGTGCTGTCAGCTCTAAAAGCAAACTGGCCGGAGATGCCAAAAATACAGAAACTAACCCTGCATTACCTCAATCAACAAATTGATATTGAAATCGTGTTTAACGCCACACAACTAAAAAACGGACCAACCCCATTAAACAGCGAAAAGATTAAACAACAGATTATGCAGAGAAATAAGCAACTCCCCTGGCTTGGCAAAGTAGTTGTCTATATTCAGCAAAATACTAATCCATAAAAAAACCCCTGACTTCATAAAAGCCAGGGGTTCGATACAGCAGAATGATCAGTTAACCAGCCCAGCCACCAACCATACTAATCATAACACCCGCAGCAACCGCAGAGCCGACAACACCGGCTACGTTTGGCCCCATTGCGTGCATCAACAGGAAGTTATGTGGGTTTGCCTCAAGACCAACCTTATTGGCAACACGGGCCGCCATCGGCACAGCTGAAACACCCGCCGCACCAATCAGTGGGTTAATCGGCGTCTTAGTGACTTTATTCATAAACTTGGCCATCAAAACACCTGCCGCTGTACCAATCGCAAATGCCACCAAACCAAGAATCAAAATACCCAGCGTATTCAGATCCAGGAAGGATTCGGAGCTTAGTTTGGAACCAACCCCCAATCCCAGGAAAATAGTCACGATATTGATCAAAGCATTCTGAGCGGTATCACTCAGACGCTCAACCACACCACACTCTTTCATCAGGTTACCCAGACAGAACATACCCAACAGCGGCGCAGCACTTGGCAGAAACATCGCTACCAGAACCAATACAACCAAAGGGAAAACAATCTTCTCTGTCTTGCTAACGTGGCGCAACTGCGTCATTTCGATCTGACGTTCTTTTTCAGTTGTTAAAGCCTTCATAATGGGCGGCTGAATCATTGGAACCAGCGCCATATATGAGTAGGCTGCAACAGCAATCGCGCCCAGCAGATCCGGTGCTAATTTACTAGATACAAAGATCGCCGTTGGGCCATCTGCACCACCGATAATACCAATAGCCGCAGCATCAGCAATATCGAAATCAACCAGACCGGTTAGTGACAACAGTACTGCGCCAATAACAGTCACAAAGATACCAACCTGCGCAGCAGCCCCCAAAAACAGCGTTTTAGGGTTTGCCAACAACGGGCCAAAGTCCGTCATTGCGCCCACGCCCATAAAGATCAGCAGCGGGAACACACCGGTTGCAATACCAATGTTATAAACGTAATAGAGCAAACCACCAGGTGAGTCGAGGTGACCAAGGGCATCATAAACTGGCGCATCCAAAAAGCCTGCGCCAGGAATATTTACCATAATGGCACCAAAACCAATAGGTACCAACAACAGCGGCTCAAAGCCCTTTTTAATAGCCAAAAACAGCAACAGCATGCCGATAGCCATCATAAAAGCCTGGCCGGGTTCAATTTGGCTTAATCCGGAATCAAGCCAAAGTCCGTATAATGCGTCCATAAATTCGCTTCTCTTAACCCAGAGTGATCAGCGCATCGCCAACAGCAACAGAGTCACCGGCTTTCACCAGTACATCTGCTACGGTGCCAGCTTCGGCCGCACGTACTTCAGTTTCCATCTTCATGGCTTCCAGAATAACGACCACATCGCCTGCAGCAACCTGATCGCCTGGACCCACATTGATTTTGAAGATGTTACCCGCCAGTGGCGCACTTACTGTGGCACTACCAGCGACAGGAGCCGCTGGCGCAGCGGCCGCCGATGCCGCAGCAACAGGTGTCGCACTAATGTTGGCATCCGCACCTTCGGCAACCTCAACCACATACTTAGTGCCATTAACAGCCACTGTGTAAACCTCGGAGCCAGACGCACTTGACGCAGCCGCTGGTGCCATCGCAGCTTGAGCTGACTCCAATGTAGGAGCAGGCTCAAAAGCATCCGGGTTGCCACGATTTTCCAGAAACTTCAGACCAATCTGTGGGAATAGCGCGTAAGTCAACACATCATCCACTTCGTCATCAGCCAGTTTGATATTCTTCTCGCTTGCCAGACCTTTCAGTTCAGTTGTCAGCTTATCCAGCTCAGGATCAATCAAGTCGGCAGGACGGCAGGTAATGGCCTCAGCACCTTCCAGAACACGAGCTTGCAATTCAGCATTCACAGGCGCAGGTGTCACACCGTACTCGCCTTTCAATACACCCGCTGTTTCCTTAGAGATAGATTTGTAACGTTCGCCGGTCAGTACGTTCAGCACGGCCTGAGTACCAACGATTTGAGACGTCGGTGTCACTAGCGGCAAGAAACCCAGGTCTTCACGAACGCGAGGAATTTCTTCCAGCACCGCGTCAAACTTATCGCCAGCACCCTGCTCTTTGAGCTGGTTTTCCATGTTGGTCAACATGCCACCCGGCACCTGAGCAACCAAAATACGAGAATCTACGCCACGTAAAGAGCCTTCGAACTGGGCGTACTTCTTACGCACCTCACGGAAGTAATTAGCCACTTCTTCCAGAGCAATAAGATCCAAACCAGTATCGCGATCTGTACCCTGCAGCATCGCAACCACAGACTCAGTGGGTGAATGTCCGTAGGTCATGGACATAGAAGAAATAGAGGTATCCACGTTATCAATACCAGCTTCAACACACTTCAAAATAGTCGAAGTAGACAAACCGGTCGTCGCGTGGCACTGCATGTGAATGGGGATATCAACCGTTTCTTTCAGCGCTTTAACCAGCTCATAGCCAGTGTAAGGCTTCAGCAGGCCTGCCATATCTTTAATACAGATAGAGTGTGCGCCCATGTCTTCGATTTCACGGGCTTTTGCTAACCATACATCCAGCGTATGCAGCTCACTCACCGTGTAGGACAGCGTTCCCTGCGCGTGCTTACCGTTTTCGATAACCGCCTTGATGGCTGTTTCCAGGTTACGCATGTCATTCATGGCATCAAACACACGGAAAACGTCAACACCATTTGTCGCGGCACGCTCAACAAACTTGCGAACCACATCGTCGGCATAATGGCGGTAACCTAGAATGTTCTGACCACGAAACAGCATTTGCTGTGGTGTGTTAGGCATCGCTTTTTTCAGCTGGCGGATACGATCCCATGGATCCTCACCCAGAAAGCGGATACAGGCATCAAACGTTGCGCCGCCCCAAGATTCAAGCGACCAGAAGCCGATTTTATCCAGTTTATCTGCGATGGGTAACATATCATCCAAACGCATACGGGTTGCAAATAGCGACTGGTGGGCGTCGCGTAACACAACATCGGTAATACCGAGTGGTTTCTTATTCTCACTCATAGATTTGGGCCTTTAATAATTAAAAATTGGGGTCTTAAACCAATAACGTCTTACAAAATTATTTGCGTTTATGGTCGTTTCGAAACTTATGAATAGCAGCAGAAATAGCTGTAGTCACTTCGGCATCAGTCTGTGTTGAAGATGCTGAAGCTCTTTTTGGAGCGGATGGAGCAGCAACAGGCTCAGGGAAAAATTTAAGAATGATTTTAGACATTAAGGTTGTCAAAATGACCAACACTGTCAAAAACACAAATACCACGCTAACACCGTAGATCAGCAGTGAAAAGCCTTGATTGAGTAAACTATCAGTCACTAGAGTCACCTAACCTTTATTGTACTTTTTTATGAGTTTTCCGCCAGACAGACGGACTCAAAATGCAGGGCGTTAAAGTACAATTTATTGAGCTGTTTGGCAAATTTTTGGCTTGTTTTGTAGCCTTAGCCAGCTCAGCTAAGATTGTATTTTGTAAACCCCACCCAAAAAAAAGCCCGCAAACTGCGGGCTCTTTAATATGGCGCATCCGGGAGGATTCGAACCTCCGACCGCTCGGTTCGTAGCCGAGTACTCTATCCAGCTGAGCTACGGATGCTTAAACTTAAATTGTATTGGCGGAGAGGGAGGGATTCGAACCCTCGATGAGTGTTAACCCATACGCCCTTAGCAGGGGCGCGCCTTCAGCCACTCGGCCACCTCTCCTTTTCCGATTCAGCTTTTGCGTCACCGGTTAAGAGGTGCGAGATAATACCATGTTTTGCTGAAATTCAAAGGCCAAAAACAACTTTTTTGAAAATCATTTTTATTCGTCGTCAGCGTCCTGACGCTCTTGCTGAATTCGCTGATAAATTTCCTCGCGATGCACGGCAACTTCCTTCGGTGCATCAACACCGATACGTACCTGGTTGCCTTTAACACCCAGTACGGTTACGTTAACATCGTCACCAATTTTCAGCGTCTCACCAACGCGTCTTGTTAAAATTAACATTCTTTAACCCCCCCGGGTTTTACAACAGTTTATGTCAGCTTTAATAATATAACTGGCACTTATTTTAACCTACCCTGGTACTTATGCTTCTTCTGCATCCAACCCAAAGGTGGTATGCAATGCCCTTACAGCAAGCTCAAGGTATTTTTCATCAACCACAACCGAAATTTTAATTTCAGACGTAGAGATCATCAGCACATTGATATTTTCTTCAGCCAACGCCGCAAACATTTTTGCACCAACTCCGGCATGTGATCGCATACCAACACCGACAATCGACACTTTGGCAATTGTGTTATCGCCAGCTACTTCGCGGGCACCCAACTGTTCCAGGTTACTTTCCAGCAATGATTTCGCCTTTTGGTAATCATTACGGTGCACTGTAAAAGTAAAGTCAGTAGTGCTACATTCGGCCGTATTCTGGATGATCATATCGACCTCAAGATTCGCCGAACTAATCAACCCAAGGATCTTGGAAGCCACACCAGGCACATCATCAACACCCAGTACGGTTAATTTAGCCTCATCACGGTTAAAAGCAATTCCGGAAACAATTGGCTGTTCCATGACTTCATCATCCTCTAGCGTTATTAATGTACCTGGGCCGTCCTCAAAACTCGACAGCACACGCAGCGGCACATTGTATTTACCGGCAAATTCGACAGAGCGAATCTGCAATACTTTAGAACCCAGGCTGGCCATTTCCAACATTTCCTCAAAGGTAATGCTTTCCAGGCGACGCGCCTTATCAACGACCCGTGGATCAGTTGTATAAACACCGTCCACATCAGTATAAATTTGGCACTCATCGGCCTTCAGCGCGGCCGCAAGGGCAACAGCAGACGTATCGGATCCACCACGACCTAACGTAGTGATATTGCCGTCCTCGTCAACGCCCTGAAAACCAGCCACTACAACAACGCGCCCCTTATCTAAATCAGCACGCATTTTCTCGTCATCAATAGAACGAATGCGTGCTTTGGTATGCACGTTATCGGTCAACATTTTGACCTGTCCACCGGTATAAGAGCGAGCAGGACAACCCTTTGCTTCCAACGCCATGGATAACAAGGCAATAGTTACCTGCTCTCCAGTAGAAACCAGCACATCCATTTCACGCGCAACCGGGTTATCATTGATCTGCTTTGAAAGGTCAATCAAGCGATTAGTTTCACCACTCATAGCCGACACGACCACAACAATGTCGTGTCCCTTTTGTCGGTATCCGATTACCTTATCCGCTACTGCCTGGATACGCTCGATGCTTCCCACCGAGGTTCCACCAAATTTTTGTACGTAAAGTGCCATCTGTCGTCTTCAAATGAACCGTATTCAAAGGTGCGCAATTAAACACTAATCTGTCAACAAATTAAACCGAAACATGATACTCCGGCATGTTTAATTGCACCTGTACATGAAAAATATTTTAGAGGCGTTGCTCTAACCAAGGAACCACAGATGCTAATGCAGCTGGAATAGCCTCCGGCTGATTGCCACCAGCCTGTGCCATATCAGGGCGACCTCCGCCTTTACCGCCAACCTGACCGGCAACCATATTAACCAACTCACCGGCTTTCACTCGGTCCGTCGCATCCTTCGTGACGCCGGCAACTAAACTAACCTTATCACCTTTAGCTGTCGCCAGCACAATCACCGCCGTACCCAGCTTGCTTTTTAACTGGTCCATTGTGCTGAGTAGCGTTTTACCGTCCACCCCCTCAAAAGCATGAGCCAACACTTTGACACCATTCAGGTCAACCGCCTCGGAAGCCAGGTCACGCCCGGAGCTGGTCGCCAACTTAGCTTTTAACACCGCCAGTTCTTTTTCAAGCTGGCGGTTCTTACTGGCCAACAGTTGGACCTTTTCAACCGTTTGCTCAGGGGCACTTTTCAGCACGCCGGCAATTTCAGTCAAATCCTGTTCAAGATTTTGGTAATAGGCCAATGCAGCATTACCCGTCACCGCTTCAATTCGACGCACACCCGCTGCCACGCCACTTTCACTGATAATTTTAAATACGGCTATGTCACCAGTACGGTTCACGTGAGTACCGCCACACAGCTCAACAGAAAAGCCGTCAGCCATCGACAGCACACGAACTTCATCACTGTACTTTTCGCCAAATAAGGCGGTTACACCACTATCCATGGCATCTTCCAACGCCATCAACTCCGTACCCACTTTACTGTTGGCTTGAATCTTATCGTTCACCATCGCTTCAATTGCACTGAGTTGCTGTGTGGTGACAGCCTCGAAGTGCGAAAAATCAAAGCGTAGACGCTCAGGAGAAACCAGAGAGCCCTTCTGAGCCACATGCTCGCCCAACACATCTCGCAAGGCTGCGTGTAGCAGATGGGTTGCCGAATGATTAAGTGCCGTTGCTTGACGCTTACGGGTATCCACCTCGGCGACCAATTTAGTCCCAACAGTGAAACTTCCCCGCTCAACAATCCCCTGATGCAGGTGAGTGCCGGCTTGTTTAACCGTATTGGTCACGCGGAACACTGCCTCATCAGTTTGCAGGGTACCCACATCACCGACTTGTCCGCCCGATTCAGCGTAGAAAGGGGTATGATCCAACACCACCACACCGGTATCACCCTCAACCAAGCTTTCCACGGTGTCACCCTCTTTAACCAGCGCGCTGATTTGACACTGCTCGGTCAATAAATCATAACCACAAAAATCTGTTTCGCCTTCAAACACCACATCGGCACGCATGTCGACATCAAAACTGCTGGCAGCGCGAGCACGCTCACGCTGCTCCTGCATTGCTTGCTCAAAGCCAGCAATATCCATAATCAGATTACGCTCACGCGCAATATCAGCGGTTAAATCGACCGGAAAGCCATAGGTATCGTAGAGACGGAAAATCGTCTCACCCGGGATTTCATTACCTTTCAATTCAGACAAGTCACGCTCAAAAATTTGCATGCCCTGATCAAGGGTCTTAGCGAACTGCTCTTCTTCCTTTGCTAACACCTGTTCGATTTGTGCCTGACGTGTCACCAACTCTGGATAGGCTTCACCCATCTCAGCAACAAGTGCGCTAACAATCTTGTGGAAAAAGGCATCTTTCATGCCCAGCTTGTGGCCATGGCGAATAGCACGACGAATAATACGACGCAGCACGTAACCACGGCCGTCATTAGAGGGAATCACGCCATCACTGACAAGAAAACTACAGGAACGAATATGGTCGGCAATCACCCGCAGCGAAGTATTGCTGGTATCACTGACACCCACTACTTCAGCCGCTCTTTTCAATAGCGCCTGAAACAGGTCAATTTCGTAGTTGTTATGCACGCCCTGCATCACAGCAGCAATACGCTCAAGCCCCATACCGGTATCCACCGAAGGCTTAGGCAATGGTGTCATGGTGCCATCAGCTGCGCGCTCGAACTGCATAAACACCAGGTTCCAGATTTCGATATAGCGATCACCATCCTCATCAGGACTGCCTGGCGGGCCACCGGCGACCTCTTCACCGTGATCATAGAAAATTTCAGTACAGGGACCGCAGGGGCCAGTGTCACCCATTGACCAGAAATTGTCTTTCTTACCCAAGCGAGAGAAACGTTCAGCCGACACACCCATGTCTTTTAACCAAATATCAGCGGCCTCGTCATCCTCTTCGTAAACCGTCACCCATAGCTTTTCTTCTGGCAAGCCCATCACTTCGGTCAAAAAAGTCCAGGCAAATTTAATCGCCTCAACCTTGAAGTAATCACCAAAACTAAAGTTACCCAGCATTTCAAAAAACGTGTGATGACGAGCCGTATAGCCAACATTTTCAAGGTCGTTATGCTTACCACCCGCACGTACGCAACGCTGAGAAGTTGTCGCACGCGTGTAACTACGCGTTTCATTACCAAGGAATAACTCTTTGAACTGCACCATACCGGCATTAGTAAACAGCAAGGTGGGGTCATTGCCTGGCACCAGTGAACTACTGGCGAGGCGCTCATGCCCCTGCTGGGCAAAAAAATCGAGGAAGGCGTTTCTGATATCTGAACTTTTCATGCGATGCTAACTACGTTAAACCGTGAATAAAGGGGATTTTTTGTCTGACCGGCAAGTATATAGGGACGAGGTAAATTTGCAGTAAAAATTTGGTATCGAGCCACCATCAGCGTGATCGCCGCTCTGTTAGCCAAAACTTAATGTTAAGCAATGACTGATCGAAACGTCAGGTTAATTCGTTCACCAACCGCTAGCCGGGTTTTCGGCAGCTGATGACGCCAATTGTGCTGCAGTGCACCGGACATAATCAACAAATCACCAGAATTAAGCTGAAGCTTTAGCTTATCGCTTCCCGGCTTTTTCTGTTGCAAAGAAAAAGCCCTGCTAGCCCCCAAACTCAGCGAAGCAATAACAGGATTACACCCCAGTTCAGGCTCATCATCACTGTGCCAGCCCATACTGTCATTACCATCTCGATATAAATTCAGTAGCACGCTGTTAAATTGGCAATTAGAAAAAGCATCTACTGCTTGTTTAATGCGCCTCAAGAGTGGCGTCCACGCTAATGGCTTCATGGTCAAGCCAGAATAACGATAAGCGGCATCACCATACCAGGCCTGCAAGCGAGGGATAAGCACACGCCTGCCCGCCACATAAATTTCATCCTGCGACCAGGGTATGTGTTTGCGCAACTGATTAAATAACTCGGCACTTTCAGCAGTGGAAAAGGCTTCTTTTATTAGCAACAGCTCGCCACCAGCCAGGGAAATCGACTGATAACGACCACTCTGAAAAAAGTCATTCTGGGACATGAACAGCAAACATCATCAAGCAAAGAGCGCAAAGATGCTACTTTAACTGAAAGTAAAAAACGGTTCCGGGGAAATCTGCCCGTTCAGGCAAGCTTAACGGCTCGCCTGCTGATAAGCGTTAATGGCGTTTTTATTTTGCGAAAAGGCTTTCATGGCAGGCATCAGATTTTGTTGCTCTTTACGTGCCAGACCCAGCACCTGGTCATCAATCGCTAATAATCGCTGAATTTTATCGCGAATCTGTATCGCGTTATCAACGGTGACTGGTTTAGAGAAGTAGGTTCGAATCAAAAGATCTCGCTCATTCGCCAGCTCCGATAACTGATCCCACGCTTCAGATTCAGCCGCCTGCAAAAGGGCCTCACTGGCATGCAGAATCGCATGCCATGCGTCGTCGCCGGTTCGAGACGAATCTGAGTATTGTTGGGGTTGCATAATATTTACTCAGCAACTTGCTGCTTTTGCTTGCTCAAATGATGGAACTCTTCGGGGATGCCATCCCAACCCATTTTGATTTCCATCAGCAAGCTAATCACTTCATCGACAACTGCCATATCATTATTAATACTCGCCTCACTGAGCTTACGAATCATGTAATCGTAAAGCGCGTCCAGGTTGGCAGAGATGTCACCACCCGCTTCCATATCCAGGCTACTTTGCAGACCAGTGATAATATCCATGGACTTACCAAGCTGTACGCCCTTTTCAGCGTAGTCTTTACGCTCCATACAGCCTTTTGCTGTGGAAAGACGAGACAAAGCGCCATTGATCAGCATCGCAATAAGCTGATGCGGGCTTGCATCTTCAATACTGCTCTGAGTATTTACTCGTTGATACTGGTTAATAGCATGTTGAGTATTCATAAAAGCCTGCCCTTTATTAAAAGTCATTACTTAATGTTTTTGATGCCCGTAATAATCGCGGACGTATTTTTAAGCTGGTCGGTCAAAAAAGATCCGGTGCTATTCAATCCGGCAATAATTTGATCTAAAGCGGCAAACTGTTGCCGGGTTCTTTTTTCAATAACCGCTAATCGTTCGGCTAAATCAATCCGATCCTGGGCAATATCCTTAAGATCATCATCCAGCCCTTCTTCTCGAGTTTCAATAAGCCCAGTGGATCCTAAAAAGCCATCAACCAGCGTATTCAGCTTCTTGGCTAAACCTGCCTCTCCGGCAAAAAAATTACCGATGTCGTTAAAATTTTCTGCGATGGCTTTATCTAAAATTTCATCATCAAGGGACAACTTGCCCTGCTCACCCGTATTGATACCCAACTGAGCCAGGTTACTGAAACTTCCCGCTGCCTCATCCAGAGTTCCCCACAGCACCCTTTCTATTTGTATCTGAGCAGTGCGAACAGACGCATCGCCATTGAGGAGCCCCGCCGCTTCGGTCTCAACATCATAGGACAGCAGCTGATTAAAGGTATCCTTAAGCCCATTAAAGGTGGTCACAAAAGCGGCGACTTTACCTTTAACGCCCGTCGTATTTAATGAGATATCCAGTGTTTCGGGCGGGTTATTAATGGGGTCTTCGGACTTCTTTAATGCAGTGATAGTGACGCCCGTTAGCGCCTCTTTAAATTCGTTTGTACTACTACTAACCGTAAAGCCATCGACCGTAATGCGAGCATCCGTCGCCGCTGACAACTCTGTTAGTCGATTATTCACATCGCCGGATACAAAATGCAGCTGAGATAGGCCCGCAGCATCCGTATTTTGGCCATCATCGTCCGTAACCGTTAGTTCAATTGCGCCATCCTGGCCTGTTGCCTTTGACGTCACCACCAGCTTTGAAACAGTACCGCCACTACCGTCATCAACTGTAATAACATTAGCCGTTACTTTATCTTTAGCTGAAGAGTTATTGATAGCGTCCCGAATGGAGCTAAGCTTGCCATCGGTAATACTGATATTAAAGGCAGAACCACCCGCCTCAATTTTTAAAGTGCCGGTACCGACAACGGTATCTGCATCGGCAAAATCGCCAGACACCAATTTATGAGCTTCCGCTAAATTTAAAACATTAATATCAGTTTTGCTGACGGAAGCCGTGCTGTCAGCCGTCGCAGAAAAAACTTCGTTATCGCTTACGGTAACACTACGATCTTGAAAGGAAGCAAGGTTAGTCAGCTCGCTGAGTTGAGTTTGAAACTCTGACATAGCGCTTTTGAGCGATCCAAAAGCAGAAATAGAAGCCTGTGCTTCCGCCTCTTTTAAATCCAGACGTTGCGAGACTGGTGCGCGCTCAGCTTCGACCAGCTTTTCAAGTATCCCGTTAAGGTCCAATCCTGAACCGATACCGAGTGATGATATTGAAGCCATTTGTCTCCACCTTGCCTGTCTATAGAATTAACTGCCAAAGCGAGGGAGGATTCACTTAAGTATCCTCTTCGCTCTACACACGTTGAAACTATGCAGTTTTCTTGCCAGGTTACTGCGCTTAAATATTTGTTTTCAACAGCAACCCCTCACTGAGCTGTTCTGCAATCGCTTCCGATATGCGCTGAACCTCTTCAGAGGGAATAGTACGGATAAGTTCATCGGTCTCTTTGTCGTAAACTTCGATAATCGTACGGCCTGAATTTTCAGCGACTGAAAAATGAATACTGCGCTGCACATTCTGCACAAAGTCATTAATCTTACTGACGCTAGCTTCCAGAACATCCCTATCAGGCTGAGCCGTTGGCTTAGCTTGCTCTGCCGTTACCGTACTCTTGTCGGCTACCGGATTAGAAGCAACCTCATTACGGTTAATATCCGAGCTCGAGATATTCGGCACTTTCTCCGTAGGCAGCGAATTGGCATTGTTTATCTGAATCGCCATAACGTACACCTGTGAGTCAAATAGTATCCTTACCGTTTAGGTAAACCGGACTTTAGGTTGCCCCTAAAGTCCGGCCATTTCACTCTTCAGTTATTACTGAAGAAGTGATAATACCTGCTGCGGTAATGAGTTAGCCTGAGACAGAATGGATGTACCAGCCTGTTGCAGAATGGTTGCACGAGTCAGGTTAGCTGTTTCCTGCGCAAAGTCAGTATCCAGAATACGAGACCGTGCAGCACTCAGGTTCTCAGCCGTAGTGCTCAGGTTAGAAATGGTTGATTCAAAACGGTTTTGAATCGCACCCAAATCACCACGAATACTGTTCACCTGGCTCAACGCACCATCCAGAATAGCAATCGCGTCGTTAGCACCCTGTACAGAAGAGATATCAACTGAACTCAGAGAAGAAAGCGAAGAAGAAGCGCTACTCAAACCACCAAAGGCCAAATCTGCACCGCCCAATGTAAAGCTGGATGCGGAACTCAGCGTGAGCGTTCCCTTTGTTGTTACGCCGTCGGCATCATCAGCAGGAGCAACACCCGGTGTAGTTACCGCTGCTGTAATCGCACCCGCATTGGTTTCTGTACCCTCATTAACGCCGCCGCTAGCTGCAACAGTGTTAATACCTAACACTGTTGAATCTAGAATCAGGCTTGTTGCTGTTTTAGTCCCCGTATCAACAGTACTACGTCCCGCTGAACGCTCAGCATCAATCGCACTCTCCAGCGCAGTAATCGAGTCTGCTGCTGCGCCACCGGCAGCAACAACCACAGCCACATTACCGGCAGTTACATTAGCCTCGTTCGTTACAAACTGAAAAGTTTGACCACCAATATCGATAGTATCACCTGTACCAGGTGTTGCACCTGCGGTTATACCCGTACCAGAACCCTCAACAGCGGCATCAAAAGTCAAAGTAACACGTTCGTTAACAGTCGCTGGCACGCCATCTGAAACATCCAGACCAGTAGCATTCTGAATATTTTGAATCGCAGTCTGGCGTGTTCCCGCGTCAGTACCGTTAGTTGTTAGCGTAATATCGCGGCCGTCGGCAGCCGTCAGCGTCAAAGCACCCGTACTTGCATCGGCAGTTGCCACAACGCCCGTTTGGTTACTTACCGCGTTAATCGCATCGCGCGCATTACGGCCTTGCGTTACCGCATTGGTGTCGGAAGAAATAGCGCCGACATCAATACCGTTAATTTTTAATTCACCATTGGAAAGGCCAACCCCTGACAACGGAGCTGCACCATTCAACGAGGTGGTCGCAGTAGCAGAAACACCTGTTTCATTGGTTTTAGAGTTAATGGCTGTCGCTTTTGCTGCTGCAGACGATGCTGTCACACCTGCCGCCGAAGTCGCAGCTGAAACACCCACTTCCGTACCGTTAATGGTAAAACCGTCACCATCAAAGGCCGACGTGCTTACTGCAGAGCCACTGGCCTGAAAAGAACCCAGCGTGCTAGTCGTAGCGCCCGCAACACTGAAACTAATCGTTTGGTTAGCATTCGCACCCACCTGGAACTGTGCCGATGAAAAAGAGCCGTCCAGAATATTAGTGCCGTTAAACTGTGTAGTCTGACCAACACGGTCAATCTCTGCCAACAGCTGCTGCGCTTCCGCGTTCAGAGCCGCACGGTCAGAGGCAGAGTTAGTGGAGTTAGCAGACTGCAAAGCCAGCTGACGAATACGCTGCAATGAATCACCACTTGCACCTAATGCACCCTCAGCGGTTTGTGCCAGCGAAATACCATCGTTGGCGTTACGAACGGCCTGGTTCAGACCATTAATCTGAGTAGTGAAACGTGATGAAATCGCTAGGCCTGCCGCATCATCTTTCGCGCTGTTAATACGCAAACCAGATGACAGGCGCTCCAGAGAAGTGTTCAGCGAGCTTTGTGATGAATTCAAGTTACGTTGTGCATTTAGGGATGCAACGTTGGTGTTAATTACCTGAGCCATTTTATATCTCCTGCTTTCTTACGGTCTTTGTTCAACTCTATAGTAAGAATGAACGACCGATGAAAGTGGTTAGTTAAAGACGAAGTATTCGTCCGGTCAAACAGGTTATCGACACAGCAATTAGAAACTTTAGAATTTATTTTACTGAATATTTCGGGCGCTTTTTTCAACAGAGGCGAACCGGCTAATGCGGTTACTCACAACCAACCGATTCAGGGATAAGATGAAATATGCTGCCAACTATAATACTGCCTCACGGCGTCAATAACACCAAAACCAAAGCATCAAACAAGCCAACAGCGGGAACGGGAAAGCCCTGCACCGCGACAATGACAGAAGGACATTAACCCCGAATAAAGTTAAACAGCGAAAGGGTATTCACCTTTAGATAACTTTGCTGTGCCGCCTGTAATACGAACGTACTCTGGGTGAGCAAACTAATGGCCTCGGTGTAATCCAAATCTTCAACATCAGACAAGGTATTGCGATGAAACAGCTTTATTTCTTCATTGGCAGACTCAACAGAATCAATCGTATTCAATCTGGAGCCAATCTTAGAGGTGGTTTGGTTAATCGCAGTCATTGCATTATCAAGGCTGATTAATGCATCACTGATTAATTCACCGCGCTGGAGGTTTGCGGCCTCTCCTTCCCCCAGAGTATCAAGACCAATAGCCAGGTTTTCCACAATGCTCAGAATATCCAGCTTTTGCGGGTTAGAGTGCACCGCCGTAAAGACATCACCATTGGCTGGCGCACCACTAATTTGTAGCTGAATCCCCTCGAAGGCAATCGCCTCTCCCGGCACGTAGGGTATATTCGTCAGCGGCTGAGCGGGCACACCACCACTCACCGCTGTGCCATCAGAAACACGTGTCACACTGTAGGTGGTATTCGGGCCAGCAACGCTAAAAGTGATAACAGCATCATCAGGATAAAAAGCATCGTAAGCGGCCTGATTGGTGACCACCGGTGTTTGTACAGTACCCGTACCGCTATTACCCCCCGCCGCCGTGACTGTAAAATTATTCGGGATAGCAATATCTGCAAACAGCGATTTTCCCGAATCACTGGCAGCGACATTTAAGGTGCCGGATATCGGAATGAAAAGCTGACCTTCGTCGCCCTGGTAGCTAAAACCACCGCCAGATTGTCTGACAAACGGTTCCGTATTGGCCTGATAACCGGAAAAAATAAACTCATTATCAGCCCCTCGGGCATTTACAAAACCAAGTAACTCTTCCACACGTTGTCGCAATTCAACAGCAATCCCCTGACGACTCCCAAAATCTAATGCGCCATCTCCGGCTTGAACCGCAAGCTGCCGAACCCGTTGCAAGGAGTTGGTTACACCCTCCAGGACGGTTTCTTCAAGGTTCAATCGGTTTCTGGCAAGGTTGGCGTTGGCCTGAAATTGATCCAGCAGATCAACCTGCCGATTCAGCGCAATAATGGTGGGGGCAGCAATGGGATCATCCGCCGGCGTATCAACACGTTTACCGGTCGCAATTTGCTCCTGTAGCTGAGTTACATTGGCCTGTCCCTCTAACAGGTTACGCAACCCGGACAGGAAAGCCTGATTGGTTGAAATTCTCATGTGCGCTCCTTTAGCCCACCGCTCTAATTAACGTATCAAACAGTTGGCGAGCAACATTAATGACTTGCGCAGAGGCATTATAGGCCTGTTCAAACTGCACCAGGTTTGCGGCCTCCTCGTCCAGATTCACCCCTGTAGATTCCTGCAATAAACCTTGTGACTGTTCCAACAAAATCTTGCTCGCTTCAGCATCACCCCGCGCTGTACTGGTGCGGGTACCAACCTCTTGAGTAAATAGCCCATAGGCCGCTTCAAGCGTAAGCTGATTGTTGCCAATCGTATCCGTCGTCTGCACTTTAACCATCGCTAATCCTGCTCGGTTATCCAGCACACCACCGGTGTTATAGGCGACCTCAAACCGATCTCCATTGGCTGGCGCCCCAGTAATCTCAACCTGAAATCCAAAACTGGCCGGCAGAATGCCATTGGGCGAGGCCGGGGGATAAGCCAACCCTGTTTGCGGTGGCACTAATGCCACGGGCGCCGCTGGGTTAGTATTATCCAGAATATTGTAGGTCGTTGGACTGGTGAACTGAATCACCACCGGTGGTGAAAGTGCCTGCGATGTGGTAGTAAAAAATGTCGTCGATGTATCGGTCACCTCACCGGCATTGATACCGGCTGTACCGGTATTGGTTGAGGCGCCAGTTGTACGAATGGGTGAGGCAAGCGCCAGCTCTTCAGCACGGTTGATCTGTACCGCCAACTCATTAGAAAAGCCTCGAGTAGGCTGTAATAGAAAACGATCCCCAGTTGAGAAGCTCCCGGAAGGTCGACTTAAATCAATGGTCAGGCCATCCACGGTCACTGTCGCATTGGTTCCTGGTGCCGCAGGCGGTAAGGTACCCGTTAAACTGGGATCCAAAGCCGTATTCGTTTTACCATCGCTATTGCGAATAAGCACATAGGTGTTTGGCCCGGTAAAAGTCAGCTGATAATCACTCACGCTGAGCTGTGAAATATCGCTAACCGTCACCGTCACTGACTGGTCATTAGGTAATGAGTTATTCGCCCCAGCAACCGTCCGTTTAGCAACAACGTTGGCATCGTTAATCCCGGTAAACAGGTCTCCACCAAGGTTGTTCTCCAAATCCATACCCAAATTATGGACAGTGTTGATCGCGTCACTTAACCCCAAGGCAACACGTCCAAGGTTATTCAACGCATTACCAATCACGCCAAATTGTGCGCTTAACAAGCCGCTCATCATGCCGCCATCAACACTACTGCCAACACGCGAAATAGCGCCGGTGGGCGAACGTACCACAAGCTCCTTGACCTCGGGATCATTAATCGATTGCGCAGTTTCTAAGGTAAACGTTTCGTTACCCACGACCAGCGGTTGACCACTGCCAATCGAAATAGACAGACTGTTATTTTCAAGCGGCACAACACTGATATCCATCAGCTTTGCCAGCTCTCGTAACGTCTCATCACGTTTATCTAATAAATCATTTGGTTGGCCACCATTATTAGTCGCGATGCTAATTTCCGAATTTAAGTCCGCGATGTCACGGGCTAAGTTTGAAACCTGCGTTGCCACCGCCTCAACCTGCTGACCAATATCCGCCCGGATACTTAACAGCTGATTTTGCAACGACTTAAATTTTTGAGTCGCATTCTCCGCGGTAGACAGAAATACCTGCCGCGCCTCAAGTGACGTAGGGTCATCAACCGCCGTCTGTAGACTGGAAAACACGGATGAAAGACTACCAGCCAACCCCGTATCGGCATTCGAGAACAGCTGATCCAACTGGTCCATCACACTGGTAAAACTTTCGGTGCGACCGAATACAGAGATATTGCTACGCTCACTGTCAATCAAAAACTGATTCGTAATACGGCGAACATCATTAACACCAGCTCCGGTGCCAAGATAAAAACCACCATTAAATTCTGGCGTACGTGTCGAAAAATCAGCCCGCTGTCGAGAGTAGCCCTCGGTATTAACGTTGGTAATATTATGTCCAGTAACACTCAAACCTGCGCGGTTAATGTTTAACCCGGATAAGCCAATATTTAGTAGATCTGGCATAACGCTACCTTATAAGCGAGACGAACGTTGATAAGCCTGAAGGCCCTGCTTTTGTTGCAGGTTTAATGATGCTTCATGACGAGTTTCAGAGTCTGGAAGTTGCTGGTTTCGTTCCACATAACCACCCAACTGTTTAACCAGCATATCGGCCATACCGATGCCTGGCCCTTGCGTCAGGCTGAGACTGATTTGTTGATCGTACATATCGCGGTACATCTTTGACTGCTGGCTATTAAAAACGCCATCCTCTTCAAAGGCTTCGTTGGCCGCCCGCATACTCTTCAATACCATATTAAGAAAAATAGACTCAAACTGCTCAGCCACTTCTCTTAGTGCCCCCTGACCATCACTCTTAGCCTGCTGCTTGATCGAATTAAGGTCAGCAAGATCGGTATAAGACTGGGAGTTGGCAATCTGTGCCTGGAAATTAGCCAGCTGGTTTTGTGCCGCAAAATCAGTATTCATATCAGATCACCACTAAACTGGCGCGTAATGCACCGGCCTGTTTCAGGGCTTCGAGAATGGCCATCAAATCGCCGGGAGCAGCCCCCACCTGATTAACCGCTTGAACAATTTCATCCAGGGACACACCGGGATTGAAAACAAAGGCACGGCTGTCACCCTCATCAATACCAATTTGTGAGCTGGGTGTGATCACTGTGTCCCCCTCAGAGAAAGGAGCAGGCTGGCTAACCTGAGGACTTTCGGAAATAGTCACCGCAAGATTACCGTGAGTAATCGCCGCCGGAGCAACTCGCACATGTTTACCAATCACGATGGTGCCGGTACGAGAATTAATAATCACTTTGGCAGTCGCTTCAGCCGGATCAATCTCCAGATTTTCCAAAACCGACAAATAGGTCACACGTTGGGAAGCATTGCGCGGCGCCGTCACCTGGATAGAGGTTGAATCCATCGCAAAAGCGGTATTAGCGCCCAGCAGGTTGTTAATTTTATCTGCCACTCGTTTAGCGGTCGTAAAATCCGGTGCATTAAGGTTAAAGGTCAGCGTATCACCCAACGCAAAGCTATTGGGAACCGAGCGTTCCACCGTTGCACCGTTTGGCACGCGGCCAACACTGGGCACATTCACCGTAATTCTCGACCCATCCGCACCCTGCGCACCAAAACCGCCGACAACCAGGTTGCCCTGTGCAATCGCATAAATCTGGCCGTCCAATCCCTTCAGCGGGGTAATCAGCAGCGTACCGCCACGCAGGCTTTTTGAATCACCTAAAGAGGAAACCGTCACGTCAATTTGCTGGCCCGGCTTTGCAAAGGATTGCAGGTCCGCATGCACCGCCACGGCGGCAACATTTTTTGGATTTGGTGTGACGCCTGCAGGCAAGGCTATACCAAACTGTGTCAGCAGGTTTTTAAACGATTGCTGCGTGAAGGTTGTTTTATCGCCCGTGCCATCCAACCCCACAACCAGGCCGTAGCCCAACAATTGGTTGGTACGCACACCCGCGACACTAGCAAGATCCTTAAGGCGATCAGCCATAACCGGCTGACAAACCACCAATACAGCCAAAACCCAGAGCGCTTTTTTGTGCATTAATTTGAGCAGTTTAATCATGATTGCCGCCTAAAAGGGCCAAACCTGGCCGAAGAAAAATTTAGAAAACCAGCCCGGCTCATTGGAGTTGGCAAACGTGCCTGTACCACTGTAGGTAATACGGGCATCAGCAAGCTTGGTAGAAGGCACAACGTTGTCTGGTGCAATATCATCTAAACGCACCATGCCGCTGATGCGAATATATTCGTCACCGGTGTTAAGCGTCATCCATTTTTCGCCACGTACCCGCAGCACGCCGTTTGGCAATACGTCGGTGACCGTCACCGTAATATTGCCGGACAGGCTGTTACTTTGGTCACTTTCGGCATCCCCAGTAAAACTGTTATCACCAGCGACATTGGTCGCTAACCCGTAATCTTTTAACTTGTCGGTATAATCGGTAAAGGGCAGCGTTGGGGTGGCCAGGTTATGAGCGGTTGAGTCAGCAATTTCGGTTTCTGCTTTTTTAGACGCCGTGGTTCTTTCCACCAGATTAATGGTCAAAATATCGCCCACATGGCGAGCTTTACGATCAACAAAGTAGGACACGCGTTGAGTCGGCTGATAAATCGCGCCCTGTGAAGACGGTGCAGGCATTCTGTAATCAGGCATCACCGGCGCATAGGCTGGATCATCTGGCTGGGCGTTTCTCACCCCTGCACAGCCAGTCAACAGAAAGACACTGGAAACAGTCATCACTGCCGCGCCTTTCACTATTCTGTTCCCGATATTATTCATCACTATGACCCGTCTTCTATCTGTTCAAGCTGTTACAAGCTTTGTGTTACAAACTGCAGCATCTGATCAGAGGTGGAAATCACCTTGGTATTCATTTCATAGGCACGCTGAGTGGTAATCATATCCACCAGCTCTTCAACGATATTTACGTTAGAGTTTTCCAACACACCCTGCTCAATGGTGCCTCGTCCGGACAACCCTGGCGTACCGGTTGTCGGCGTACCGCTGGCCGCTGTTTCCTTATAAAGGTTGCCGCCTATTGCTTGCAGCCCTGTCGGATTAATAAATTCAGCCAGCTGGATATCACCAATCTGCGTGGGTGTACTGGATCCGGCTACGGTGGCGCTGACAACTCCGTCGCTACCGATAGTGATATTCAACGTATTAGCGGGAACGGTGATAGAGGGCTGTAATTCAAAACCCTGTGAGTTGACAATGACACCGTCCGAGTTAAGCTGAAACTGACCATCACGCGCATACCCCGTTTCACCATCGGGCAACAACACCTGAAAGTAGCCTCGACCATTAATCGCAATATCCAGAGGTTGATCCGTGACTTCCAAATTACCGCTGGTATGCAGTTTTTGAGTGGCAACGGTTTTAACACCGGTTCCCGTTTGCAACCCAGAAGGCAGCTGAGTGGACTGGGACGATTGAGCACCGGGTTGCTTATGCACCTGATAAAGCAAGTCCTGAAAAACCGCTCGTTCACGTTTGTAACCGTTGGTGCTGACATTGGCCAGGTTATTAGAAATACTCGCCAGCGCCTGATCCTGCGCACTCAACCCGGTTTTACTAATCCACAATGACGCTAACATAATCTTCTCCAATCGCCCCGCAAAGAGCGCAACACCTGTTCAAAATTGACTTAAACTATTCCACTTACCGTGCGACCATTTTTTGCCGCTTTTTAACTGTTAGATGCTGTTATTAAGACATCTGCAAAAGCCGTGCCGATGCTTCAGAATTTTCTTCAGCCGTCTTCATCATCTTCACGTGCAACTCAAATTGTCGCGATAAACTGATCAGCTCGGTTAACGCTTCGACCGAGTTCACATTACTGCCTTCCAGAAAGCCGGCGCTCACACCAACCGCGGCGTCAGCAGGAGCCGCCAGACCATCACGCTGGCGCATTAAGCCATCATTACCCTTATAAAGCTGGCTGGCATCCGGGTTAACCAATTTAATCCGGTCAACCTGCGACAGGCTGCCGGGGTTGGCGCCCGCCCCCTGGATTGAGATGGTGCCATCCTGACCAATCGTAATCCGTTCAAAGGGCGGCAATGCAATAGGGCCACCTTGCCCCATCACCGGCAAGCCATTGCCATTTCGCAAAACACCTAATGAATCCACCTTCATTTCACCGGCACGGGTATAGGCTTCACCACCATCAGGTGTTTGTACCGCTATCCACCCTTCACCATTGACCGCCACATCCAGCTCATTACCGGTTTCCACTAATGTGCCATAGGCAAAGTTAGTGCCCGGGTTTTCTTCCATTGCATAAACACGCGATGCGTAGGTCTCGCCATATACAGGCATGGCACGGGCTTGAGCATAGTCACTTCGAAACCCCATGGTATTGACATTGGCCAGGTTATTAGCGTGAATCGCTGTACCCCGTGCATTCTGAACGGCACCTGTCATTGCAATATAAAGTGACTTATCCATGCTCTTTTACCCTGTTGCTTTTATGGCTAGTAAATCGCTAGTTAGCTGATCGCTTAAATCGTTACAGACTCAACTATCGAATCTGTAGAATCGCCTGCGTTACGGCCGATTCGGTTTCAATCGCCCGCGCATTCGCCTGATAGTTACGCTGGGCAAGAATCAAGCTCACCAGTTCAGCAGACAAATCCACATTGGATTCTTCCAGCGCCCCCGACTGAAGCACACCCAATGAGGCACTACCGGGTGTACCTACCACCGGGTTACCAGAATCAAAGGTTTCAGCCCATTGAGTGCTACCCTGCGGAGACAGGCCCTCAACATTACTGAAGTTAGCCAAACCAACTTGCCCCAAAAGCCGTGACTGGCCATTGGTATAGCGAGCAAAAACACCACCGGTACCGGCAATATCAACCCCGGTCAACAAACCGGTTGCAAAGCCATTCTGATTAATATCATTGACCGCAAAGACACTACCAAACTGGGTGGTGCCGCTCAGGTCGATAGTGAAGTTAGAGGTGGTTGGCGGCGTGGTCGGAAGGGCGTCATCCGCACCGGGCAACTCAGTACCGTTATAGTTACCATTCGCATCAACAGGCACCCAGCCATCAATCACCATCGTGGCAGGAACCGTTGATGACAGTGCTCCATCTTCAGTGAAGTTAACGGTAAAAGACTGACGAGTTGGCGTAGTGGTTGCCGAAGGCGCGGTACCGCCCGTAGTGGGAGGCCCTACAGTTGCACCAGGGCGACCAACATCACGGCCATCAATTTGAATATACATGGTCCACTGGTTTTCTGGCACAGGAGGAACGGCGGCTGGATTAGCCTGATTCTTGACGAAGAACTTGGTCATGACATGGTCGTTGCCCTGACTATCAAAAATCGAAATAGAAGTCGCGTGGTTATAGGTGTTTTGATCGGTAGGGTCGAAGGGCGTCACCGAAGGAGGAACTTCCCGAGAGTCCAGGTTCAACAGGCCATTCACATCGGTTGTTTGAATCGGTGGCAAGTTGTCGGTCACCACACGCAGGTTCGCCAACTGCCCTGATATCGCCCCACTGGCCGACGCCGGAAAGCCCTGCAAAACCGCGCCAGAGTTATCCACCAGGTTACCGGTATTATCAACACCAAAGGCACCATTACGGGTATATAATTGTTGTCCCTGGGAGCTGACAATAAAAAAGCCATTACCATTAATAGCCAGATCCAGCGCATTACTGGTAAAGCTCAGGTTACCCTGTGCAAAGTTCTGCTCAACATCGGCCAGCGCCACACCATTACCGATGGAGTTAGAACCACCACCCAGAACCGAGTTAGCGTATACATCACCAAACTCAGCAACGGACGCTTTAAAACCCGTTGTACTGGCGTTAGCAATATTGTTTCCGGTCACATTCAGTGACGCTGCTGCGGCCTGAAGGCCGGATAATGCGGTATTAAAAGCCATAGTGACTCTCCTTTTCGTAAAACGGGTTAGCGTACTTGTATGACATCAGCGAGTGCGACGGAGCCGTTCAGGCCAGCCAGATTCAGCATCGTGCCTTTGCTTTGATCCAGAGTGACGCTGTTAACATTAAAGTTAACAGCCGTGCCGAATTCAGCGGTTTCACCATTCACATCGCCCTGAGCTGCGAGCGTATAGGTTCCAGAAGGGGCCGGCTGCCCTTCACCACTCAGTCCATCCCAACTAAAGGCCAGCGGGCCAGCCTTGTGGTCACCCAGCGGCAACTGTCGCACCAACGCACCAGCACTGTTGTATATATTCAACTTCACGGCACCGGCGGCCTCAGCCAGACCAATAACACCCGTCATGGCCTTACCCTGTTCCAGCTGCCCGGTTTTAGACTGAACCATCACATCACGCCCCACCAAGGTGGTCGCTTGCAGTGCCTGATTTGAAAGCATATTTTCAGAGAAGCTTCCAAATGATTGATTCAAATCCTGAATGCCCTGTACGGTTTCCAACTGCGCCAACTGCGACATGAACTCAGTACCATCCTGAGGATTCAAGGGATCCTGGTTTTCAAGCTGAGCTACCAGCAAAGTCAGGAAATCGGTTTTATTGTCGTCTTCCTTCTTTGTCTGTGTTTTTGCATTAATACGATCGAGAATATCCTGCGCATTAACGCTACCTACTTCACTCATCTGTGCTTCCTCTTTCTAGCATTACTGGCCGAGTGTCAAAACCCGCTGCATCATCTGCTTGGCGGTATTCATAATTTCGACGTTAGTTTGATAGGCGCGTGAGGCTGAAATCATGTCCGCCATTTCGGTAACAACATCAACGTTGGGGTAATAGACATAACCATTTTCATCCGCCGACGGATGGTCAGGCTGGTACTTCTGACGCAGATCCGCCTGACTCTCAACGATGCCCTCAACCTTGACACCGTAACCGGCAGACATGCCGTTAAAATTATTATTGAAACCGCCACCCAACATATCCTGATTCACTTGTTCGCGGATCACGGAAAAAACCGGATGACGTGCACGATAGGTTTCGCCCGTACTACTGCTGACGCTTTCCGCGTTAGCGATATTACTGGCAACGGTATTCAGGCGAATGGTTTGCGCCGACATACCGGTTCCAGCCACATCAAAGATATTATTAAGTGACATCGCTCTACTCTCCTTTTAATGCTTTCATCAAGCCGGTGAATTTACGGTTTAAAAACGTGAAGCTGGTTTGAAACGCCAGCGCATTCTCTGCGTACTCAGCCTGCTCCATCTGCAAGTCCACCGTATTACCATCAACAGAGGGCTGCATCGGTGTGCGGTACTGTAAACCCGCACCAGTTTCCATCGCATTTGCCGTAGAAAAATGACGGCTATTGGTGCGCTTTAAATTGACGCCTTGATCACTTTTGGCTTGCATCAATAGCGCTTTAAAATCCATATCGCGCGACTGATATCCGGGGGTATCAGCATTGGCAATATTGTTTGCCAGCACTTCCGCACGCTGACCTCTTATTGCCAAAGCCTTATCATGTATTCCCAGCGCTGCTTCAAAATTAAGGGCCATAGTCGCCTCCAAAAATCAATTACACCCTCACCAATGCAGAATGCATGCCAAAAAATAAAATGCTTTATTTTCAATAGACTAGAAACAAAAAAGCAATAATCACGAGAATAGCGGCAAGCCTTTTCCTCCATATTTTCTATGACAGAGGCAAAGCTATTCCCCGCCGCCTTCACCCCCTGCCCTATGACGCCATATACGGGCAACAGAAAAATTAAAAAACTGGCTCAATATTTGCTGTTAACTTTAAGAAGACGCACGTCCGCCAAATTTACGACACACGAGATTGTTGCGTGAAAAGAACTAAACGCTAGAAATTGCGAAGGCAAACAGGCAAAACCATGAAACGAACAACTATTTGTTCACTGGCGCTCTTAACAGGCAGCTTGCTGGCAAGCAGCTGGAGTCAGGCAATTACCTCGCCACAAACTATCCAGTCGGCCGTTCACCAGCATATGCAGAAACTGCTGGCTGAGCATGGCGTCAGCCAAAACCACCAACAGCGTATTGATTTTGAAGTGGCCAATATTGACCCCAATCTGCGGATGCCAAGTTGTTCTAGAAAGCTAAGCCTGAAAAAAAATGAATCACGTTTACTCGGACGCATCAGTATTCGTGTTCGCTGTGAAGGCAGCAAACCCTGGCAAATTTACGTCCCGGTCTCTGTAAAGGCTTACCAGAAGGTGGTGACCGCCGCGGCCCCATTAACTCGAGAACAACGACTTGATGCGAGTGTGATTGCATTAACTGAAAAGGAAGTTTCTCGCCTAACTCAAGGCTACTACAGCAGCGTCAATGAGGTACTTGGTAAATCACTCAAACGACCTGTACCGCTTAATGGCGTAATCCAACCTAATATGGTCGTTGAAGCAATGGTCATCAATCGCGGCGACGAAGTGATGATCATGGCAAAAGTTGGCACCTTGTCGGTAAAAAGTCCTGGTATTGCCATCAATAATGGTCGCGTTGGCCAACAAATACAGGTCAAAAACAAATCCTCAAAACGCGTTATTACCGCCCGTGTTGTCAGCAGCAGGCTAGTCGAGGTCGTTATGTAATAAACACAAGCGTTTGAAAAAAAGGTTCTCAGCGCAGATAATGTAGCCATGTTTACGCACAGTAGCTAACAGATCAAGATAAGTAAAATTATTTACAAAAAATCTTAAAGTTACGATCGATAGTGCCGACAAACAGGTTACACACAACAGGTCATAGTGACATGGTTAACGAAATAAACAGCTCAATACATAGCTCCCTCAGCACCGCTGGCAAAAAGTCAGAGCGTGTAGAGACTGTTAGCGCCGAGAATCAACAGCAAGCAGCCCCTAAAAATACCGCTGCCACGGAAACAATTGAGATCAGTTCTCAAGCTCAGTTGCTGAGCAAGCTCGAAGCGCAAATCAAAAATTTACCGGAAATTGATCAAAATCGTGTAGATACTCTGCGCGACCAAATCAGTCAGGGTACTTATGAGATCGACAGCTCCAGCTTGGCTCAACGCATCATTGATTTTGAGCTATAAGTAGCCGCCGCGGCAGTTGCCGCGCCTAAATAAGCTGGAGATACACTATGGCGACAACTACCGCCCTTTCCTCGTCAATGGGTCAAGCCATTGAACTGCTAGAGTCACTTAACACGCTGTTAATTGCTGAGCGCACTGCCTTAAAAGAGCGCGATACGGCTAACATTCAAACCGTGCTTGAGCAAAAGACCTCCCTGCTAAAACAACTCGAAGAAAACGCTACAGCCCGTAGCCAATTGCTAGTTAGCAACGGTTTTGACGGTGATGAAACTGGCATGAATAATTACCTTGCATCACTGCCCGCCAACGCGGCATCGCTTAACCAGCAATGGCAACTGTTAAAGGATCAGCTGCAAACCTGCAAAGAGGCTAACCAGATAAACGGTGCCATCGTACACCGTTCAAAAAGCCAGATAGAAACACTACTGAATATTTTGCGCGGCCAATCCGGACAACAAAAAATATATGACGATGCCGGAAAATCCAGCGCCGTCGGTGGTGGTCACTCTCTGGCAAAAGCTTAAAGTAGCCCCACAGGCACCGGTTTAATACCCGGGCGGGTTGCATATCCACACCCGCCACCTACACTCAATGCTAATTAATGTAACAACGGGTAATTAACGAGAACATATGGCACTGGAAACAAATAAAGTGGCTACAAATGCGCAGGGCATTTTGGGTGTTCAGAGCCTAACCAACAAACAGCAAATATTCAGTATTCTGTCGTCAGTGCAAAAATCTCGCACACCCATCACCATTAAATTCGAAAATATAGAAAAGTATTTCACCAGCATCATTCTGCGTACAGACCTTGAAAAAGATCGCCTGATTATCGACGAAATTGCTCCCGAACAAGGTCATGAGCTAGCACTGAAAAACCTGCCCTTTTCGATTCGTGGCAGCCACAATGGCGTCAGCTTATTTTTCCGCCCCAATACCATCAGCGGCTCAGGTATTGAAAACGGCATCGCTTTTTACAGCATACCACTACCACAGGAAATGATTTATCAGCAGCGCCGAGGATCATTCCGAGCGTTAGTGCCCAGAGCCCTCAATACCGAAGCAACCATCTATTCTGAAGAACGGCAAACAACCTTGTCAGGCCGCTTGTACGATATTTCCATTAGTGGCTGCCGGATTAATTTCAACGGTGAAATCGAGCCACCATTAGTGCGCAGCGAAGTCTTTGAGCAGGTAGCCATCAAACTAGCCGACGGCAACACCATCAACTACCCCTTAAAACTCAAGCACGCCACTTACAGTCGAGAGATAAAGGAAACTACCTGCGGTTTTGAATTTATCGATATTGATAAAGCGGGTCAGCGTATCGTTGATCGATTTGTCTATTTTCTACAACGCGAAGCACGACGTCTGGAAACTAAATAATTAGCCCTCTATCAAGATAACACCGTCCAGCTTAGACAGGTCTTCAGGACGATCCACATCCCAGCGTTCAGGTAATTCATGCCATTGGCAACCGCTTTGTTCTAAACGGGCTCGAGTTTGCATTAAAACCTGATCGCTGCCCCAATTGATATGCCTGAAGACTTCCGCACGCAGTTGTCGCATACCAATCAGCACATAGCCACCATCACTGGCTGGACCGAGCACAACGTCCGCACTCTCTAAAGCGTTAACGGCTTGGCTCAAATAACCTTCATCCAATGCCGGACAATCACTACCGACCAGAATGACCTGCTCAAATTGAGCGAGCGTTTGCCCAATGGCCTGCATCATGCGCTGCCCTAAATCAGCACCCTGTTGTTGGTGTAGCGTTTCAACCATCGGCGTCAGCGTCGAAAAAAAATCACTCTCAGCAACACTATCGACCCAAAGTTGCACGGTTGCAACATCCGCACGATGAAGTGTTTGCCATGTATGCCTGACCAGTTTTTTATGCAGTTCAAGCGCGCCCTGTTCTCCCAGCGCCGGTTCCAGTCGAGTCTTCACGTGTCCAGCACGCGGCGCCTTGGCGAACTGTAAAATACAGGTTTGAGGATATTTCATGGTTAGATCATTTATCGAGAGGGGTAATAACGTTCAGCCAACTCAGTGGGGCTTGCACCTAGAAAATAACGTAGTCGTAATTCCCACATCAGCACAACAGTGCGCCAAACTCCGCCAGTCTCCCAGCGTCGACTGGAGGTTTTAGCCGGCTGCTTTAAGCAAAGCGGTGATCCTTGTTTTCGCAAACGACGGCACAGCTCAATATCCTCCATTAGAGGTTGATCGGCAAAACCATCCAGAGCTTGAAACAACTCGCGCCGCACAAACATTGCCTGATCCCCTGTAGCAATACCGGTTACTCTTGAGCGCCAATTAATAAAGGTTTCAATGACACGAAATATTGGTCGCTGACCACTTAGGCGCACATTAAATCGCCCCCAGTTTTTTGAACTGTATGCGATCATTTCAACCCACTCAAAAAATGGCTGCGGCAGCTGTGTGTCAGCATGCAGAAAAACAAGCCAATCTCCGGTTGCCTGCGTTGCGCCAGCATTCATTTGCCCGCCCCTACCCGGCACTGACGACAGGACCAGGTCACAGAGCGGCGCCGCAATTGCCGGGCTTTCATCCTGGCTGCCACCATCGACCAGAATAACCTCATGTCCCGCAGATCTTAATGGCTGTAAATGCTGAAGAAATGTCGCCAGGTGGTCAGCTTCATTTAAAACCGGTATCACAATTGAAAGACGCATGATTAATGGAGCACCGCTAATCCAACGCCCCGCCACAACTGCTACCCTGGCCAGCGGCACAACCATAACAGTGGTCACCAATACGTACATCCTGTCCAGCGATATCGCCTGTCATCAGATCACGGAGGTGGGGGTTGTGTTTGTCGGTCGCAATCATCGGCAAATGTAGCATTTGATTAAAGTCACAATCATAAACATAACCTTGCCAATCAACACTGATGAGCGAACGGCACATCAGTGTTGCCAGGTTATGTTCGGCATAGTTATCCTTTAGCAACGCCATATAATCATCGAACAACCCTTTCGACAAAAGCATACTGCCAAAGCGGCTAATCGGCATATTCGTGATCACAAACAGGTCATTAAATTCAATACCGTGCCGCTGCTTAAGTTCTCGCTGATAATCAGCCTTTAACGCATCCTGAGCCGGAGGCAGATTGGTACCGGTGGGGTTATAAACCAGATTAAGCTTTAAACCGGAACCGGCTTTACCATACCCCATCTGATTTAATATTTTTAACGCCTCGATGCTGTCGTGATAAACACCTTTTCCCCGTTGCTTATCAACATTCTGCTCGGCATAACAGGGTAAAGAAGCGGTAATTTCTACGCCCTGGTCAGCGAAAAATGCGGCCATATCTTCATACCCTGGCTCCAATAAAATGGTCAGGTTGCATCGATCCATCACATTCACACCCAACGCACGCGCCTGGCTTACCAGGTATTTGAAATGCGGATTCATTTCTGGCGCACCACCGGTCAAATCCAACTCGCGAATGCCTTGTTTTTTTAAAAAAGCCAGCACTAAGTCAATGGTGTCACGATCCATCAGTTCGGTACGCCGAGGGCCAGCGTTGACATGACAGTGCACACAGCTGAGATTACACAAATAGCCCAGATTAACCTGTAATTTCTCTAAATTGGAACGACGAATCTGCGGAAAATCAGTACGTTCCAACAGCGGCAAGGTATCAAGCATAGCGAATCCGGTTATTTGAAATTATCATGAATCTAAAAATGAAATAGCGGCGAAAGAAAACAGGGAAGCTTCGACCTTTTTTATTCACTATTTATTTCATGCAAAGACTCTATTATATGAGCATATTAATGCTCTACTGTAGCTAT
>Ga0070726_10000370_pt1 | contig 59044 bp, 49 predicted proteins | sample tdAd471_FD_67275 | JGI IMG/M metagenome (GOLD analysis project Ga0070726, IMG submission 67275) | Marine sediment microbial communities from the Atlantic coast under amendment with organic carbon and nitrate - tdAd47.1 | ecosystem: Environmental > Aquatic > Marine > Coastal > Sediment | place...
TGGACCTCGAGGGAGGCGAAGTCGACCATGGTCACGACCGAGCCCCGAGCGGTCGAGCCGCCGGCGCTGTTGGGCGAGACGACCTCACCCACCTCGGCGTCCTTGAGCACGACCACGCCGTCGAAGGGCGCGCGGACCTCGGTCTTGGAGAGGGTCGCCCGCGCCTGATCGCGGGCGGCGCGGGAGACCTGGACCTGGGCCTGGGCCTGGGTGAGGCCCCTGCGCGACACCTCGACCCGCGCCTCGCCCGAGACCAGCTGGGCCTCGGCCGCCTGCACCTGGCTGCTGAAGTCGGCCAGTGAGGCCTGGGCGCGCTCGATGCTCGCCCGCGCGGCGTCGAGCTCGCGGGAGCTCGCGACGTCCTCCGCCTGCAGCTCCTCGATCCGCTTCATTTCGACGGTGGCCAGCTTGAGGTCGGCCCGCGCCGCCTGCAGCCGCGCCTGCGCCGACTGGACCCCCACCCGCAGCGCCTCGACGTCGGCCTCGGCGGCGTGCAGCTCGGCCTCGGCCCGGCCCACACCGGCCGTTGCCGCGGCGAGGTTGCCCTCGGACAGCTCGAGGGCGGCGGCGTATTCCTCGGCGAACAGCTGGGCGACCACGTCCCCCTGCTTGACCGCGGTGCCCTCCTCCACGTGCATGGCCACGATCCGCCCCGGGGTGTCGGCGGAGAGCGCGGCCCGGCGGGCGGCGACCACGTAGCCGTTGGCGCTCACGCCCTGGATCGCGCCGACCTCGGCCGGGTGACTGAGCTCGACCCGGGTCGTGCGCACCTCGGGCAGGGTCGCCTTGTCCAGGGCGCGCCAGAGGGGCCCGCGGAACAGGAGCAGGACCGCGAGCGGGATCGCGACCCACAGCGCCTTGAGCCAGGGGTTGCCCCGCCGACCCGCGCGGCGGGTGACGCTGCTGCGGTCGATCTTGAGCGCTTCCAGGTCAGCCATGGGCGGGATGCTACTACGCCCCCGCGGCGGGGGTTAGGGAGAAGTGCAGGGAGCTCAGCCGCCCCCGCTCTGCCAGCTGCGGATCGCCTCCAGCGGGTAGACGAGCATGATCACGTTGATCAGCAGGCTGTCCCTGATCCACACCACGAGCAGGAGCTCGAAGCCGACGAAGAGCAGCAGCGAGCCCCAGAGCGGCAGCCGACGGGCGAGGTAGAAGCCCAGCGCGCAGGCGCAGACGTCGGCGAGGGAGTTGATCACGCTGTCGCCGAAGTAGTCGAGGGAGATCGTCTCGGCGCGGTAGCGCTCGATCACCCAGCTCGAGTTCTCGAGCAGCTCCCAGCCCCCTTCGAGGCTCAGCGCGAGGACCATCCGCGCCCGGGGGCCCAGCCAGCGCGAGAGCAGGAGCCAGGTCCCGGCGCAGAACAGGACCCCGTGCAGCACGTGGGTCAGGGCGTAGGGGTCGACCACGTGCTGGGAGTTGTGCAGGCTCTGGACCTCGAAGGACCAGGGCACGAGCGAGCCGCAGCTGCACCACAGGCTGCGGCCCATCAGCAGCAGCAGGACCCCGGTCAGCGCGAGGGCGACGGCGATCCAGACCCCGGCCGCGCGGAGGGAGAGCTCGAACGCCGGCGGGGTGGCCGCCGACGGCGACGTGCCCTCGTCGTTGGCCTGGCCGGCGGCGTCGTCAGTCAAGCGGAGTGATCCACACGATCGCGCGATCCTCGCCGAAGGCGCTCTGGAGCTGGCGGAGGAAGTGCACGGTGTAGCGCCTGCCGTCGAGCTCGACGGTCTCCGAGTCGCCGACGCGCATCAACAGCTCGATGAACCGGCCGTCGTCGCGCCAAGGCCCCTCGCCGGGGGGGGTGACCGAGAGGTTGAAGCGGGTCGCCCCGATCGCCTTCACGTCGCCCACCGAGATATCGAACCCCTCGAGCCCCTCGACCGCCATGGAGCTGCGCTGGGCGATGTCGACCTCGACGGTGCCCTCGGGCGCGACCGGGTCAGGGGCGGGGGCCTCGACCTGGACCGGAGGCGCGGCGACGGGCTCGGGGCCCTTCTGCAGCAGGAGCAGGGGGACGAACATGGCGACCAACACCCCGAACGCGAGCGCGGCCAGCCGGCGCTGAGTCTGGGTCTTGGCGCCCGGGTCTCGTGAGGCCGCGACCTGGGGCTGCGCCACCAGGGCCTGCTCGCCGCCGCAGGCCGAGCACTTGCCTGCCTCGTCCCAGCAGCTCTGGTGGTGGCGCGCGAGGCAGCCCTTGCAGGCCACGCCGTCGTCGGCCTCGGCGTCGACGTCGGAGTGGCAGTAGGGGCAGCGGTTGGCGGCCACCACGACGTCGTCGCGCGCGACGTCACGAACGGGCTCGGGGGTCTGCTCTTGGATTCCCATGGGTCCAGCCTACTCGCTGGCATGCGCACCGTCAGCGTAGCTGGCCGTGTCCGGACAGACGAACGGCCAGGCGAATCGCCTGGCCGCGCGTGCGCCGCTCAGCTCGCGAAGACGGCGCGCTCGATCTCGAGGACCTTGTATTCGGCCTCGTCGCCGCCGGGCAGCTGCACGAGGGCGGTCTCCTCGGGGGCCTTACCCAGGAGTCCCTTCGCCATCGGGCTCATGTGGCTGATGATCGAGGGGTCCTCCTCGGTCAGGTCCCAGGGACCGAGGATCGTGAAGGACTCGGTCTCGTTGGTGCCGGTGTGGGTCACGGTGACCCGGGTCCCGACGGTCACGCGGGAGGTCTCGACCTCGTCGAGGTCGATCACCTTGGCGATCTCGAGCTGGTTCTGCACGCGCTCGATCTGCTCGGCGAGGCGCTGCTGCTTCTCGCGGGCAGCGTCGAGCTCGGCGTTCTCCGAGATATCGCCGAAGTCCAGCGCCTTGCCGATCTCGATCTTGATCTTCTCGAACTCGACGTTCCGCAGCGTGTCGAGCTCGCGCTCCTTGCGACGCTTGCCCTCTTCGGTGGTGAACAGCACGTCGTCGCCGGCCTCCTCGCTGACCTCCGCCGCGGCGGTGAGCATCTCGGGGAAGCGCTGGGCGACCGCGCCCTCGGTGGCGCGGAGGATCGTCTCGGTCAGCGCCGGGCTCTGGCGCACGAGCTGCAGCAGGCGGCGCACCTCGTGCTCGTCGCTGTCGTTGACGACCTCCTTCAGCACGCGCTGGCTCTTGAGGTTGAACACGCCGCGCATGGCGTCGATGCTCGTCTTCAGCGCGCTCTTCTTCTTCTTGTCGTTGGTCTCCTTGTGCGAGAGGACCATCGCGTCGAGCACGCTGATCGCCTTGGCCACGATCTCGGCCTTCTCGCGATCCGGGAGCACGTCGAGCTTGCCGCCGAGGCGCGCCTTGGCGAAGGACACGTAGGCGTGGGGATACTCGCGGGGCTTGATCACGATGGTGTTCACCGCGTCGAGGATCACGTCGTCGCGGCTGATCCGCTTGAGCGCCTTGACGCCGGCGGTCCACACCCCGGGGGCCGGGTCGAGGAGCACCGCGTTGACGAGCTCGGCCCCCTTGGCGGGGTCGAGGGTGCAGAGCAACTGGACGGCCTGCTTGCGGTAGTCGGGGACCCGCATCTCCTTGACCACCTCGCACACGTTCTCGAGGGTCAGCGCCTGCAGCGGCTCGATCAGGTGGTTGGGGATCCCCTCGGCGAGGGGCTCACCGGTGTCGGGGTCGACGGCCGGCTCGGCGGCGCTGACCTCGGGGATCGCGTCGGGGAACCCTTCGGCGAGCTCGTTCTTCCAGAGCGCGTATTCGAGGTCGGCGGCGAGCTTGGACTCGGTGCCCTCCTTGCCGTGGGCCTTGGCCAGGTCGCTGAGGCCCTGGGCGATCCAGCCCGGGGTCTCGCCGCCGTCCTTCTTGGCCGCGACCAGCTCCTTGCGGAGGGTCACGATCCGCTTCTTGAAGGTCCGCAGGTGGTGCAGCTTCTCCATCATTTCGTCGTCGCGGGAGAGCTCCTCCTCGCGCATCTGGATCACCGAGCGCGGCGCAGGGCCGACCTCGATCCGCGGGTCTTGCTTGGCCTGCTTGCGCGCCTTGGCCCAGAACTTGGTCCAGCCGGACTTCTCGATCACCGGGGTCAAGCGGTCGCGCAGGTCGCGGGCCTGGAGCTTGCCACCCGACGCGCGCAGGGCGCTCTTCAGCAGCTCCAGCGGCTCGTCCTTGGCCAGCTCGGCGACCTTGCCCTGGTCCTGCCAGAGGAGCACGTCGAGGTCCTCGGCGGTGCGCCGCTCGAGGGACTTGAGCGCCATGCCTGCGTCCATGCGCTTGCCCTGAGGCTGGCCCGGGGCGAAGTCGATCACGAACTCCCCGGTCTCGGGGTGCGCTTCGACGACCTTCCCCACACCCCAGCCGCGGGTGTGGAACACGTAGTCGCCCTCGGTGAAGGAGAAGGCCTCGTCGAGGGCCTGGACCGACTTGCGCACGTCGCCCTCGCCGGCGAGGTCGGTGCGGCTGAGCACGGCCTCGAAGCCGGGGCGCTCGCCGTAGACGCGACGATACTGAGCGACCAGGTCCTCGCGCACCGAGCGCACGCGACCGGAGTAGCTGACGGCCTTGCGAATCACCTTGAACAGCTCGTCCTCGCGGCCCTCGTTCTTGAGGTCCTGGCGGAGGAGCAGCAGCAGCTCGGCGGCGCGCTCCTTGTCGCCCCGCTCGGCGACCTCGTGCGCGGTCTCGAAGAAGACCTTCAAGCTCTCCAGCGGCGTCGTCGAGGCCTGGAGGTCGACCCACAGCTCTTCGACCTTCTGCAGGTCGCGGGCGCGCACGGCGCCCTTGATGCGGTTGACGAGGTACTGGTCGTAAGCCATGAGAGCTCCTCTAGCCGGCCTCGGTGGGGGGGCTGGCTGCGGTTGACTCGGGAAGAGAACGGAAGGCATGCTCGCCGCAAGCTCGAGTCAGGCTTGCGGTCAGGTCAGCGGCTGCGGCCGCGACGGCCTGGGAGTCTTTTCCGTCGACGGTGAGCATCACCCGATAGGGCGCGCCCGCGTCGAAGCGGGGGTAGCTGCCGAGGGAGACCGCGGGGTGGCGGTCCTGGACCTCGCGCAAGGTGGGGGCGACCTCACCTTCGTCGGCGTCGAGGTAGCGCCGCTCGCAGTGGAACGGCGTCGTCTGCAGCGCGCCTTTCCAGGCGGCGAACATCAAGCGCAGCATGCCCGGGACCCCGGGGAACACGTGCACCTGACCCAGCTTGACGATCGGCAGGTAGAAGTCGGTGGGGTAGATCAGCTCGGCGCCCTGGGGCACGTCGGCCATCGAGAGCACGTCCGGGCTGGGCTCGGGGTAGTGCGCGTGGACCGCGCGTTCGAGCGCCGGGTCGCGCACGAGCGGGACGCCGCCGTGGGCGGCGACCGCCGCCAGGGTCAAGTCGTCGTGAGTCGGCCCGATCCCGCCCGTGGTCAGCACGCGCTCGGCGCGGGCGCAGGCGAAGTCGAGGGCGTCGGCGATCTCTGCGCGGGAGTCGCCCACGAACAACGCGCAGGTGAGGTCCGCCCCCAGCGCGCGGAGCTCGCCCGCCAGATGCCAGAGGTTCTCGTCCCGGATCTTGCCCGCCAACAACTCAGCGCCGATCACGACCACCGCGACCGAGCCAGCGGCCGGCTCAGAACGGGTCGTCGGGTTCGTCGTCGGGTGCTGCAAAGGGCTCGCCATCGTCCTGATCGTCGAAGCGCTCGTCGAACGCGTCGTCCCCGCTCTCGGAAGACAAGGTGTCGTCGTCGTCGAAGCCAAAGTCGTCTTCCAGGGCGTCATCGGACTCGAGAGGGTCGTAAAACCCCTCGTCGTCGTCCTCGTCGCGCGGTGCTCGCCTGCTGGATGCATTCGGCTGTGGGTACACGGGGGGGCGCTCAACGGTTCCTCGGGGTGGGCCCAAGATTCGACCAGTGAGAGGCCGCTCCCGCAACCCCAAACCTCGTGTAGCTCAGAATTTGTCTTGCCTCGCGGAGCGCCCTCGATCCCTTACACTCTCCCCGTGGAGCAGGATGCACAGCAGCTCGCACAGCTGACCGACAAGGCCGTCGCCGCCTGCGAGCGGGTCGCGGCCAAGCTCGAGTTCCGCACCTTCCTCGTCGGCGTCCAGAGTCGGGACGCGAGCGACGAGTTGAAACGTGAGCTGAAACGTCAGGTCGGTCTCGCCCTCGAGGCGCGCTGGCCCGAGCGAGAGGTCGCCTTCCGCCGTGCGAACGTGATCTTCATCTACGAGCTCGAGCGCGATTGGGTCCGCCCGCAGGTCCGCTCGATCTACCTCTACGGGCGTTACCGCAAACTGGCCAGGGACTTGACGCAGACCAAGACCAGCTGGCGCTGCCCCGGCTGCCGCAACCGCAAGGCCAAGCGAGCCACCTGCGCCCCCTGCCGGGGGACCGGGCGCCGCTTCCCGGACTCGGTGGAGGAGCTGCTGGCGGCGCCCCTCGCCGAGGCCTACGCCTCGCGCGAGCTGGCGCTCCACGGGCTGGGACGCGAAGACGTGGACGTGCAGTGCCTGGGCCGGGGGAGGCCCTTCGTGCTCGAGTTCAAGCGCCCCCGCCGGCGGACCGCCGACCTGGAGGCGATCCGCGACCAGCTCAACGCCGAGCTGCAAGGGCGGGTCGAGCTCTCCGTGCCCCTGCGGGAGGTCGACGGGAACCTCGTCCCGCGGGTCAAGGGCTGGGTCACCGACAAGGCCTACCGCGCGCTGTGCCAGGCCGAGGCACCGCTGGAGCCCGCCCAACTCGCCAGCCTCAGCGGGTTGAGCGGTGTGACCCTCGACCAGCGGACCCCGGCCCGGGTGGCCCACCGGCGGGTGGACAAGGTCCGCAAGCGCAAGGTGCTCGAGCTGAGCCTCCACGACCAGCCCACCCCCGAGACCTTCGTCCTCGACCTGATCTGCCAGAGCGGGACCTACGTCAAGGAGTTCGTCTCCGGCGACGACGGGCGGACCCAGCCTTCGGTCAGCCACTCGCTAGGGGTGGCCTGCACCTGCGAGCGGCTCGACGTGCTCGACGTGCTGGTCGAGGACGCGGTGCTGCTGGGCGACGAACCGCCGCCGGAGCCGCTCCAGGACTGAGAGAGAAGAAGTAACCCAAAGCGGGGTGGACGCTTGACAGCCGAGGCGACCATCGTATACTTCGCGTCCGCGTCGCGGGGTAGAGCAGCCAGGTAGCTCGTCGGGCTCATAACCCGGAGGTCGCAGGTTCGAATCCTGCCCCCGCTATTCTTTCTCTTCAGGGGGGCCTCTCCGAGGCCCCCTCGCTTTCGCAGCAAGCTGCGAAAGCTCACCCCCAACGGGCTGAGGGCTCTAGCTCTTCAGGGGGCCTCTCCGAGGCCCCCTCGCTTTCGCAGCAAGCTGCGAGAGCTCACCCCAACGGGCTGAGGGCTCTGGGCTTCGAGGGCCAAGGGCTTCAGCCCGTGGTCGTGTACGGGATCCGTGGAGGCTGCCATGCCGCAGCGGCTGGTGATCGGAAACTGGAAGCTGCACCTCACCGCTCCCGAAGCGGTGGCCCTCGCTGACGGTCTGGCCAAAGGCCTCGGGACCCTCGACTGGGATCCGGCGCGGGTCGGGGTGGGCGTCGCCCCCTCGTTCCCTCTGCTCGTCCCCGTGGCGCAAGCCCTGGGCGGAGAGGACGCGCGAATCGACCTCGTGGCCCAGGCGTGCCACCCCGAGCACGGCGGGGCCTTCACCGGCGCCGTGAGTGTGGAGCAGCTGGCCTCGGTCGGCGTGCGCCGCGTGATCGTGGGGCACTCCGAGCGCCGGCGGATCTTCGGCGTCGACGACCCTCAAGTGACCCGCGCGGTGCACCGCGTGCTCGACGCCGGGCTCAGCGCGGTGGCCTGCGTGGGCGAGACCCTCGCGGAGCGCAACGCCGACCGCGCGCGCGACGTCGTGCTCAGCCAGCTCGACGCCGTGCTCCAGGGCGTCAAGGGCTCGGCCATCGAGCGCCTGATCGTCGCCTACGAGCCGGTGTGGGCGATCGGCACGGGCCAGGTCGCGACCCCCGAGCAAGCCGGTGAGGTCCACGGCTGGATCCACGAGCGGCTGGCCTCCTTCCACCCCAGCGGGAGCCAGGTCCCGGTTTTGTATGGCGGAAGCGTAAAGCCGGGTAACATAGCCGAGCTGGCGACCACCCCAGGGATCGATGGAGCCCTGGTGGGGGGGGCCAGCCTCGATACGGATTCCTTCCTCAAGATCGTCCAAGGCGTGATTCACGCCAGCTGACTCCAAGCGGGCTCCCCCCGCGGCCGCCAGGCCAGGTGACCCATGGACACCCTGATCGTCGTTTGCTCGATCGTCTACGTGATCGCTGCGCTCTTCCTCTGCTTCGTCGTCCTGATTCAGAAGGGCGAAGGCGGAGGCCTGGGCGGTGCCTTCGGTGGCGGCGCGGTCGACACGGCCTTCGGCGCCAAGGCCGACATGACCTGGAAGCGCGCGACCGCGGTCGCCGCCGCGCTGTTCCTGATCCTCGCGATCTTCCTCAGCGTGATGCAGAACCACCAGAAGAAGCGCTCGGTCACCGCCGACGTGAACAAGAACGACCCCGGGATCTCCGATCCCGACGGCGACGAGGGTGGCTCCGAAGAGGGCGGCTCCGAGGAGGGCGGCACCGAAGAGGGCGGCTCCGAAGAGGGCGGCTCCGGCGACGGCGACGAGTAGCTCGCCCGTGACCGGCCCCCTGCGCTCCATGACTGGATTCGGCGCGGGCCGGGCCGAGGGCCCCGACGGCGACGCCGTCGAGGCCGAGCTCCGCTGCGTCAACCACAAGCACTTTCGCCTGACCCTCCGCGCGCCCGACGTGCTGCTCTCCGCGGCCCGCGGCACCGAGGCCCAGCTCAAGGCCGAGCTCTCCCGCGGCGCGGCGACCTTGAACCTGCGCTACCGCAGCGGCGAATCCAGCGGGGTCAAGTATCAGCTCGACGAGCACACGCTGCTCCGCTTCCAGGGCGCGCTGACCCGGCTCTCGCTCGAGCTGGGCCAGGAGCCGCCGAGCCTCGCGCAGACGGCGCTGCTGCCCGGCGTGGTCGCCCCCGCCGAGGGCCCTGACGGAGCAAAGCTCGCCCCGTTGGTCGAGCAGGCCGTGGCCGCCGCGCTGACCGAGCTGCTGCGCATGCGCGAGCAGGAGGGCGAGGCCCTCGCCGCCGACCTCGGCGCCGCGCTGACGGCGATCCAAGCCCAGGTCGAGAAGATCGAAGCGCGCCGCGGCCCCGCGGCCCAGGAGCAAGCGACCCGCTTGCTCGAGCGGGTCAACCAGCTGCTCCAGGGGCAGCGTGTGACCCCGGCCGACGTGGCCCGCGAGACTGCCCTGCTCGCCGAAAAGGCCGACGTCGCGGAAGAGCTGGCCCGGGTGCGCAGCCACCTCCAGCAGTTTCGCGAGGCCCTCGAGCAGGGCGCCGTGGTCGGTCGCCGGCTGGAGTTCCTCGCCCAGGAGCTGCACCGCGAGGCGAACACCATGGGGAGCAAGAACGCCGACGGCCAGCTCCTCGAACACGTGCTCGAGCTGCGGATCTGGGTCGATCGCGTGCGCGAGCAAGCGGCCAACGTCGAATGAGCCCGCGCGCGGTGGTGGTCTCCGGTCCCTCGGGGGTAGGCAAGTCCACCGTGTGCGAGCGCCTGCTCGCCGACGACGACTTCGAGCTCTCGGTCTCGGCGACCACCCGCCCCATGCGCGGCAACGAGGTCGACGGCGTCGAATACCACTTCCTCGAGCGCGAGGAGTTCGACCGCCGGATCGAGGCCGACGCGTTCCTCGAGTGGGCGGAGGTCTACGGCGGCAACCGCTACGGCACGCTGCGCTCGGAGGTCGAGACGATCCTCGGCCAGGGCAAGCACGTGCTGCTCAACGTCGACGTCCAGGGCGCCGAGCAGCTACGCGCCAAGGGCCTGACCCTGGTCACGATCTTCCTCCTCCCGCCCGAGCCGTGGGAGGAGACCCTCCGCAAACGGCTGGGCGGGCGGGGAGACACGACCGGTGAGGTGCTCGAGAAGCGCCTGCAGCGCGCGCGCGAAGAGCTGGCAGAGTCCAAGTTCTACGATCACCGCGTGGTCAACGACGACCTCGAGCGCGCGGTCAGCGAGATCCGCTCGATCCTCGAGAGCTAACCCGGGCGCCCCAGCCCCCGAGTACGCCTCGCGGGTCAGCACCGGGCGACCCGCCAGCCTCAGCTAGCGATTGCGCACGAAGTATTCGTCTCCGGCGAGCAGCTCGAGCCACAGCGCCTCGAGCCCGCCCGCCCCCTGAGTCTGCACGGCGGCGTCGCGTTCGGGGGTCGTGGGCGGGCGTCCGAGGAGCGCGGAGTAGACCTCGCCCGCGAGCTTGCGCCGACGCTCCCCGCTCTGCAGGAACCCCCGCGCGACGTCGCGCCGCGGGGTCCCCGACTGCAGCGCTTGCAGATGCGCGTTCACGCCGGCGGCCTCGCCGGTGCGCCCCAACGCGTCCAGGTAGAGCTGGAGCACGAAGTCCCGATCCGTCGGGTAGCGGGCGCTGTATTCGCCCGACGCGAGCAGGTCGAGGGTCACGTCGTCCCAGCGCGCGCCGCCTTGCAGCCGTTGCACCGCCGCGTCGCGCTCGACGGCCGAGGGGGGTCGTCCCAACAGCGCGCGGAAGTCGGCCTCGACCCGGTCCCGCAGGTGCTCGGTCGAGGACAGGAAGGCGCGGCCCACCTCGCGCCGGGGTGCCCCGTTGTCGAGGTTCGCGGAGTGGCTGGCGAGGCCGTTCGCGTCGGGCGCGCGCCCGAGCACGTCGCGGTAGAGCGCAGAGACGTAGTTCCGCGCCTCGACGCCCGTCGCCCCGCCGGAGGTCCCTCCGCCGGGCGGCGGAGGCGGCGGCGGCGGCGGCGGAGGCGGCGGAGGCGGCGGAGGCGGCGGCGGCGGACTGCCGCCGCGTCCGGCAGCCCGCCCGGGCTGAGGCCGGCTGCCGTCGGCGTTGGGGGGCAGCGCCGGGAAGCGGGTCGAGACCGTGTTCGCCTCCAGCGCGCGCAGGTAGGCGACGAGGTCGGCCTTCTCCGGGACGCTGAGGCCGAGGGGGCGGATCTCGGAGTCTCGCCCGCTCGTCGTGCGGCCCCCGCGATCGTAGATCTCGACGACCTCCTCCAGGGTCCCCACGCTCCCGTCGTGGAGGTAGGGCGCGGTGCGCGAGACGTCGCGCAGGGTCGGGGTCTTGAACGCCCCGCGGTGGGCGTAGCGGCCCGTGATCTCACCGCGCCCGAGGTCGGTCGCCGCAGGGTGGAACCCGGTGTTGTGGAAGGCCTCGTCGCTGAAGTTCGACCCGCTGTGGCACGCCGTGCAGCGCCCCTTGCCGCGGAACAGCAGGCGCCCGCGCTTGGCGCTCGCGCTGAGCGCGTTGCCCTGGCCTTGCTCGTAGCGGTCGGCGGGGGAGTTGCCCGAGAGCAGCGAGCGCTGATAGGTCGCCAGCGCGCGGCGCAGCTTGTTGGGGGTGATCTGGCCGCCGAACGCTGCGCGGAAGCGGGTCACGTAGCCGGGGATCCGCTCGAGCTTATCGACCGCTTGCTGGATCGGGAGCCCCATTTCGTCGGGGTGCTCGAGGGGGACCTGGGCCTGGGCTTCGAGGCTGCCCGAGCGCCCGTCCCAGAACTGCCGGGTGCTGAACGCGCGGTTGACCACCGTCGGCGTATTGCGCCGCAAGGCCTGACCGTTGAGGCCGATCGCTCGCTGGAAGCCGTCGCCGAAGCCCCGGGTGGGGTCGTGGCAGCTGGAGCAGGCCACGGCGTCGGTCAGCGAGAGCCGCGGGTCGAAGAACAGGAGCTCGCCCAGCTCGATCTCAGCCGCTGAGATCGTGCCGTTCCCCGGGATCTTCAGCTGGTCTTCGTCGAGCCCGCTGGGGAGCGGAGTCGGCAAGCGACCGTTGAAGGTCGGCGGGGGGGTGGGCAGGTAGGCGTTGGCCCGCAGCTCGTCCTGGGTGCGTGGGACGCGCGAGAGGCGGACCTCGTCGAGCACGAACAGCGGACCGCTGGGGTAGCTGCCCGGGTTCTGTCGCCCGGGACCGATCAGCAGGTCGCTGCTCGAGCTGGCGGCCGGCCCCGCGGGGAAGGTGGCCGTCTTGCGCAGGTCTCCGTCGAGGTAGACCTCGAGGGTCCCGTTGGGGCGGTAGGTGAAGGCGACGTGCACCCAGGTGTTCAGCGGGAGCGCGGGCCCCACCCCGCCGGAGCGGACCCGGGTCCCGTTGACGGTGACGCTGGCCTGCACCACGCCGCTGGGCTCGACGATCAGGTCGAAGGCGCCCGGCTTGTTGACCAGGAACTGGTAGCCCTGGGGGTTGGCCGAGAGGTCCGCCAAGCGCTTGACGAAGAGCTCGCAGGTCAATCCACCGCTGTTGAACACGCTGGCGTGCCGCACGCGGACCTTGGCGTCGCCGTCGAAGTAGAGGCCCTGACCGACGGCGCCGACGAGCTCCTCGCGCTGGGTCTGCTCCTGGGGGAAGCGCGCGCCCTCGAGGATCCCGTAGTGCCCGTGGGGGCTGGTGTCGGGGGTGCGACCAATGTCGAAGCCGGTGTCCTTCTTGAGCATTTCGTTCATGCTCAGCGCGAGGGTGTAGTCGCCGTCGACCACGTCCGCGAAGTCGACCTCGCCGTAGTTCGAGGTGTTGCTGCCGAACAGGGGGAACACCGGGCTCCGCGGGGTGATCGGGAGCACGGGGTCCTTCAAGCTGGGGAAGGGCGTCCAGAAGCTGGGGGTCGCCCCGGGGCTGGAGAAGAACAGGCGCACGGTGGCTTCGCGGTTGGGGTTCAGCGGGCTGTCGACGTGCCGCAGCCGCCAGTTGGTCCAGCGCCCGATCACCGAGAGCCCGCCGCGCCGCGCGCGGTTCTGGCCGGCGACCCCGGCGATGGTCGTGGTGTGGAACAGCTCGGTCCCGTCGCGGGTCACCCAGGGGTAGGCCCCGCGGTAGAGGTCGCCGCGGCGGAACTCGCTCCCGTCGTTGGCCCGCAGGGGCTGCGCGGCGAGGGGGAAGCGCTCGCGCACCGGGATCCCGCCCACGAGGGTGTCGCGGTCGCGGTGGTAGAGGTCGGCGACCGAGCGCGGCGTCGACCAGCCCCCGAGCGCGCCCGGGGTCTGGTTGTAGCTGTAGATCAGAATGTCGATCTTGCCGTCGTTGTCGGGGTGCCCCTGCCAGATCAGGAGGTGCCCGTCGAAGGTCGCGGTGGGCTCGATCCCGCGCAGCGGCTGGTTGCCCGCGCGCAGCTCCTCGAAGTCGGTGAGGAAGCGCGTGTCCTGGATCCGCGCCCGCGGGGTCTCGGGCTCGGCGACGACGATCCGCAGCCGGCGCTGCCCCATGCGGTCGTCTTGCGGCCGGTAGCGCTGGGTGTAGACCAGGCAGTCGTAGGTGAGGAAGGCTCCGTTGGGCTGGCGGTTGCCGGCGGCGTCCGACGTGTAGGGATTCTCGGGCCCCGCGGGGGGGAAGGGCACGATCGCCAGCGCGTTGTGGTCGGTGAGCCCGCCGGGGTCGCCGTTGAACTCGACCCCGTGGGGCCCCGAGAACGCGTTGCGGAAGTCGGGCTGACCCTGAGGCGTGGTGCCGAGCGCCTCGGGTCGGAACACTCGCGCCACCCAGCCGATGCGGCCCTGGAGCCCGCGGGTGATCACGAACACCCGCCCGTCCCAGGTCTCGGCGTGGCCGTTGCCGCCCATGTCCGGCACGTCGACCGGCACGGGCCGCGGGCCACCGAACGCGAGTCCCGCCGCCAGCCCCAACGCCAAGCTGACCCACACCAAGGGCCAGTACCGGCCGCTGTCGGCCGGGAACAGTTCTCCACGCACGGTTCGCTCTCTCTCGCCTCGGGGCGGATGCAAACGGCAAGGCAATCTGAAATGAAAAGAACGCGGCCTTAACCCACTACTAGACAAGCGAACTGTTCGCAAAGATTCGCACTCATTTCGGAAATCGGGAAGCCGATTGCTGGCTTTCAGGCAGCGTGGAGCGACTCGAGGTCTCGCAGATGAGTGACCCGCCACAGGAGCAGCGCCGCCGTCCCGGTGAGCCCGATCGCCATGGACCACCACACCGCCTGGGCGCCGCCGCCCCACCACAGCCCCCACACGTAAGCGAGGGGGAGGGCGAACCCCCAGAAGGCGCACACGTTGGCGACGAAGGGCCAGCGGGTCTGCCCCGCGCCACGCAGCGCGCCGGCGGCCACCGCCTGGCAGCCGTCGGAGAGCTGGAACGCGCCCGCGATCGCCAGCAGCGAGGTCGCGAGCGCGATCACCTTCGGCTCAGGGGTGAACGCCCGCGCGATCCAGGAGCCGGCGCCGACGAACACTGCGGCGCTGCAGGCCATGCCGATCGCGCCGAGCCCGATCCCGACCCAAGCCGCGCGGCGGGCAAGCTGCGGCCGCCCACCGCCGACGGCATGTCCGACGCGGATCCCGGTCGCGGTCCCGATCGCGATCGCGAACATGAAGCTGGTGGACGCGGTCTTGATCGTGATCTGGTGGCTAGCGAGGGCGATCACCCCCACGTGACCCACGACCAGGGAGGCCACCGCGAACGCCCCGACTTCGCTCGAGTGCGAGAGCCCGATCGGGACCCCGACCCAGCCCGCCTTCTTCACCAGGTCCCAGGGCGGCCGACGCAGCTGGCGGTAGGGGGCGTAGCGCGCGCGCTTGGTCCACAGGTGCAGCGCCGAGAACATGCACACCCGCGTCGCCGCGGTGGCCAGCGCCGCGCCCGCGACGCCCAGTGGAGGGACGGTCGTGCCCACGCCGAAGATCGCGACGTAGCTCAACCCCGCGTTGATCCCGATCGCGCCGAGGGTGATCACCATGGCGGGGCGGGTCTCCCCCAGGCTGCGGAGGAAGCAGCGGTCCGCCATGTAGAGGAACGACGGCACGAGGGCCAGGCTGCGGGTGGTCACGTAGTCCCCGCTGAGCCGGACCACCTCGGTGTCGATCTCCGTCAACCACAGCAGCCCGGGCTCGATCGCGAGCACGAGCCCAAACACGGGCAGCACCAACGCCAGAGCCAGCCAACGCCCCAGTCGATACGCCTCACTCGCCGCCTCGGGATCCTGGGCGCCGAAGGCCTGCGAGATCAGCGGATCCATGGACATGATCAAGCCCACGGCGAACACGGCGAAGGAGAAGTAGAGCGCGTCACCCAGGGCCACCGCCGCGAGCTCGGTGGCCCCCAACCGGCCCACGAGCAGGGTGTCGACGAGCCCCATGGCCAGCATCCCGATCTGTGAGATCGCCACCGGCGCGGCGAGGCGCAGGGTCTTCGCTATGTCCTCGCGCAGGCTCGGCATGCGCGGAGCCTACCCGGATCCCGAGACACGAGGACCGCGAGTGCGAAATCCTCAGCGAGTCAGGGGGTCAGTCGTCGCTGGGCTTGGGGCCAATGTGGATCACACCGTCCTCGAGCTTCCACTGCAGCGGCTCGCCCTCGTCGAGGCCGGCGAGCAGCAGGGCGAGGGCGTTCTTCAGCGAGAGCTGCTTGACCCGCAGCCCGCCCGGGAGCGCGCGGTCTCCGGCGCCGTCCTGGAGCTCGAAGCGGACCCCGGCGACGATCTGGAGGAACTCCGCTGCCTCGGCGAGGGTCGTGTCAGCGGGGAAGTTGATCTCCACGACCTTCTGCAGGGGATCGGGCTGAGGGATCTCGATCCCGTGCTTGCGGAGCAAGGCATAGGCGGCCTCGAGGGCCTCGTCGCGCCGGCGCAGCTCGGACTCCAGCCGCGCGCGCTGCAGCTTGGCGTCCCGAATCAGCTGCTGGTTGCGGCGCTGCGCCTCCTCGAGCCGTTGGTCGTAGTCGCGACGGACCTGGTCGAGGGCACGATCCTTGGTGATCAGGTCGTCCTTGACCCGGTTCAGCTCCGCGCGGAGGGCGTCGATCTCTGCCCGCAGCCTCGCCCTCTCGTCGTCCTGGGCCAGGGCGGGGCTCAGCCCCGCGCCGAGCAGCGCCAGCGCCACGATCCACTGCGTCTTCATGAAACCTCCTCGGGGTCTACCCCTGGGCTCTGGAAACGTTCTCGCTGCCTCAGGCGAACAGGCGCTCGAGGACCTTGATCATGGCGCGCTGATCGTGGGCGCCGGCCATTTCGCGCACCGAGTGCATGGAGAGCATGGGGTTCCCCACGTCGACGGTGGGCATGCCCAGGCGGCTGGCCGAGATCGGGCCGATGGTCGAGCCACACGCGAGGTCGGTGCGGTTGACGAACTTCTGCACCGCGACGTCGGCCTCGAGCGCGAAGCGCTCGAAGCGGCTCGCGGTGTCGGCGTTGGTCGCGTAGCGCAGCTGGTTGTTGACCTTGATCACGGGGCCCTGGTTCAGCCGCGGCATGTGCCGGGGCTCGTGCTTGTCGGCGTAGTTCGGGTGCACGGCGTGGGCCATGTCGGCCGAGACCAGCAGCGACTTGGCGACCGCGCGGTGCACGGTCTCGCGGTCGCCCCCGGTGGCCAGCACCACGCGCTCGAGCACCGACTCGAGGAAGTTGCCCATGGCGCCTTCGGCGCTGCGGCTGCCGACCTCTTCGTGGTCGTAGAGCGCGATCCCGCGGGTGTGTGCGGCGGCGTCCTGGACGTTGAGCAAGGCCTCGATCCCGGCGTGGCAGCTCCCCAGGTTGTCCAGCCGCGGCGCGTGAATGAACTCGCCCGCGAGCCCCGAGACCGTGGAGGGCACGACGTCGTAGAGCATCAGGTCGTAGCCGAGGATCTGCTCGGACTCGACGCCGAGCTCCCCGGCGACGAAGTCCTCGAACCAGCGCGGGTCCTCGGCGTCGCCCTCGAGGCCGATCAGCGGGGGCAGGTGGGTCTGCTTGTTGAGCCCGAGGCCCTTGTCGTTGGCCTCCCGGTTGAGGTGGATCGCGATGTTCGCCACCCGGCACAGGGGACGGTCGACGCGCAGCAGCCGTGGAGTAGGGTCGTCGCGGAGGGTGACCCGCCCAGCGATGGAGAGGTCGCGGTCGGTCCAGGTGGCCAACAGCACGCCGCCGTAGACCTCGACCCCCAGCTGGCGATAGCCCTCTTTGCCGTAAGGCGCGTTGGGCTTGAGCCGCAGGTTGGGGCTGTCGGTGTGCGCGCCGACCAGGCGGAACCCCGCGGTGGGGTCACTGCCCACCTGGAAGGCGACGAGGGTCGAGTCGTTGCGGGTCACCGCGTAGCGACCGCCGGCCTCGAGCTGCCACGCCTCGGACTCGTCGAGGACGGTGTAGCCGCCGGCCTCGAGCAGGCGAGTGGCCTCGGCCACCGCGTGGAACGGGGTCGGCGAGGCGTCGACGTAGTCGAGCAAGCGGCGGGTAACGGGGCAGGGATCGCTCACGGTGTGGACCTCCGACAGGGGATGAAGCGTATCACTCGGGTTCGGGTGAAGCGTATCACCTTGGCTGCCTAGGAATGGTTGCAGCCCTAACCCCCTTGGGACCGTAAAAGCGTCCGGTTAGGACGCCCATCGTGTTGGCACGACTCCTGCTTTGTGGGCCTGTCGGAGAGAGGCAACTAGCCATGAAACACGCTCTTACCTGCGCTGCGGCGCTCCTCGCCGTAGCCCTCAGCGCGCACGCTGGACCTCAGGAGCAGCTGACCGAGATCCTGATCGACGCCTCCGAGGGGGCGAACCCAAGCGTGAGCTTCTTTCAGGGGCTCGGGCGAATCGGCACCGCCCAGGTCAACCAGGCCCAGGTCAAGGCGGCGATCGCCGCGGCCGAGGAGCAGGGCCTCGCCGTCAACCCGACCCTCAAGAGCATGCTCAACAACGTCAACGCGCTGCGGATCGAGAACGGCCGCGACGTGCGGATCCGCATGAGCAAGGAGACCAGCGTCGACCTCGCCGGCAAGGGCTGGGCCCACCTCAAGCAGGACGTCCGCTTCCGCGTCAGCCCCAGCGGCGACCGCCTCGACAAGTTCAAGGGCTTCAAGCTCGGCAAGAGCAAGAACGGCATGAGCATTACCCCGAACTCGATCGTGTTCTCCACCCGCGGCGACGGCACGCCGATCGCCACCATCGACCTCGGCCTGTTCGTCGGCAAGAAGGTGATCGAGCTCAAGCGCGGCACCAAGAAGGCCGAGCTGCAAGGCATCACCTCGACCCTCTCGCAGGGTTGACCATCCCCCATGCCCCACCGCACTGAGCGGTGGGCGTTCCCAACCTCGTTGTTTCGTACCTGTCCTGGGAGCACCCGCAGTCGTCTGCGGGTGCTCTCGTCTTTGGTTGGCGCCCCGGGGCCCGCAACGTGCCCGAAAACGGTGGCTGAGGCGCACCCAAAGGGAATCCGTGGGGTGCCCGCTGCGGACGATGTGAAGGCAGATCCCCCTTAAACCCTTGCCAGGTCGCTGGAAGCGGCACGGCACGGGGGCTGCGAACGATGGGGGAAAGAGGACACCCATGAAATCCCTACTCCTTACCGCGGCGCTCCTCGCCGCGAGCACCCTCGCCTACGCCGGTCCCCAGGAAGACCTCACGCGGATCCTGACCGAAGCGTCGGGTAGCTCGAACCCGAGCGTGAGCTTCCTCGAGTCGATTGGCTCGCTGGGCAACGCCGACCTGAGCGCGTCGCAGGTCGCCGCGGCCGTGCAAGCCGCACCCGTGCACCCGGCGCTGCGCCCGGTGCTCGATCGCGTCAGCCGCATCCGAATCAGCGGAAGCACGGTTCGCTTCGACTTCAGCCAGGCCTTCGCGGTCAACCTCGCCGGCCAGGGTTACGCCCACTTCAAGCGCTCCGTATCCTTCGAGCTCGACGGTCGAACCCTGAGGAGTTTCCGCGGCTTCAAGCTCAGTCAGAGCCTGAATGGGCTGAAGGCGACGCCTCGCTCGATCCGCTTCGGGAACCACGGCGGGGTCCCGTCCGCCTGGGTCTCCCTCCCGATCGTGGGCACCCGCCGGATCCCGCTGGTGCAGCAGTCGGCCGAGCTCGAGACCCCCGGCCTGACCGGCGGGCTTCGCTTCGGCTAACCTGGACGGCATGCGCTGCCTGATCCTCGCCTGCCTGATCGCGACCGTCTGCGGCTGCCCCGACTCGCGGCCCCCGCCCAGGGCCCCCAGCGCGGAGGCGCCCAAGCCGACGGAGACCGCGCCGGCCCCGCCCCCGACGCCAGCCACGCTGAAGGCACTGCGCACGGCGTTCGAAGCCCAGCGCGACGCGTTCCGTGCGGAGCCCAGCGTCGAGGGCTGGGAGGCAGCGATCGCGGCGCTGAACGCGCTGCGGGAGCGCGCGCAGGTGCGCTTCGACGAGCTCGGCGGCTACGACGCCGAGACCCTGGACGAGGAGGGCGAGGCCGCCCTCGAGATCCTCGAGGACTACGAGCCGGTGGAGCGTGACGACCTGGTGCGCGCCCGACCCGAAGGCAACCAAAGCGAAGAGCCGGCGGACGCCGGCTCGGGAGGTGGTCGCTAGCAGCAGCGGCTCAGGCTGCGCGCTGGGAGCTCTCCTCGAGAATGCACTGCACCCGGTCGGCGAGCTGGTCGAGGACGAACTCGTCGCGCTGCTCGGGCTGCAGCCCTTCGCGGTCGAGCACCGCGAGCAGCAAGGGCCGCCCGTCGACCTCGAACCGGATCGCCGACAGCCGGCCCGTCGGAGCGCTGATCGAGTAGCGGCCGTAGGGGTGCGCCTTGGCCTGACGGAAGAGCTGATAGCTGGCCTCTGCGGCGGCCTGCTCGGCGGCCGTGTCGACCTTGGACCCTGCCATGACCATGCCCTCGGCCGTACCCAGCACCGCCAGGGCGTAGTCGTTTTGCGCAGAGCGTACGCGCAACAGGTTACGCAAGCTAAAGGACGCGTCCGTACGGGGATCGAGTCGCCGCTCGCGCATTAGCTTCCGCCTTCTCTCTCGCCACCGGGCCTGGGACCAGGACGCGTCCTGCCCCACCCATCGACCAGACGAGTTGGCGTCTTGAGCTAAATCCACGCATTACCTCACTCTGCAACACACCTGCAATTGCGTAGCCGGCGTAAACCCCTCACGGAGACGATGAGGTGTGAACAGAGGGCGCCAGGCCCGGATCGAATTTGGGGAAACCGTTCGCACTCCGTTGCAGTGCAACGGAACGGACCAGCCTCCTAAGTCTTTATGCAGTGGAGTCTGGTCTACTCGGGGGGTAGCCCGTAGCGCTCGGCCAACCCGTGTTTGCGCAGTCGGTAGTAGAGGGTGCTGCGGTTGATCCCCAGCACCCTGGCCGCCCCTGCCTTGGATCCCTTGGCGGCTTCCATCGCTCGAACCAGCTCGTCGCGCTCGACCTTCTCCAGCATGTCCGGCAGCGCAGCGTCGGCGCTCGCGGGACTGGGCGCTGCAGGAGCAGGCTTTACGCTCAGGTCGAGGAAGCGCAGGTCGTCGGCCTCGATCCGTGACCCGGTGGTGCAGAGGATCACCGCGCGCTCGATGACGTTCTCCAGCTCGCGCACGTTGCCGGGCCAGGCGTAGCTCACCAACCGCTCGAGGGCAGCGCCGGAGAGGTCCTCGAGCTGGGTCCGGCCTGCCTCCCGCGCGTGGCGGTGGAGGAAATAGCGCGCCAGATCGGGGAGGTCCTGGGTCCGCTCGCGCAGCGGCGGCACATGGATGGGGAACACGTTGAGGCGGAAGTAGAGGTCCTCGCGGAAGGTGCCCTCTTGGACCATCGCCTCCAGGTTGCGGTGCGTGGCGGAGACCACGCGCACGTCGACGCGCACCGTCTCGGTGCCGCCGACCCGCTCGAACTCGCGCTCCTGGAGCACGCGCAGGAGCTTGGTCTGAATGGCGGGGGAGATGTCGCCGATCTCGTCGAGGAACAGCGTGCCACCGTCGGCGAGCTCGAACCGACCCGGCTTGCGCCGCTCTGCCCCGGTGAAGGCGCCCTTCTCGTGCCCAAAGAGCTCGCTCTCGAGCAGGGTCTCGGGGATCGCGGCGCAGTTGAGCTTGACCATCGGCTCTTTGCGCCGGGGGCTCGTCTCGTGCAGACAGCGCGCGATCAGCTCCTTGCCCGTGCCCGTCTCCCCGCGGATCAAGACCGTGGAGCGGGTCGAGGCCACCTTCTGCACGTCGGTCATGACGTCGCGCAGCCCGCCGTCGGAGCCGACGATCGCGCTGGGGTCGTAGTCGGCGGAGAGCTCGCCTTCGAGGTAGGCGTTGACCTGCTTGAGTTGCTCGATCAGCCGCTGCCGGTCCTTGACGAGCATGAAGCGCTCGATGGCCCGGCGGATCGTGATCCGCATCTCCTCGACGTTCCAGGGCTTGACCACGTAACGCGCGACGTCGCCCTTGTTCACCGCGTCGAGGATCGACTCGGCGTCCTTGTAGGCCGTGACCACGATCCGCACCGTGTCCGGCCGCAGGGTCTTGGCCTGCTCGAGGAGCTCGACCCCGGTCATGCCCGGCATGCGCTGGTCGGTGAGGAGCACCGCGGGCTCGCACTCACGCAACAGCTCGAGCGCCTCCTGGCCGCTCTCGGCGAGGCGCAAATCGAAATCGCGACGGTAGTTGAGCCGGAACACCTGACGCTGGTCCGGCTCGTCGTCGACGAAGACGATGGGGTGTTGGGTGTAGTCGACCTCGGTCACCCGGGGATTCTAGCCTGCCGTCATGCCGGGCGTAAGCACCCTCCGGGGTGGGCTGTGGGATACTGCGCCTCGCTGACACGAGGAGTCGGATCCTGATGAAAGCCCTCAAGACGATCTTCGAGAACAACGCCGCCTGGGCCAAGCAGGCCGTCGAGAAAGATCCGGAGTTCTTCGACCGGCTGTCCAACGTGCAGAAGCCCGACTTCCTCTGGATCGGCTGCGCCGACAGTCGCGTCCCCGCGAACCAGATCTGCGGCCTCCAGCCAGGTCAGGTGTTCGTCCACCGCAACGTGGCGAACCTCGTGGTGCACACCGACATCAACTGCTTGAGCGTGTTGCAGTACGCGGTCGAGGTCCTCCAGGTCAAGCACGTGATCGTGTGCGGCCACTACGGCTGCGGCGGCGTGCTAGCCGCCCTCGGTGACAAGCCCCTGGGGCTGATCGACAACTGGATCCGCAACATCCGCGACATCCTCGATCAGCACAGCCGCTACCTGGAGAAGCTCGAGGCCGAGGAGCGCGGCCGGCGCCTGGTCGAGCTCAACGTCGCCACCCAGGTGGAGAACCTCGGCAACACGACGATCGTCCAGGACGCCTGGGCCCGGGGGCAACAGCTGACGATCCACGGCTGGGTCTACAGCCTGAACAACGGGCTGCTCAAGGACCTCGACCTCTGCATCTCCGACAAGAAGTCGCTGTCCAAAGCTCACCGCCTGGCTCACCCCAGCAGCTGATGCCAAGGGCCTCTCACCCCTGACGGGTCGAGGCTCTCGCCCTACTCCTTACGCTGGGGGGGCTCCCCGCAGAACGCGGTGACCGCCCCCCGCAGGGCCTCTTCCAGCGCGTCGCGCACGGCGCGGGTGTGGCAGGGGATCTCCAACGAGTCGTCGAGGATCAGCTTGGTCCCGCCAAAGAGGCCACCTGACTCGCGCCCAATGCTCAGCACGTCTCGGTAGTAGGCACCCACCCGAGGTCGAGTGCTGCAGAACACTCGACGGTCGGTGAGCACGGTGCCGCGGTCCCCGTGGCCGGCGAGGCTGCTGTCGTAGACGGCGATCACCCGCTCACCGGACTCGAGGTTCGAGACGTAGGTCCCCAACGCGAGGTGCAGCGGGCTCTCCGGGATCCGCGGCGCGGTGTGGACCTGGTAGACGCGGCGCAGCGCGTCCTTGATCGCTTGCTCGGCGGCCGCGGCCATTTCGGCGGTGGCGCCGCCCTCGGTGCGGGCCTCGCCGTCCTGGGCGATCACCGACGCCGAGCGCTTCTGGTAGTCGCCCTCGAGGATCCGCTGGTAGAACCCACCGCGGACCCACTTGTCGATCTCGTGCGCGCGCACGACGACCCAGGGGTGGGAGCGGTCGAACTCGAGCAGCGCACGCCACACCCCGTCGAGCTTCCCGAGCTCCGAGTCCTGGAACTCGCGCACCTGCTCCATGAAGGCCTCGAGGTTCAACTCGCGCGCGATCCGCGCGCCCGGTCCGGCGCCGAGCTTCATGTTGGCGCGCAGCGCCACCTCGGGGTCCTGCACCGCGAGCAGCCCCGCGCGATCCGCGGTCAGCTCGGCGCAGCGGCTCCAGGCCTGGAGCGCGACGATCAGCCCCAGCCGCACCAGCCCCCCGAGGGGCGTCATGTCGCTCACGAGCTGCAGGACGAGGCCAAGGTGCATCGCGACCATGCGGTAGAGCACGTGGCCAGCGAGGATGTGCCCCATTTCGTGGCCGAGGACGTAGGCGATCTCCTCGTCGCTGAATCCCTCGACCAGGCCAGAGGTGACCACGATGAAGGGCGCGTCGACGCCGGAGGTGTAGGCGTTGATCCGCACGTCGTGCTGGAGGTAGAGCGGCGGCGGCTCGATGTCGAGCACTTCGGCCACCTGCTTGTGGAGCGCGTAGATCGAGCCGACCTGGCGCTCGCTGAGGCGAATGTTGCTCGACTCGTTGATCAACCGCCCCACGCGGTCGAGCCCAACGTTGGCGAGGCCCCGCATCAGCCGGTCGAACCCCGCGGTCCGCTTGAGCCGCTCGAGCGCGGCGCGGTCGGCCTCGTGCTCGAACGTCTGGCTGGAAATGGCCTCCAAAACGACCCGTTTGGGCATGCGTCCTCCGCCCTGAGCTTACTTGGACCCGGAGCGCCGCGCTGTAGAGCAAGCTCTAGACCGGGCGTGCTTGAATTCTAAACTCCTACGAGCAAGCAACTTCCACCTTCGCCTGGCTTGACCATCCGCCACTGGAGTGCTACCAAGGAGGGCAGCGCCGCACCGCGCAGCATGGGGGGATCGTGTCCCGCAACCACAGCTCACGGACGATGGACGTCGACCCCGACTCCACCGGAGGTCGGGTCAAGCGCGTCCGCAAGTCGGACCCCAGGCCCCCGCGGGTCAAGACTCAGATCACCTCGCCCCCCGAGGGCGCCGTCTTCAGCCGCAAGCCGAGCGAAGCGCGTCCCAGCACCATGACCACCCTCGGCCTCGCTCCCAGCGGCTCGGGCGACGCCCCCAAAGAGCGCTACGCCGTCGCCGAAGAGATCGGCCGTGGAGGAATGGGCCGGGTGCTGCTGGTGGAGGACACCGACCTCAACCGCGAGGTCGCGATGAAGGTGCTCCTGGTCGACGAAGAGACCGACGGAATGGACGCGGAGGGGCTGCAGCGCTTCGTCGAAGAGGCGCAGATCAACAGCCAGCTCCAACACCCCAACGTGCTCCCGGTCCATGACTTCGGCCTGACCCCCGAGGGCGAGCTGTTCTTCACGATGCAAATGGTCCGCGACGCCGACACCATCGCGGACGTCCTCGACCGCATGCTGGCGAACGACGCGCACACCTTCCTCGAGTTCACCTTCGAGCGACGCGTGCAGATCGTGCAGCAGGTGTGCAACGCGCTCCACTACGCACACGAGCGGGGGGTGATCCACCGGGACCTCAAGCCCGAGAACATCCTGATTGGCCAGCACGGCGAGGTCTACCTGGTCGATTGGGGGATCGCCAAGCTCCTCGACGCCGAGGCGGGCGAGGTCCACACCCTGCGCACCGACCAGCTGCTCGAGGGCGACGGAGTGGCGCTCGAGACCCAGGCTGGAGGCTTGATGGGGACGCCCGCCTACATGGCGCCCGAGCAGGTGATCGGCATGCACGACGCGGTCGACGAGCGCACCGACACCTACGCGCTGTGCGTGGTGCTCTACGAGTTCCTCACCCTGCACTACTACCTGGGCCGCGTGGACGACTCGATGCGCAAGCTGATGAAGGCGATCCTCAACGTGCGGCCCCCCGACGCCGAGTCCCACTACAGCCGCCGCAACGGCCGGGTGCCCCGTCAGCTCTCCCGGATCTTGCGCAAGGGCCTGGAGAAGAAGCAAGACAAGCGCTACCAGTCGGCGCAGGAGCTGAGCGAGGCGCTGCAGAAGTGGCTCGAGGGCAACGCCCCGATCGTGTGCCCGGGGACGGCCATGCAGTGCAACATGCGCAAGTTCAGCCGCCTGATCGACCGCCGGCCGGTGCTCGTCCCCGCGGTCACGATCACGTTCCTGATCCTGCTCCTCGGCTGGAGCGTGACCGCCACGGTGCTCGCTTTGCGCTAGCCCCACGTCCCGGCCGGGCCGAGAAAGTCACGGACCGCTTTCGCACCCCGAGCGCCGCTCCGAAGACCCGCTGAGGCCTCACGGCCAGCGACCCCGCAGCCTTGGGCTGGGCGGTCCAGGGTCCCCCCCCTGGGCCGCCCGGACCCGGGCGTCTGCTACTGATCCTCTTTCATGAGGTCGGTGGACTTCTCGTCACCCTCGGGCTCGACGGTTTCGCCCTCGTCGGAGCCGCCGTCTTCCTTCATCAGGTCGGTGCTCGTCTCGTTGGGCTCGTCGGCGGGCTCTTCCGGCTTCTTCTCCGCGGCCTCGCCGCCGCCGCCGTCGCGCCACCAGGCCTGGAAGCTCATCATCAGGTCGATGAACTCGCGCCCGTCCTCGACGTTGTTGTGCAGGATCACCGAGAGCTCGCGCCCGGCCGCGTCGTAGAGGAAGGTCCGCGAGTTCTCGTAGAGGTCGATCCGCGCCAGCGCGGAGAACAGGATCGCGGCCTTGCCCTGCTGGGTGTACCACCACGGCGAGAGCCCGGTCGCCTCGTAGACCACGGCGTCGTCCTGGACTTCGGCGTTGGTGATCCGCGGGGCGCGCGCGCGGACCAGCAGGTCGCGCAGTCGGCTCTCGGCGGCGTCCCTGCCCAACTCGCTGACCAGTCCGGTGTTGGGGGAGTGCGGCAAGGGGGCGACACAGCCGGTGAGCGCGCAGAGCGCGAGGCTCGTGACCAGGATTCGAGGGAGCATGACCGCCACCTTTCGGGAGGTTCGAGCCTTCGGCCCGTTGGGAATTCAGCGCATAGGATCGGTCGAATCGCTGTCGATCTCCAGTCCCCCCGCAAACCAAACACGTAAGCGACGGTTCCGGTGGGCCTTAAAGATTTCTGACCCCCATCTTCGGGCTGACGTTGTGAAGCCAGTCTCAGGGGCTCAGCGAGCCTGAAGCAAGGAGCCGTTCATGAAACCCGCCCACCTCGCCGCAGCAGCCCTCACGGTCGCTGCGACCTTCGTCACCCTCCCCCTCCTGGGGCAAGAGGCCGACTCACCCACCGACACCAGCCGCTTCCTCATGCACCTGGCCACCGACCGCCCCACCTACCGACCGGGCGACACGGTGCACCTGCGCGGCGCCCTGCTGCACGCCTTCGACCGCCGCCCCGCGCGCGGCGCGAGCATGGCCAAGGTCGAGATCAAGGGGCCCCGAGGCGACACCGTGGCCAAGGGGTTCGTCAGCGGGTCTCAACCCGGGGTGAGCTTCGCCTGGACCATCGGCGCGGAGCTCGCCGGCGGGATCTACTCCGCCAAGGTCTCCCCTCAGCCTGGCTATCCGCCCGCTGAGGTCGAGTTCGAGGTCCGCGCCTTCCGCACGCCGCGGCTGAACACGGACCTGCAGTTCGTACGCAAGGTCTACGGCCCCGGCGACACCGCCGAGGCGACCCTCGAGGTCACCCGCGTCGAGGGCGGCGTGCCCGGTGGCGCGAAGGCGACCTGCATTGCCCGCGTCGACGGCGAGGAGGTCTTCCGCAAGCCGGCGACCCTCGACCCCAGCGGCAAGCTCCTGGTGCAGTTCACCCTGCCCGAGGCGATCGAGAGCGTGGACGCCACGCTGCTCGTCGTGATCGAGGACGGCGGCGTGCAAGAGACCGCCGCGCGCACGATCCCGCTCAGCCTGGGCCGCCTCGACGTGGCCTTCTACCCCGAGGGCGGTGACCTGGTCGCCGGGCTCCCGACCCGCGTCTACCTTCAGGCGAAGACCCTCACCCAGGACCCCGCAGACGTCCGCGGCCGGGTGCTCGACGCCGACGGCCAGACCGTCGCGCAGTTCTCCACCGAGCACGAGGGTCGCGGTCGCTTCGACTTCACCCCCGCCCCCGGCGTGAGCTACCAGGCCGTGTTCGACGAGCCCTCGGGGATCACCGAGCCCGTCGCGCTCCCCGCGGTGAAGGCCGAGGGCGTGAGCCTCACGAGCAGCGCCGAGCGGTTCGCTCACGACGCGAACCTCGCCTTCCAGGTGGCGGGCAACCTCGCCGGCGGCAAGGCACAGCTGGTGATCAGCCAGCGCGACCAGGAGCTCAGCTCCCAGCCTGTCGAGCTCTCCGCCACAGCGACCACGATCCAGGTCGCCGAGCTGCCCGCCTGGGCCGCTGGCGTGCTGACCGCCACGGTCTACGACGCCCAAGGGCGCCCCTACGCCGAGCGCCTCGTGTTCCGTGAGGCCCACCCCGGCGTCCAGGCCACGGTCGAGCTCAGCCCCGACCGCACGACCCCCCGCGGGCAGGTGAAGGTCAAGGTCACGACCACCGACGCCGCCGGCCAGCCCGTGCCCGCCTGGGTCTTCCTCTCGGTGGTGGACGACGCGGTGCTCGAGCGCCAGGACCCCCGCGACCGCGCGGCGCGCCTCCCGGCGCAGGTCCTCCTCGCCGACCAGGTGTTCGAGCTCAAGGACGCCCAGGAGATCTGGACCGACGCGGCCAAGCTCGACCTGCTGCTCGGCACCCAGGGTTGGCGCCGCTTCCGCGTGCAGCGCAGCGATGCGTTCCTCAAGGAGCACGGCGACCGCGCCCTGCGCCTGCTGGCCAAGAAGGGCGAGCCGATCCCGGTCCCCCGCCCGCAGCGCTTGCGCGGCCGCGCCTTCGGCAACGCGGACGGCGCCGTGCTCGAGAAGGGCGCCGCCGGCGGTGCCCCGCCGCCCGCACCCCCGGAGGCGATGCCCATGGACGCCGAGGACGCGCCCAACGAGGCCCCCATGCCCGAGGACGAGCTGCTCGGCCAGCAGGAGGCCCAGCGCGAGAACCGGCAGGACGCAGAGCCGGTGCGCGACCCTGCCCCCCAGCCCGTCGAGGCCAAGAAGGAGCAGGCCGAAATGGACGACGCCCTCGCTGACGAGGACTTCGCCATGGGGGAGATGGAAATGGGTCGTCGGGCGCGCCAGCAGCAGGCCCCTCAAGGCCCGTTCGTGGTCGTCCGCCAGTTCGCCCACCGCCCCCAGGGCGGCGACGAGCGCGCCGACTTCGCCGAGACCGTCTACTACAACGGCGGGACGAAGACCAACGCCGAGGGCGTGTTCGAGACCACGATCACCCTCTCGGACTCGATCACGACCTACCGCGCCCGGGTGGACGCGGTCGGCGACGACGGCTCGCTGAGCAGCGCCGACGCCACCGTCGAGGCGGTGCGTCCCTTCTACATGGAGCCCAAGCTGCCCCTGGAGATCACCAGCACCGACGAGGTGCGGATCCCGATCTCGGTGGTCAACAGCACAGCGACGAACACCGAGGCTTCGATCACGGTGCAGGCTGGCACGACCCAGATCGCGACCCGCGGTCGTCCCCTGCCCGCCAACAGCCGCGAGCGTTTCCTGGTCACCGTGGGCGACGTGGTCCCCGGCGAGCACATGATCCGCGTGATCGGCACCTCCGCCGGTGAGCGCGAGTCGGTGGCGCGTCCGCTGAAGGTGGTGGCCGCCGGCTTCCCCATGCAGCACGACTTCGGCGGCCTGCTCTCGAGCGAGGCCCCCCTGGTGGGCGAGGTCACGATCCCCGAGCAGGTGACCCGGCTGAGCCTGGTCACCGACGCCAAGGCCTACCCGACGCCGATGGCGTCCCTGGGCGAGGCGCTCGCCGCCATGCTCCGCGAGCCCAGCGGCTGCTTCGAGCAGACCAGCTCGAGCAACTACCCCAACGTGATGGCCATGCAGTATCTCCGCTCACACCGGGGGATCGACCCCGCGCTGATCAGCAAGACCGCTGGGCTGCTCGACCGCGGCCTGGCGCGGCTGGTGTCCTTCGAGTGCGAGGAGAAGGGCTACGAGTGGTTCGGGGGCGACCCGGGGCACGAGGCGCTGACCGCCTACGGGCTGCTGGAGTTCAGCGATATGGCTGCGGTCGGCTGCGCGGTAGACGACGGCATGGTCAAGCGCACCCGCACCTGGCTCCTCGATCGCCGCGACGGCGAAGGGGGATACAAGCGCAATTCGCGCGCCCTCGACAGCTTCGGCGGGGCCCCGCCGGAGACGACCAACGCCTACATCACCTGGGCCCTGGCCGAGGCCGGTGAGACCGAGATCGGCAAGGAGATCGACGCCGTGGTCGAAGGCGCGCTGGCCTCCAAGGACAGCTACGTGCTCGCGCTGGCCGCGAACATCTGCCTCAAGGCAGGGCGACTCGACCACGCCAAGGACCTCGCCCGCAAGCTGGCCGAGGCCCAGACCGAGGAGGGCAACGTCGCGGGAGCGGTGACCTCGATCACCCGCAGCGGCGGCCGCAGCCTGCACATGGAAACGACCGCGCTCGCGATCCTGGCCTGGTTGCGCCTCGAGGAGCACACGTTGAACCTCGAGCGCGGTATGACCTGGCTCGTCGAGCAGTGCAAGGGCGGCAGCTTCGGCTCGACCCAGGCGACGGTGCTCGCCCTGCGCGCGATCGTCGCCTACGACGCGCTCAAGGCCACCCCGCGCAAGCCGGGTGAGGTGCAGCTCTTCGTCGACGGTGACCTGGTGCACACCGTGCCCTTCACCGCCGAGCACGAAGGCCCGGTCGAGATCCCGGCGTTCCACGACCGGCTGAGCACCGGCACACACAAGCTCGAGCTGCGCATGGTCGGCGGGAGCCCGCTGCCCGCGTCGGTTCGGATCGCCTACCGCACCCCGCAGCCGCCCTCTTCGGATGCCTGCAAGGTCGCGCTCACGACCACGCTCGAAGACACGCAGCTGGTCGAAGGCGAAGGCACCGAGCTCCTGGTGAAGCTGCGCAACACCACCGCCGAGGGGCTGCCCATGACCATGGCGATCGTGGGGATCCCGGGAGGCATGGAGGTGCGCCCCGAGCAGCTCGAAGAGCTCAAGCGCGCCGGGCGGATCGACTTCGTCGAGACCCGCCCCCGCGAGGTGATCCTCTACTGGCGCGACATGGAGCCGTCGCAAGAGGTCGAGCTCGCGCTGAGCCTCGTGGCCCAGATCCCCGGGCGTTACACCGCGCCCCCCTCACGGACCTACCTCTACTACACCGACGAGCACAAGCAGTGGGTCCCCGGCTCGCAGGTCGAGATCAAGGCCCGCTCCGGAGCCGAGTTCAGGTAAGCGCGACCTCAACCTGTGTCGTGACGAAGCGCGCGGGCCCGCAGGGCACGCGCGCTTCGTCCTTTGGTTAGCCTGCTCCCATGACCGAAGCTGCCCCTGGCTTGACCCGCCGCGAGTGGGTGCGCGCGCTGACGCTCCTGATCGCGGGGCTCGTCGCCGTGGTGTGCGCGCCCTCTTGCTATCGCGCCGTGACCTACGCAGCGGGCTCGCGAACCGTCATGGCCCGGGTGCTCAGCTGCAAACAGCGCGGCCGGCAGCACGTGGCCGAGGTTCGCTACGTGGACTTCACCGGTGCGCAGCAGACCGCCACGGTCACGAGCCTCGCCCCGGACCACGACGAGGGCGCCCCGGGGACGGAGCTCGAGGTGCTCGAGCTCACCCATTGGCCCTATTCGCTGACCCCAGCCAGCGAACACGGGAGCGACGTGCTGCTCGCCTGGGTGGCTGCCGTGGTCTTGCTCGTATCGGGGATCGTCGTCACCCGCGGCGGACGGTCCGGATCGCAAGCGGAGGGCCTCGGAGAGGCCCCCTGACGACTACAGGATTTCGACCGCGATCGACGCCAGCCGGCTGCGCTCGCTCTTGGTGAAGCGCACGTGCCCGGCGATCCGCTGGTTCTTGAAGCGGTCGGCCACGTAGCTCAGCCCGTTGCTGCGGCTGTCGAGGTAGGGGTTGTCGATCTGGTAGGGGTCACCGGTGAGCACGAGCTTGGTGTCGTGCCCCACCCGGCTGATGATCGTCTTCAGCTGGTGCGGGGTCAGGTTCTGGCACTCATCGACGATGATGAACTGCCCGTGGATCGAGCGCCCACGAATGAAGGTCAGCGGCTCGATCTCGATGATCCCGCTCTTGAGCAGGTCGTTGAGCTTCTTCTCGGCCTCGCCCGGCTCCTTCCGCTCGCGGAGCACGAAGCGCATGTTGTCGAAGATCGGCTTCATCCAGGGCATCAGCTTGTCCTCGGCGGTGCCGGGGAGGAAGCCAATGTCGCGCCCGAGGGGCATGATCGGCCGCGCCACGAGCAGCTTCTCGTACTTGTGCTGCTTGAGGGTCAGGTGCAAGCCGGCGACCAGCGCGAGGAGCGTCTTGCCCGTGCCCGCCTGGCCCATCAGGCTCACCAGGCTCAGGTCGGGGTCGAGCAAGAGCTCGAGCGCGATCCGCTGCTCGAGGTTCCGCGGCGCGATCCCCATCAGCGGATCGGACTTGGTCGCGAAGGGGCGCAGGGCGTGCGGTGTGGCGCTGCCGTTGAGCACTGGCCGCGCGAGGGCGGTGTGCTTGGGGTTGCCGTTGGCGCGCAGGAGCACGGCCTCGTTGGGGTTCAGCTGCTCGGCGAGCTCGCTCTCGAGGGAGCGCTCCTTCATCAGCTGGTCGATCGTCTCCGGGTTCACGCTCAGCTCGCGCCAGCCAGGGTAGCTGTCGTCGACCGACGGCACCTTGTCGGTCTCGAAGTCTTCGACTCGCAGACCCAGCGCGTCGGCCTTGAGCCGCATGTTCACGTCCTTGGAAATGAACGTCACGTCACGCCCGTCGCGCGCCAGCCGGTAGGCCACAGAGATGATCCGGTTGTCTGGCGTGTCGTCGCGCAGCCCGCTGTCGATGAGGAACACCGGCTTCATGTCGACGATGATCAGACCGCCCTGGTCGTTGATAGGCGCGCCTTCCTGCAGCGACCCCTCGGTGCGGGCGCGGTCGAGGATCCGGATCACCTGCCGCGCGTTGCGCCCGAGCTCGTCGTTGTGCGACTTGAACTTGTCGAGTTCTTCGATCACGTCGACGGGGACGACGACCGTATTGGCTTCGAACTCGAGCAAGCAGCTCGGGGAGTGCAGCAACACGTTCGTGTCGAGCACGAAGAACTTTCCGCCGGGACTCACGATCCAGTCACCTCTTCCACGTAACCGAGACAGGCGTCGTAGCTGGGCTGCGCACAGTAGGTGTCGACCTGCTCTGGGGTCATGCGGCTGCGACTGCGCTCGAGGAGGTCGGCCTTCAGCCTCGCCTCGAGCAGCAGCACGCCGTAGCGCGAGAATCGCCCCTCCGCAGGGGTCGCCCAATAGGCTTCGAGTTCGCTGGGGAACATCATCTCCCCCAGGGTCGCCGTCCAAAAGTCGTCGCGCGCGGAGCGCCCGAGGGCGTCCTCTGCGCCGAGGAGCTCGGGCCTCAGCTCGGGTGCCGAGACGGGCTGGGGGGGATCGGGCGTCCCGCAGCCGGCGACGAGCCCCAGGGCGCTCATCCAGACCCCGGTCGCACGGCTACGCCTGCGCGGGCGGTGCTGAGCGTGGGGTGGGGACATGCGCGATCCTGTTCGTCCGCTCACGATACCTCAGCCCCCCCCCGCGCGCACCGCGGGGGGACGGGGTCGAAGCCGCCGTCGCTGACGGGCGAGCAGCGGACCAGGCGCAGAGCCGTGAGCAGCGACCCCCGCAACACACCGTGCCGCAGGTAGGCGTGGAACCCGTAGCGCGAGCAGGTGGGCTCGAAGCGGCAAGCCGGCGGCATCAGCCGCGAAGCGCTCAGCTGGTAGAGCCCGATCGCGCCGACGCAGGCCAGGCGCAAGGGCAGCCCGGCGAGGGCGAACACGAGCTCGAGAGGTAGCGGGAGCCTGGCGCGGGCGATCGCCCTCGCCGCGGGCGCGGTCCCGTCGGGGTCGCCCTGGCGGACCGCCGCGCGCCAGCCGGCCTCCCCCCGGTCGAAGCGCCGAGCCCAGGCTGGGAGCGTCAGCCCGACCGCCAGCATCCCGAGCACCCGCACCGCGGTCGCCCACGGCGCGGGGTCGTCGAGCCAGGCCCACACCGCGAGGTGCGCCGCGAGGGCGGCGCACGCGGCCGCTCCCCGGCGAGCGAGGGAGAGCTCGCGCTGCCCCCCAGCCTCGATCCCGTTACCGAGGAAGCCCAGGCTGCCGAGCGCGAGGCCAAAGGCCACCTGACCGCTCTCCACGGGGATCACGACCCACGCGAGCCCGGCGCCGGCGGCCGCGAACAGCGCGGCGGAGATCGCGTCAGCGACCCCGGAGTCGAGGAACCCCACCTCCGGCGCGCTCAGCGCGACTCCGCCTGCTTCTGCAGTCGCCTCGTGACCTTCCGCACGCACTGCACCAGCGCTTCACGGAGGCTGGCGAGGTCCGGCTCTGCGCTCCCCCGGGGAGGAGAGAGCAGCACGTCGACGCCGCGCGGGAGGTTCTCCTTCTCCAGACGAAAGGCCTCGCGATAGAGGCGACGCAGCCGATTGCGCGCCGGCGCACGTCCGTAGCGGCGGCTGACCGCCATTCCGACGCGGGAGTAGGGGAGGTCATTGAGCGCAACCAACACGCGAACCACGCCGTCTCCACCCCGGCGTCCCCGAGCCCGGAGCGCGGCGAACACCAAACGCCCCCGCACGTGCTCCGCTGGCCCCAGGCGGTCTCCTGCGCGGACGCCGGCGGGCAAGGGGTTCGAGAGGTTGGCGTGCTCAGAGCTCATGCAGCGATCCCTCCCATGGGATACTCTGCCTCAGCGAAACGGGGAACAAAAGCCCCAACTCGGGACGCCGCTGGATCCATGCTCCTGTCAGCGAGGTGGAGTCTCCAGGGGTGGGTGACTAGGTTGAAGGTGGAGTGAAGGCGGCCATGGACCCGATCGAGAGCACCGTCGCGACCCGCGAGGCCCAGTGAAGGTCCTCCTCGTCGACGACTCCCTGCTCTCTCGCAAGGTCCAGGCCAAAGTCCTGCGAGAGGTCGGCGCCAGCGAGATCCTCGAGGCCAAGGACGGCCTCGACGCCTTCGCCAAGCTCGAGGCGAGCGGCTTCGAGGTGGACCTGGTGCTCACCGACTGGAACATGCCGGGGCTCGACGGGGTCTCGCTGATCAAGAAGATCCGCGAGCACCCCCGGGGCGGCAGCTTGCCCGTGATCGTGATCTCGAGCGAGTTCGAGCAGGACAAGATCGGCCAGGCGTTCAAGGCCGGCGCCAGCGCCTACGTGACCAAGCCCTTCCGCACGGAGGTCCTCCGTCAGCGGATCGCGTCGGTTCGAGGGATCGCCGACATCACCGGGTCGAACAAGCCCGTGCTCGAGGGCGACCTCGCCCGCCTCGGGTTCGCCGAGCTGGTGAGCTTCCTCAACTACTCGCAGAAGTCCGGCGAGCTGCTGATCTCCCTCGACGGCGGCGAGGCGGGCGCCTCGTTCGAGAAGGGCGAGGTGCACGACGCCTGGATCGGTCGCTTCTCGAGCGAGGCCGCGTTCCGCGCGCTGACTCGGCTGCAGCGCGGCTCCTTCAGCTTCCACGAGGGGCGTCCCCCCCGCACCCGCCGGATCGAGGCCCCCACGCTCTCGCTGCTGATGGAAGCGGTCAAGGCCCTCGACGAGGAGAGCCAGGGTGCCTGAGGCCCCCAGCGGACGACTCAGCCTGGTATCGACCGACGGCGCCCAATCGGTCGTCCACCCCCTGGCCCCCGGCCCCAACTCCGTGGGCTGCGCGGTCGACAACGACCTCGTCGTCAGCGGTCAGGGGGTGATGCCCCACCACGCGGTCCTGACCCTCGAGGGTGACGAGGTCGCCCTCCGGGATCTGTTCGCAGGGGAGACCCGGATCAACGACGTGCCGTGCACCAGCGGCACCCTCCGCGCAGGGGACGCGCTGACCCTGGGGAGGACCCGCCTGCGGCTGATGCAGGTGGCGACCACCACGCGCATGGCCCGCCCCGACCCGAAAGACGACACCACCAAGCGCACCCAGCGGCGGAGCCTGCAAGAGAGCGGGGGCTTCCGCCGCGCCTCGAGTCGACGACTCGCCAGCGGGGCGCTGCCCCGCACGCGGCGGACGGGGGAGGAGCCGACCTCGGCGCGCCGGCGCCGGCCCTCGGGGCAAGGTCAGGTCGACGGGCGGCAGACCAGCGGGACCCGACGGCGGCCCCGCGGCACCAAGGACTGGCTGGGCGAGCTCAACCACGACCCCGAAGAGACCCAGGGGATCGCCAAGCCCAAGGGCGGGGCTACCCAGGAGCTCCAGGAGCGACTCAAGCGCTTGACGACCCGCCTGCGCAAGGCCGAGACCCGGGCGCGGAGCGCCAAGGAGCGGCTGAAGCACCTCGAGCAAGAGGGGAAGGCTGCGTCGCCGAGCACCGGCGGGTCGCTGCAGCACTTCGACCTCTCCAGCCTGCACGAGCTCTGCTCGTCGATGGTCGACGAGCCGGACCTCGAGCGCGTGCTGGAGTTGATCGCCGAGGGCCTGCTCTACACCTTCGGCGCCGACCGCGCCGTGTTGATCCTCACCGAGGAGGACGGGCGCAACCCCCTGATCAACGTCGAGCGCGTGCGCGGCGGCGGAGACACCGACGAAGACACCCACGGCGTAGCTCCCGAGGTCCTCGAGGAGACCCTCTACACCCGGCGACCCCTCGAGGTCCACGACGAAGAGGGCGGGCTGGGCGGGCTCGCCGCGCCGATCCTGCGCGGCGGCCGGACCTTCGGGATCCTCTACTTCGAGCGCAACGAGCGCACCGGCGCGCCGATCCAGCTCTCGGACAAGCAGCTGATGAGCGTGTTCGCGACCCTCGCCTGCCTGGTGATCCAGCCGCTGATGAGCGAAGAGCTGACCTAGCTCGCGCGAGAGCCTTCGGCCCTACCGCAAGCCACGGACCGCAGCGAGCACTCGCTGCAGCTCGGCCTCCAGCTCCTCGAGGGAGGGCGCGCGCCCGGCGCGCGCCTCGCGCTCGACGGCGTTGCAGGCTCGACTGAGCGGCAGCGCGCCGAGGCTGGCCGCGTTGCCCTTGAGCGCGTGGGCCGCGCGTCCCGCGGCCTCCAGGTCGCCTTTGGCCAGCGCGGCGCGAGCCCGCTCGAGGAGGGCGGGGCCGTCGGCGAGGAACATCTCGCTCAGCTCGGCGACCAGGTCCGACTCACCGGGGGCGGCGTTGGACCGCAGCTCGTCGAGGAGCTCGAGGTCCAGGGGGGGCGTCTCGTCTGCCAGGGTCGACTCCTACTCCCCCCCCAGGGCCTTGTTCAGCTTCATGCGGAAGAACTGAACCATGCCGGGACTCGCGAACTCGGACTCGCGCGCTTCGAGGCACTCGAGGGCGACGCTGCACGCGGCCGGGTCCTGGCTCTTGCTCACCTCGGTCACGACATTGCCCAGCTCGACCTGAGAGCAGGTGGCCAGGCGCTGCCGCAAGCGGTCCAGCGAGGCGGCGTTCCCCTCGCTGCTCGACGCGGCGTCCTTGTCGGCGGTGAACCCGTTGAGCTGGGCGTTCTTCTCCGCTTCGGGCTCCGAGGACTGGGCGTTGGGCTTGTAGGTGGCTCCAGGGTCGTTGGCGACGGGCTGCACGTCGTCGGCCGCGAAGTCGCTGTCGGCCGGATCCTGGGCGGGGGGCTCGGGCGCAGCAGGTCGGTCCGCGGACGGCGACTGGAGAGGCGCGTCTGCCCTCTGCTTCTCGCTGAGGACCTCCAGCGCGTCCGTCTCCTCTTTCTGCCCACGCTCCCTGGCCACCCCTCGCCCGGCGTCCAGCTTCTTCGCGTCCAACGACGTCTTCGCTTTGGACGAGTCGCCTTCCCCCGCCAGCTCCTCGGCCTCGTCTCGTCCACCCTGGGAGGCGTCCGCCTGGCCGTCGCCGGTGCCGACGTCTCCGCCCAGCTCCTTGCGGGCGGCGCGGCTCTCGCCCATCAAGGAGCCGCCCGGCTCCAGCTCCGCGGGCATGGCGTCCTGCGAGATCTGTCGACTGGGCATGGGAGCGGGGGCAGCTGGAGCGCCGTCCCACCCCGCGGACGCCTCGGGCGCCCCCCTGCTGGCGACCCGATCGGCGTCGACCGCCGGCAACCGGTCGACAACCCGCGCCTCGGCGCGAACCTTGCCCGCGAACGTCTCGACGCCCCCGGCGAGCTCCTCGAGCACCTTCTCGCGGCTAATCGGGAAGCTGTGAGTGACCGTCCCGCCAGGATAAACGCAGGCGAGGGTCACCAGGATCCCGCCGGGAGTGTCGTAATACCTCCCGCCGACGGCGCCCTCCCAGCCGGTGCCCCCCAGCCGACCGCGCACGCCCTCCGCGTCCTTGAAGTCCTCGATCCCGTCGAGCTTGAACTCGATCTCGGCGCCCAGCTCCGAGGCGAGGAACTCGGGGATCGCGTCGGCCAACCAGGCGAAGTCCTCTGCAGAGGTCCCGTTCTCGAAGCGAGGGACCACTGCCAGCTGGGCGGGGCGGCTCGCGCTCTGCGAGAGCCCGCTGAGCCACATGTAGAGCCCGCCCGAGACGAGCAGCAGCAGCACCGCGAGGCTCCCCAGGCGCATGACCATGGAGGTCGTGGGCGGGGTGTAGCCCTCCTCGGGGGGCGTCGTCCGCGCGCCGAAGCTGGCCAGCAGCGCCTCGGCCTCCTTGGCGGCCGGAGTCTTGACCCGCACCGTGGCCGCGATCGCGCTGCCCAGGCCGCTGGAGGAGGGCAACACCCGGGAGCTGTCGTCACCGAGCGAGGGCAACACGCGCTCGAGGTCCTCGACGAGGGCCGCCGCGTCGGGGTAACGATCTTCGGGCTGCTTCTCGAGCAGCTTGTCGACCACCGCGATCAGCGACGGCGGGAGGTCGGGGCAGAGCTCCACCAGCGGCGGAGGCGGCGACGACATGATCTTGGAGAACAGCGCGACCGGCGTCTTGGCGTCGTGGGGAAGCTGTCCGGCGAGCAGCTCGTAGAGCACGACCCCCAGGGAGTAGAGGTCCGAGACGGGGGAGACCGAGTCGGTCGCGCACTGCTCGGGGCTGCTGTAGTGCGGCGTCCCCATGTAGATCCCGGTCTGGGTGATCGTCGAGACCCCGCTGCGGGCGAGCCCGAAGTCGGCGATCTTCACGTCGCCGTCCTGGGTCAGCAGAATGTTCTCGGGCTTGAGGTCGCGGTGCACGATCCCGCGCTTGTGGGCCGCCCCCAGCCCTCGCGCCGCGTCCCGGGCGATCTGCACGGCCTGGCGCGGGGAGAGCTTGCCCTGCTCGGCGAGCTCCTTGAGCGAGCCGCCCTCGATCAGCTCGAGGGCCATGAAGGCCACGCCCTCCTCAGCCGCGGCGTAGTAGACCTGGACCACGTTGGCGTGGCTGATCTGGGCGGCGAGCCTCGCCTCCCGCACGAAGCGATCGACGTATTCGAGGTCGCCGGCCAGCTGGGCGCTGAGGACCTTGACCGCCACCGGGCGCTGGAGGTTGGTGTCGTGGGCCAGGTAGACGGTGCCCATGCCGCCCTGACCGAGCTTCCGATCGACCCGGTAAGGACCCAGGGTCTTGCCAACCATCGATGGTGCTGACGTCGTGCTCACAACGTGTTCGACTCACCCCAGGGGCCTGTGGTTCCCGGCAACTCGAAGTCGCTCGAGCGGACCGGCACCGCAAGCCTAAGTTCAGCATAGCCACGTCTTTGCTCTGCCACCACGACCTCGCTCGAGGGCATCACAACTCACCTGCGAGAGTGGGGGTCAGCGGATTGCGGATGCTCGCCGACCCCTGTAGAATTTCGCGCCTAACTCGCGGAGTGGCAAGGGGCTTAGACATGAAGCGCGTCCGGAGACAGGCGGGGTGGCTGGCGCTGCTCCTCCTCTGCCCCCTAACGGGCTGCTCGTTGGAGAAGCTCGCCGCCGACAACATGGCGCCGGTGCTGCGCAAGACGGCGAACGAGTTCAACCGCTCGCCCATCGCCCGCTCGGCCCGCGAAGCGGGGCCAGGCCTGCTGGCGACCCTCAGCGGGATCGTGGCCGCCAGCCCAGACAACACGGAGCTGTTGCTGCTGAAGGCCGAGCTGAACGCAGCCTTCGGCTTCGCCTTCCTCGACGTGCCCGACCCGGAGTGGGCGGGCTACCACTACCAGGTCGCGCAGGCGGCGGCCCTGCACGCGCTGGCTCAGGAAGACGACGACCTCTCGGCGGTGGTCGCCGACGGCAGCAGCGAGGCGCTCCGCGCGGCGCTGGCCGAGAACGACGACGAAGACACCCTCCCCGCGCTGTTCTGGTGGGCCTTCGCCCGCGGCGCCGAGATCAACCTGCACCGCAACGAGCCGGGCGAGGTGGCCAAGCTCGAGCGCGTGGACGCGGTCATGGGCTGGGTCCTCGAGCGCGACCCCGGCTTCTTCAACGGCGGGCCCCACCTCTACATGGGGATCCGCAAGGGCCTCCTGCCCAAGAGCCTGGGCGGGAACCCCGAGGAGGCCGCCGACCACTTCGACCAGGTCCACCGCCTGACGAAGAACAAGCACCTGCTGGCCAAGGTGCTGCAGGCCGAATACTGCGCCCCCCACCTCGCGGCGACCGAGAGCGGCGCCAGCGTCGAAGAGATCCGCGACGCCCAACGCGCCGCCTGGGCCGCCTTCTACGGCGAGCTCAAGGACGTGCTCGTCGCCCCCGCCGACCTCTGGGCCGAGCAGGCGCTGCTCAACGCCGTCGCCAAGGACCGGGCGCGCCGGCTGCTCGCCGACCCCGAGGCCTACAACATCATGATCCCTCCGGGGGTTACCAACGAGTTTGCCCCTGAGGAAGAGGAGTCCTGGGACGACGACGAGGGGGAGTGGGAAGACGAGGGCGAGTAGCCCCCGCTGAATCCAACCCCCTCCCGCGCCGTTCTCAGGATCCACCCGAGGAGACGTCCCATGCGAATCAAGCCCACCCTGTTCACCTGCTGCGCCCTGCTGGCGCTCGGCTCCGGGGCCAGCGCCGCGCCCAAGAAGGCGATCCGCTTGCGGATCGCGACCCAGGCCCCCGACGGCACCGTCTGGATGGAGGCCATGAACGACATCAAGCGCGAGGTGAACAAGCGCTCCAAGGGCCGGGTGAAGTTCGAGTTCTACCCCAACGGCAGCCAGGGCGACGAGAAGGCCGTGATCGAGCGCATGGAGGCGCAGATCATGGACGGCGGCCTGTTCACGGGGATCGGCCTCGGCGAGATCCTGCCCAAGATCCGGATCCTCGAGCTGCCCTTCACCTACAACTCCACCGACGAGTTGGAGGCCGTCAAAGCCAAGCTCGAGGAGGAGTTCCAGGCGGGCTTCGAGGACAAGGGCTTCGTGATGCTGGGCTGGGCCGAGGTCGGCTGGGCCTACATCTTCAGCAAGAACGAGGCGCGAAACCTCGAAGAGCTGCGCAAGCGCAAGATCTGGCGCTGGCAGGGCGACCCGCTGGCCGAGCGCACCTTCCAGTCCTTCGAGCTCAACGGCGTGCCCCTCGCGCTGACCGGCGTGCTGACCTCCCTCGAGACCGGCATGATCGACTCGGTCTACAACTCGCCCTACGGCCTGGTGGGCCTCCAGTGGCACCGCGACCTGCGCTACATGAGCCGGATGAACGTCGGCCACGGGACCGGCGCGCTGCTCGTGCGCAAGCAGGCCTGGGAGAAGATCCCGGCCAAGATGCGCGACGGGATCGCCAAGCTCGCGCGCGAGCGGCTCGACGAGCTGCTGGTCGAGGTGCGCAAGAAGAACGAGGAGACCATCGAAGAGCTGCGCAGCAACGGCATGAAGATCATTCCGATCCCCGAAGAGGAGATGCCGCGCTACCTCGAGTTGGGCAAGAAGACCGCCGACGAGATGGCGGGCAGCCTCTACTCCAAGGAGCTGCTCGAGAAGGTGCGCGGGATCCTCGCGGAGTCGCGCAAGTAGTCCTCCAGACAAGCAAGTAGCTCCCCCCCATGTCGACCCCCGCCGTGGAGTCCCGAACGCCCCTCGTTCAGGCCCTGCTCAAGGTCCGTAAGCTGGACGAGGCCGTGCAGCGCGCCGAGGTCGGCGTGTGCGCGGCCTCGCTGCTGGTGATGATCCTGCTCGCCTTCGTGCAGGTCTTCCTCCGCCAGTTCCAGGGTGAGGTGTTCCAGCCGGTGGGCTGGTTCGACACGGTGACGCGAAACCTGGTGATCTGGGTCGGCATGCTCGGGGCGAGCCTGGCCACCGCGGAGGGGCGTCACATCGCCATCGAGGCGGTGCCGAAGTTCCTCCCGCCCAAGGGCCGGCGTCGGCTGGGCGTGGTGATCAGCCTCGTGACCGCCGGGATCTCGGGCCTGCTGCTCGCGCTGGTGCTGGTCTACCTGATCAAGAGCCAGATCCCGCGCACGCTGCCGATGTTCACCGTCGCCGCCCTCGACCTCAAGGTCTACCGCTGGCCGTTCCTCGTGGTCGTGCCCCTCGGGCTGGGGCTGATCACGGTGCGCTGCCTGCTGCGCGCGATCGAGGCCGTGGTCATGCCCGACGACCTCTACATCGACCACGCCGACGACCTCTCGGAGGAGCTCTCCGAGCACGCGGACGAGGACGCCGAGGCGGCCGCGCAGCTGCTGCTCGCTAGCGAGTCCTCGCGGCAAGGGCTCGACCCCGACTCGGCCCGCGCGGCCGTGCGCGCGGCGCTGGGGGACCCCCCCCAGACCCAACCCGTCGTGGCCCAGGGACCGCAGCCCAAGAAGGTCGTCGGTCGTTCGACCGACGAGATCCCGATCTACCGAGACCTGGCAGACGACGAAGACCTGCGCGAGCCCGACCCCGAGGCCGAACCCGAGGGCGAACTCTTGACCACCGCCGACCTGCTCGCGCCCTACGACCCCAACGCGCCCGAGCCCGAGGTCCCCCTCGACCTGGGGCGCACCGAAGAGGCGATCGAGCCCGTGCAGACCCCGCCCCCGAGCACCGCAGGCAGCGGCGGCCTGGAGTTCACCCAGCGCCTCCCCGAGCCGGAGCTCCCCGAGGGTGGCGGCGCGTCGGACGAGACCGTCGAGGAGGACCGCTCGTGAGCGCTCCCACCCCGACACCCGCCCCGCTCCCCTGGTGGCACCGCCCCCTCCCCTGGCGCTTCCGCGGCAGCCTGCTCGTGGTCGCCACCCTGCTCGTGCTCGTCGCCTGCAACGGCGAGGTCGGCGTCCTCGACGCCGTCGACGCCGAGCGCGAGGGTGCACCCAAGATCACGGCCGTCGAGCACGTCGCGCTCGGACCCTGGGGCCTCCTCGGCGAGGCCTACGCCGGGCCGTTCCACCCTGCAGGGCACGAGTGGGTCCTGATCTCGGGCGAGAACCTCGGCGAGGACTACAGCGTGTGGCTGGGCCAGACCCAGGTCTACCCCGAGCAGATCTCCCAGGCCCCTGACGGCACCTCGCTCCTGTTCCGTGCGCCAGCCACCGACCCGGGGGCCGTGCTCGACGTGGGCGTCGGCCTCGCCGACGACTTCGGCGAGGAGATCGAGCTGCGCGTGGTCGCGCGCGGGGCCTACACCACGACTGGGCTCAGCCCGACCCACGTCGCCTGCCTCGGGGTCGTGATCGCGATCCTCGCCCTGCTCGGCACGCCGCTGTTCGTCGTGATCGCCGCGATCACCTGCCTCGGCCTGTTCCTCGAGACCCAGCTCGAGTGGGGCTCGGGGTTCTTCACCCGCCACGACGCGCGCGAGGTCCACTCGGCCCAGGGCAAGGGCGTGAACCTGTTCATCAGCTGGCTCTCGCCCATGGGCGACAGCCAGCTGTTCATCGCGATCCCGCTGTTCACCTTCGCCGGGACCCTGCTCAGCGAGTCCAAGGCGCCGACGCGGCTGATCAACCTCTGCCGCGCCGTCGTCGGCTGGATGCCCGGCGGGCTCTCGCTGGTGACCCTCACCGCGTGCTGCGTGCTGACCGCGTTCACCGGCGCGTCGGGGGTCACGATCATCGCCCTCGGCGGCCTCCTGTTCCCCGTGCTCCTGCGCGAGGGCTACCCCGAGCGCTTCTCACTGGGCCTGCTGACCACCGGCGGGAGCCTGGGCCTCTTGTTCCCACCCTCGCTGCCCGTGATCGTCTACGGCGTCGTCACCCACCTCGACGTCAAGCGCCTCTACCAGGCGACCCTCGTCCCCGGGATCCTGCTCGTGGGGCTGCTGGCGATCGTGAGCTTCGTGATCGCGATCGTCTACAAGGTCCCGCGCCACACCTTCAGCGCGTCGGTGCAGGACCTGCCCAGCGCGCTGCGCGGCGCCATGTGGGAGCTCCCGCTGCCGGTGATCGTGCTCGGCGGGATCATGTTCGGGTTCATCGCCCCCGAGGAGGCGGCCGCGGTGACCGCCTTCTACGTGGTCGTCACCACGGTGTTCATCTACAAGGACCTCGGCGCCAAGGACCTGTTCAAGATCGTGCGCAAGACCGCGGTCCTCGTGGGCGCGATCCTGCTGATCGTGGGCACGGCGCTGGGCTTCAGCGACTGGCTGAGCCTGGTCCGGATCCCGCAGATGATCCTCGAGGCCATGCAGGCACACATTCACAGCCAGCTGACCTTCTTGATCATGCTGAACCTGTTCCTGCTGCTGGTCGGCTGCCTGATGGACATCTTCAGCGCGACCCTGGTCGTGGTCCCCCTGATCGCACCGGTGGCCCTCGAGTTCGGCGTCGACCCCTACCACCTCGCGGCGATCTTCCTCGTGAACCTCGAGATCGGCTACTCGACGCCGCCGGTGGGGATCAACCTGTTCATCGCCTCGCTGCGCTTCCGCCGCCCGGTGTTCGCGCTCTACCGCGCCTCGCTGCTGTTCATTGGCGTGCTGCTGATCGCCCTGCTCGCGATCACCTACATTCCCTTCCTCTCCCTGGGCTTCTTCCAGAGCGAGCTGCCCCACGTGTCGCTGCCGGAGGGGCCGCTGACCGTCGAGCAGTGGGGCGAGCTCGAGCTCGAGCCGGCCCGCGTCGCCGCTGGCGAGGAAGACCTCGAGAGCGCCAGGGCGCGCCTGGACGAGGCGCAGCGCGTGTTCGCGGCCGCGGAGGAGCAGAACGGGATCTCCTGGGGCAAGATCCAGAGCCAGATCGCCGAGATCGAGCGCAAGCTCAACGCCCGCGAGGGCGACGCCAAGGCGCTGCGCGCCGAGCGTGACGACCTCGAGCGCAGCCGCGACCCCCTGCGCCCCCACGCCGACGAGCTCGACACGGCGCGGCGGCTGGTGGCGGACCTCGAGCAAATGGGCCGCACCGTCTCCTGGCGCTCGCGGACCAGCGGCCAGTCCGAGGTCGGCCCGCGGTTCCCCCTGGGCGAGCTCGAGCCCGGCGAGCACCTGATCACGGCGACGATCATGGATAAACGCGGACACGTGGCCCAGGCGCAGATCCGGGTTACCGTCACGGCGGCTCCAGACGACGAGGACGACGCCTGGGACGACGAAGACGACGACGTGTGGGACGACGAAGACGAGGACGAAGACGGCGACGACACCGAAGACGGCGGCGACGACGAGGACCGCTGAGGTGACGCGCGAGACGGATCGGCCTCCCAGAGGCGTCCAGCAAGCAGGCGAGGGGACATGAGCGAAGCAGAGACCAAGAGCGAAAAGGGGCCGTTCGGCTCGGTCGCGGTGTTCGTGATCGGTGGCTTCATTGGCCTGGTCGCGCTCGTCTACGCGACGGCGCTGCTGAAGAAGCCGCCCCAGGGCCCGGTCCAGGAGCTACCCCACGCGGTGGTGATGGTCGAGTTCGAGACCCTCGGCAACAGCGCCGTGCGGTCCAGCCTGATCAAGCTGCAGCAGGACCTCGAAGCGCTGGGCCTGGCCACCATGGGCCCCCGCGACTACCCGATCCTCGTGCCCGGCGGCGAGCTCCCGACCCCCAAGGCCCTCGAGTCACTGACCGAGGAGGACTACGTGCTCGCCGAGCCCTGGCTGCGCGCTGGCGGCTGGTTGGTCCCGCGGATCTACGGCCCCGACCTCGACTCGGCGGTGATTCGCCTGGCCCCCAAGGATCGCGGCCCCTTCCCCTCGGGCACCGCGACGCGGATCCTAAAGCTCCTCGAGGAGTTCGAGGCCACGTCCGGCGCGGCGAACACCACCGCGGTCTACAGCCGCGCGCTGGGCCTGGACGAGGAGGCGGCCCGCTCGAAGATCAACGTCGACTTTGGCGTGCAGACCGCGAACGTGCGCCTGATCGCGTCCGAAGAGGGCAAGCTCTGGGACGAGGGGCTGCTCAAGCAGATCCACTCGGCGGTGCCCACCAACCCCCGGGTGCGCTCGGCGACGACCTTCGTCAACTTCGCGCTCTACGCCACCGCGGTCATGCGCAAGATCGAGAACCCGGAGCCGGACATGATCGAGTGGGGCAGCGTGCGCACCCTGGCCCACCTCTCGGGCGGGACCGGGCTCGTCTCCAAGGACGGGAAAATGGCTTGGCTCGAGGTGGCCACCGACGCCGAGGGCGAGGCGAACCTGAGCATCACGACGGCCATGGCCGCGCCCCTGCCCGCGCCCCCTGGCGTGCGGGTCGACGTCCCCCGCAAGCGCAAGTAGCCCGGCTCGAGCCCCTTCGCTCCTCAGCCGACCTCCGCCGGAGCGCCGACCACCAGGACCTGGTCCTCGATCCAAGCCCGCACCTGCCGACCGACTTCGAGGCGACCCAGCGAGGCGCGCTCGAGCAGCTCGCCGAAGGAGCGCTGCCCGTCGATCAGCGTCAGCAGCTCGCGGGTGTCGGCGTCGGCGTCGGCGATCAACGACGCGCGCAGCTTGCGGTCGACGAAGCGCACCACGTCCCGGTGCCCGACGAGGCGCCGCACGGTGTCCCACTCGGTCAGCCGCTGGATCGCCTCGAGCAAGAAGCGATCGGTGTGCAGCTCGATTCGAGCCGTGCCTTCCACGGGCTCCTCGAAGTCGTCGGGGAGCTCCTCGTCCACGAAGCGGAACTTCGCCTCGTCGTGGACGAGCAGCGCAAACAGCGGCTCGCGCACGGCCTCGCGCATGTCGTCCGCCAGCTCGTTCTCGTGCACGCACCCGGTGGGCTCGTCCTGCAGGTTCCAGCGCGCGGTGCCTTGCTCCACGTCGAGGAACTCGCGGGCGAAGCTCGCGGTGCCGTCGCCCGCCTCGCGTCGCATGACGAAGGTCTTCCCGTGCTGGAACACGAGGTCGATGGAGAGCTTGTCGTCGCCGACCTCGAGGGTCCCCGAGCGGCGCGTCGCCTGCAGCGACTCCAGCACCCCCGCCAGCCCGATCCCGGCCAGGTCGCCCTGGAACGAAGCCGGCTGCCCGCCGGAGTCCTGGGCGAGGCGGGCCTGGAGGTCGGCGCGGCAGAAGCGGGTCGAGTCGTCGCGGAAGCGCGCGCCGTCGAGGGCCAGCTGCTCTGCCTGCCGGGTCCACACCTCGTCGTTGAGCACGGCGTCGAGCAGCCACGCAGGGAGGGGACCCGGGGAGAAGCGGAAGCTCCCCGTCCACAGCAACGCGCGCTGCACGATCCCCTCGACCCACGTGCTGCGCGTCTCGCGGTCCTGCTCGGGGAGCCGCCGCAGCCCCTTGAGCAGAATGTCGCCCCGGTCCTGTCGCCGGCGGGTCGTCTTGCGCGCGGGCTTGGCCTCGCCGCCGCTCAGGCGCGGCAGCAGGGCGCGCCCCCGAGCGAGGATCTCGTCGTGGGCGGTGCGGGTGATCCGCCCGCTGCGCCCGCTGTCGATGGCCGGGAACAGGGGCACGTGCACCCTCCCCTCCTGCAGGTGGAGGCTCATGGTGGGGCCGTCGCCGCGGCCGATGGTCAGCCGCCCACTCTGGGAGTGCCTCCCCAGGAAGCCGAGCAGCTCCGGGGGCGACATGAGCACCAGGTCTCCCGAGAACGCCATCGCCCTCCTACCCAGGGTCCTGTTGGGCCAAGCGCAGCGTAGCCCAAGAGACGAGTCGACGCGAGCCGGCTACTCCTCGCGCAGGATCGAGAGGTCCTCGAGCACACCGTCGAGGCTCGGGTAGCGCTGCTCGCGGTCGTAGGCGCACATGCGGGTGATCACCTCCACGGCGTCCTGGGGAGACGCCATGAAGTCTTCGCTCCCGGGCGTCGAGAGCTCGGCCAGGAGCAGCTCGCGGTCGAGGGGCACCTCGCCCTCGAGCTCCTCGACCGACTCGTAGGGCCGCTTGCTGGTGATCAGTTCGTAGAACAGGATCCCCAGGCTGTAGACGTCCGAGCGTGGGTCCGCGCAGCCGGGGTCGGCCCACACCTCGGGGGCGGTGTAGCGCGGGTCGAGCCGCCGCTCGAGTCCCTTGGGGGTGCTGAGCTGGGGTGCGTGCTGCAGCAACGCGAGGTCGAAGTTGACGACCTTGGCCAGCCCGCCGGGGCCGACCACCACCGAGAGCGGGCGCACGTCGCGGTGGATCACCCCGCGCAGGTGAGCGTGGCGCAGCCCGCGGGCGGTGCCGACGATGATGTCCGCCTTCTCGCGCCAGGTGATCGCCCGATCTGCGGCTTCGCTGAGGATCTCCTCCAGGGTCCGCCCCTGGTCGACGTACTCCGTGGGCAGCACGAACTTGTTGTCGTCCCAGGCGAACATGTCGCCGGTGTCGATCAGGTTCGGGTGCACCCCCAGCAGGCGCATGGCGTCCTGGTCGTGAAAGATCGCCTCGATCTGCTGCTGACGCTGCTCCTCCGAGGTGTAGACGTCGAAGTGGTAGACCTTGAGGATCGTGCGCGGCCGGGTGCGAATGTAGCGGTGCTTGCCGAGGAACACCGTGCGCTCCTCGGTCTGGTTGATCCGCTCGATCACGTCGTAGAGCCCGATCTGCTTGACCCGCCGCCGGGCACGCAGGTCGAACAAGGCCGCGCAGATCGAGTCGTGCAGGTGCGTGATCGGCTTGACCCGCACGGGCAGGCGCTTGGCGTCGCTGAAGTGCTCGGCGGCCTCGTCGATGTGCACGATCTTGTTCGCTTGAGGATCGCGCACCCGGACCTTGGCGCGGGCGTCGGTGAGCAGGATCGCGGTCTCGACGAACACGTCGTCCAGGCGCCGGTCGTGCTTGCGCAGGGTGCTGGCGAGGATCTTGGACTTCTTGTTGGCGAGGGGGATCGGCGAGGGCTGGCGGTAGCCGCTGTCGAGGACCCAATGGTGCTGGTTGCCCTCGATCTTGCCCCGGTAGCCCTTGACCTCCACGTGCCACGCCGCGAACGGCGCGATCACGCAGAGGTCGAACTCGTAGGGCAAGCCGCGCCCGGTGGTCAGCTCGAAGTTGTGGACGAGGATGTAGTCGTCCGGGAGCGCCGCGGCGAGGCTCGTGATCGCCTTCGCCTCGCTGGCGTTCTCGGGCTCTCCAATGCGGTGCACGATGGCCATCGGACGCGCCTCCAGTGCGCGAGGCTACCAGCGCCCGGGGGTGGTTTCGATCCCCCCTTTAAGTCGTTGGGCACGACCGGGTTCTGGACCTTGCGCCGCCATGCCCCCACGCTACAGTCGGTTCATGAACCTCTCGGACTTGCTCTCGGAGGAGGTCGTCCTCACCCAGCTCGCCCCCGCCGCGCGGGACGAGGTGATCGAACGCCTGGTCGACGCGGTGGTCGAGTCGGGCGCGCTGCGCCCCGAGCACCGGGAGGCCGCGAGCGGAGCGGTCCACCGCCGCGAGGCGTCGCAGACCACCGGGCTCGGAGGCGGGGTCGCGATCCCGCACGGGGTGTGCGAGCACGTCGACGAGGTCGTCGCCGCGCTGGGGATCGTCCCCGGCGGGGTGGACTTCGCCGCCCTCGACGGCGCCCCGGTGCAGATCGTGGTGCTCCTGCTCGTCCCCCCCAACCGCTTCCAGGCGCACATTCGGACCCTGGCCGGGATCGCGCGCCTGCTCAACGACTCCCGCTTCCGCCGGCGCCTGGTTGAAGCTGACTCGCCGGCGGCGATCATGGAGCTGATCGACGAGCGCTGACCGCTGGAGGACGCGCCGTGACGCCTCCCGCGATTCCACCCTTCGAGATCCTCGCGGAGCTGGGCCAGAGCTCGGCCTGCGCGGTCTACCGCGCCCGCGACCCGCGCCTCGGGCGTGAGGTGGTGCTCAAGCTGCTGCGCATCGAGACCGAGCGCGCGCGCAAGCGCCTCGAGCGGGAGGCAAAGGCCATGGCGCGCCTCGTGCACCCCAGCGTCGTCCCCCTGCTCGAGCTGGGCGAACACGAAGGCAGGCCCTACCTCGTTCAGCCCTACGTCGCGGGTGACTCCCTCGCCGAGCGGATCGAGCGCGGCGGCCCCTTGCCGCTGAGGGAGGCGCTCCAGATCGGGCGCGAGCTCGCCGAAGCGCTCGTGGCGGTCCACGCCCTCGAGCTCCTCCACCGCGACGTCGAGCCCGCAAGGGGGCGACGCTCTACGCCATGCTCAGCGGAGTCCCCCCGCGCAACGCCGAGAGCCTGCAGCAGGCCTTGCTGGCCTTCGACGGCCTGGGGCTCGCCGCGGCGGGCTGCCTCCTGGTCGCCGCTGGGTCAAGCCCCCGCGCGCGGCCCGGGCCGCAGACCACGAGCGCGCCGGCGGGTATTCCCCCGCGGTCGGCTTCCGCGCCGCTCGCGCTCGCTGAGCCGCGCTAGTCCTTGCGTGGTCTTCGGCTGGTGGGGTCGTTACACTCCGCATGTGCCCCAGGAAGAGCGACGTCCGTCCGAGCTCGAGGCGCTCTGCGCCGAGAACGCGAGCCTGCGTGAGCAGCTCGCGATCGTCACCGAGATCGGGACCCAGCTCAGCGCCGAGCGAGACCTCGACAGCTTGCTGGAGGGGATCCTCACCGGCGCCCGCCGGCTGACCCACGCCGACGCCGGCTCGCTCTACCTGCTCGAGGGTCACGACCGCGACCAGCTGCGCTTCAAGCTGGCCCAGAACGACTCGGTCGACGTGCCGTTCCGCGAGACCGTGATCGACCTCGGCTCGGACACGATCGTGGGCTACGTGGCGCGCACCCGCGAGCCGCTCTGCTTCGACGACGTCTACGAGCTCTCCGACGACGCGGCGTATCGCTTCTCCAAGGGCTTCGACGAGCAGACCGGCTACCGCACGAAGTCCATGCTCGTGGTCCCCATGATCGACCACCGCGAGCGGGTGATCGGCTGCCTGCAGTTGATCAACCGCAAGCCCGATCCAGGGCTGACGCTGAAGGACCCGGCCCACGCCGAGGAGGTGGTGATCCCCTTCAGCGAGAGTTGCCAGGCGGTGCTGGAGAGCCTCGCCAGCCAGTCCGCGGTGGCCATCGACAAGGCCAAGCTGATCAAGGACCTCGAGGACACCTTCGAGGGCCTGGTGTTCGCCTCGGTGGTCGCGATCGAGTCGCGAGACCCGACGACCTCGGGTCACTCCGAGCGGGTCGCCCAGCTCTCGGTCTCGCTGGCGAAGACCGTCAGTGACGTCGGCGGCGGAAAGTTCGCCGACGTGTCCTTCAGCGGCAGCCAGCTCAAGGAGCTGCGCTACGCGAGCCTGCTGCACGACTTCGGCAAGGTCGGGGTCCAGGAGCGGGTGCTGGTCAAGGCCAAGAAGCTCTTCCCCACCGACCTCGAGGTCGTCCGCGCGCGCTTCGCCTGCGCCATGAAGGACTCCGAGCTCAAGGCCTGGCGCCACCTCGTGCAGCAGCTCAAAGATCCCCGCGCCGACGCCGCGGCCCTGATCGCGACGGCCGAGGCCCAGATCACCCACGACCGTCAGCTCCTGCGGGACATGCTCGACCTGGTGCTCGCGGCCAACGAACCCCGCCTGCTCCCCGAGGGCAGCGACCAGCGACTGCGCGCAATCGCTCAGCACACCTACCTCGACGAGGAGGGTGCGACCCAACCCCTGCTGAGGGAGAACGAAATCCTCGACCTCTCGATCCCCCGCGGCTCGCTCAACGCCGAGCAGCGGGTCGAGATCGAGAGCCACGTGACCCACACCTACCGGTTCTTGGTGCGGATTCCCTGGACCGAAGAGCTCCGCGACCTGCCCCGGATCGCCGGGGCCCACCACGAGAAGCTCGACGGCAGCGGCTACCCCCACGGGCTGAGCGACCCCGAGATCCCACCGCAGGCGAAGATCATGTCGGTGTGCGACATCTTCGACGCCCTCACCGCCTGGGACCGCCCCTACAAGAAGGCCGTCCCCCTCGATCGGGCGCTCAGCATCCTGGAGGCCGAGGCCAAGGCGGGGAAGATCGAAACCGAGCTCGTCGAGATGTTCCGCGAGCGCAAGCTCTACGAGCCCGTCCTCCGCAAGAAGCCATAACTCCTTGCTCTGGAACGTGCAGGTTTCCTGGCCCCCCCGCGGCAATGGGGCCACCAGCCGACTCAAAAAGCGGCCTTCAAGAGCTTTACGTCGGAGGGGTCGATTGGTAAGGTGCCAGTAGATCCAACCGGAGGCTTTATCGTGGCAACGGTTAGCAAGAAAGAAATCGTGAAGACGGTCAGCGAGCGGCACGGGTTGACCACGACCCAAACCGCCCAGCTGGTTCAGGTCTTCATGAACCAGATCATCGACGAGCTCTCCCGCGGCAACCGGATCGAGTTCCGCGAGTTCGGGATCTTCGAGCTCAAGCGCCGCAAGCCCCGCATTGCGCGTAACCCCAAGACTGGTGCGCAGGTCCACGTCCCCGAGAAGACGGTGGTCAGCTTCAAGCCGGGCAAGGTCATGAAGGCGCGAGTCGCCAATACGATCCCAGCCCCACGCAAGAAGAGCGGCTCCAAGGCCAAGAAGGCGGCGACCGAGTCCGCCACCCCCGCGGCGAGCATTCCGGCCGCCCCGAGCGCGGCCCCCAAGCCGTTTACGACCGAAGCGGCCCCTCCGCCGCCTCCGCCGCCCCCGCCGGCTCCGGCCACCTCGCCGCCGCCGTCACCCCCGCCGCGGCCCTTCTTCACCAGCTAGCACGCACCAAGTACACAGCAACGGGCGACCTTCGGGTCGCCCGTCTTCGTTGGTTGCTTGCCTGTTAGGACTCCCGCGGGTCGCCTACGGGGCGGCGCTGGAGCGGGCCCGCGGTCAGGCGGGTGCTGGTCTTGCGCTGGTAGTAGCGCCGACTCGCGCGGGTGAGGAAGCGCAACTCCTCACGGCTCAACGACTCCCTGCCCTCGACCGCGATCTTCTCCAGCAAGCTCTCGACCCGGGCCCGGGCGTGGACCTCGCTCTCGAGCTTGCGGATCCCCACGTTGATTCGCACCCGCCGCTCGACCCGGCGCAGCCCGCTGCACAGACCTAAGGCCAACACCCCCAAGGAGAAACCCCAGGGCGCACTGCTCAAGTCGGGGCGCAGGCCGTCCTGGACCTGGGCGGTGTAGAGCAGGTCGACCCGCTCGGCACCCGAAATGTTCTCGCCGCCGTAGGCGTCGTTGCGGGCGACTTCGACCCGGCTAGCCAGACCCTGCTGCATCTCCCAGCCCACGTAGCGGGTTACCCCCACCAGGGCGAGGGCACAGAGCAGGTAGGCCACCGGGCCGGGAATGTTCGCCACCCGGTCGCCCGGGTAGAGCAGGAGGTAGGCCGAGAGCAACGCCGCCGACGCACCCAGCGACCCACTGAACAGCGGCCCGACCACGTCGGGGGCCGCGCTGGCGAGCACCGCGTGGAACAGGCCGACCCCCGCCAGGGAGCAGGCGTAGAGCAGGAGGAAGCGCAGGCTCCCGAGCGCCTCCTCGACCGCGGGCCCCGCGAGGAGCAGCACCGTCGCCCCGAGGAGGAACTCGAGGTAGTGGCGGTGGAGGAACCCGTGGGTCAGGAGGGTCCAGGGGCTCTCGAGGACCGCGTGCAGGTCGCCGACGACCCACAGCGAGAGCGAGGGGTCCCAGGCGATCTGCCCGGCGAGTACAGCGAGAGCGCAGGCCGCCTGCACGGCGAACAGCGCTGGCACGACTCGCCAGACCCGGCGTGGTGGCTCGGCTGCGGGGTCCATCTAATCTCGCTCGCTTTACCGTAGCACGGCCCGACCGGCCTCGCAGCAGCCAGCATCGGAGCGCGACCCCGACCTCGACCCCACCGCGGCCGTCCGCAGGCCTTACAATCCCGGCTTCAGGAGGCTGCATGAGCCGCAAGGTCTACGTCGCGGGCGCCGCGCACACCCCGTTCATCGGCAAGTTCCACCCCGACTTCATCTGGAAGAAGCACCCCGACTTCGGCACGAAGGAGAACCCCTCCCTCGAGGACTACGTGCACAAGGCGGCGCTGAGCGCCCTCGAGGACGCCGGCGCCAAGCCCGGGCAGGTCGACAAGGCCTACGTCGGCAACTTCGTCGGCGAGCTGTTCAGCAACCAGGGCCACCTCGGCGCCGTGCTCGCCGCCGCGCACCCCGAGCTCAACGGCGTGCCGACCATGCGGGTCGAGGGCGCCTGCGCCAGCGGCGCGCTGGCGGTCAGCGCCGGGGTCGACGCGATCCGCGCCGGCGCCGACGTGGTGCTCGTGGTGGGGGCCGAGGTCCAGACGACCCAGAACGCCAAGGTCGGCGCCGACTACCTGGCCCGCGCCGCGCACTACAAGACCCAGCGCGAGATCGACCCCTTCACCTTTCCCGCGCTGTTCGCGCGCCGGATGCAGGCCTACCAGGCGGCGTTCGGCCTCGAGGCCGGTGAGCTGGCCAAGGTCGTGGCCAACGCCTACGGCAACGCCAACAAGAACCCCCTGGCCCACATGCGCGCGGTCACCATGACCGTCGAGAACGCGAGCGAGGCCAGCGACAGGAACCCCTGCTTCCTCTCCAACGAGGCGCTCAAGCCGTTCATGAAGGTCAGCGACTGCTCGCAGGTCTCCGACGGCGGCTCGGCGATCGTGCTCGTCTCCGAGGCGGGGCTGAAGGCGATCGGCCGCGACGTCGCGCAGACCGTCGAGGTGATCGCCAACGCCCAGGCCACCGGACCGATCACTGGCCCCGAAGACCTGACCCGGATGGACGTGACCAAGACCGCCGCCGACCGGGCCTACGCCCAGGCCGGGCTCGGCGCCAAGGACGTGCAGGTGGCCGAGGTCCACGACTGCTTCGCCGTCGCCCAGCTGCTCGCGGTCGAGGCCCTCGGCTTCGCCGACGGCCCCGGCGGCGCGCGCAAGCTGATCGAGGAGGGCGCGATGGCCCTCGACGGGCGGATCCCGGTCAACACCGGCGGCGGGCTAATGGCCTTCGGGCACCCGGTGGGCGCCACCGGGGTGAAGCAGATCGGCGAGCTCTACCGCCAACTGCTCGGCCGCTGCGGCGACTACCAGGTCCCGGGCGAGCCCAAGGTCGGCCTGGCCCAGAACATGGGCGGCGACGACCGCACCGCGGTGGTGACGATCGTCCGCCGCGGCTAGCTCACAGCGCAGCAGCCCACCGCACCCGAAGGCGCTAGGGTCTCAGCATGGACATGCCCCGCAAGATCGCGAACCGCTACCTCCTGCACGAGGAGATCGGGCGCGGGGGCATGGGGGTCGTCTACCGCGCCCTCGACGAGAAGTTCGACGCCGAGGTCGCGGTCAAGGTCCTGAGCAGCAACATGGCCAGCGCGGGCGCGGTCGAGCGCCTGCGCCGCGAGGCCAAGCTCGGCAACCTGCTCGGCCGCCAGGACGGGCTCGTGCGCGCCCTCGACTGGGGGCGGCTGAAGAACGGCAAGCACTACCTGGTGATCGACTACGTCCCCGGCGCCAAGGACCTCGACCTGCGCCAGGGCTCGCTCGTGTCTCGCGTGCGCCGGCTCCACGAGGCGGCAGAGCTGGTCCACAAGGCCCACTCCGCTGGGGTCCTGCACCGCGACATCAAGCCCGCGAACTTCCTCCTCGACCGCGCGGGCAAGCTGCACCTCACCGACTTCGGGATCGCCAAGCGCGTCGACGACTCCGCCGCCGACGACCCCCTCGACGACGAGGGCGACACGCAGGTCGACGCCAAGCCCGGCCCGCAGCTCACGGGCAAGAACGTCGGGCTGGGGACCCCGTTCTTCATGCCCCCGGAGCAGTTCGAAGACGCCGCGAGCGTGGACGCGCGCGCCGACGTCTACGCCCTGGGGGTCATGCTCTTCCTCGCGCTGACCGGCGAGTATCCCTTCCCCGGGAAGTCGCCGCCCGAGGTCTACAAGGCGGTCATGCAGGCGCGCTACGGCTCGGGCGACCCGCCCTCGGTGCGCGATCACCTGCGCACGATCCCCGCGGCGCTGGATCGGATCGTGGCCCGCGCGCTGGCGCCGAATCGCGAGGAGCGCTTCGCGACGGTGGCCGAGCTGCTCGCCGCCCTCGACGCGGCCAACTGGGAGGCCGGGCTCAAGGGGATCTCGCCCCTGGGCAGCGCCGGCGCCTCGGACCAGGCGACCCTCGCCGCCGAGCGCACCGCCCCCGACTTCCAGGCGCCCGCGCCCGCGCCCACGGCCCACCAGGAGACCGTCGACGCGAACCGCTGCCCGGGCTGCGGGCACACCCCGCTGCGCGGCGACCTCTGCCCCGCCTGCGGGGCCGACGTGATCTCCCTGCGCACCCAGTCGCGGCTGAAGTTCAAGCGCGCCGAGGCCGAGCGCCAGGCGCGCGCGCAGCGACTCCAGCAGCGGCGCGAGGTCAGCGGCGCGAGCATTGACTACGGCGGCTTCCAGATCCCCAAGATCGCCTGGTTCGTCGTGGGGCTCATGGTCGTCAGCGGGATCCTGCTCAACGTCGACTGGAGCAAGGCCGAAGCCGACGCCAAGCCCGACGCCACCGACACCGCCACCGAGAACCCAGACGAGACCCCAGACGACGGCGAGCCCGTCGAGCTCGTGGACGCCGAGGAGTTGACCTACCCCGAGGACCTCGAGGGCGCGGACGCTCGCGCCTTCGAGCTGTTCCTCCTCGCCCACGGCTCGTGGCTCAAGTGGAGCTCCTACGAGAACGCCACCGGCCGCGAAGACGAGGTCCTGGCCGAGGTCCCCGAGCTGGAGAGCTTCGAGAGCTACGAGCTGGACGACCCCGACGACGGACCCGCGACGACCACCTGCCGCACCCGGCGCTACACCTTCCGCTGCCGCGGCGACGGCGCCCCCGAGATCCGCGCGCGCGTCCCCGCGGACTGATCCCACGGACGGCGGTTCATCCACTAGGCTCTTCCCACCCAGAGAGGAAGACCCCATGATCCGCGCACTCGTGCTGCTCGCGTTCGCCGCCGCGTCCCTGGCCCTGGCCCAGACGCCCCAGGAGCCCCAGACCGGGCGCTACCGCTACGTCGACAAGGAGACCGTGTTCGACACCGCCACCGGCAAGATCGTGCGTTTCGACACCCGCCGCGGCGGGCGCGAGGTCGAGAGCGGGTTCATCGAGATCGACCCGATCAAGGGTACCGTCGTCCTCCGCCGGGCCAAGGTGATCGACGAGCGGATCCCCGACTTCCCCGACGCCAAGCTGCCCAGCTACGCCAGCGCCAGGCACACGGTCATGACCCTCCTCCGCGCCCTCCGTCGCGGCCAGCCCGACCTCGCCCGCGGCTGCTTCGGGCCCAAGAGCCTGGCCAAGATCGCCAAGCGCCGCGGCGGGATCACGCGCATGCTCCAGGACCTGCGCCGCGAGGAGGAGCTCTACACCCTCGACCTCGACGCCCTCGCCGCCATGCTCCAGGAGAACCCCAACGACGTGCTCTACCTGTGCGAGGTCCAGCCCGGGGTGTGGAAGTTCGAGACCCAGTCCAGCGGCGTCGACGAAGCCGCCGGGACGCTGCGCACGATCTCGACCGCCCAGTCGCTGTTCCGCGAGGGCGACAAGGACAACAACCAGGTCTTCGACTACGCCGGGAGCCTCGACGCCCTGATCCAGGTCGGGCTCCTGGCCACCAGCGCCCGGGAGCTCGACGGCTACCGGATCGAGGTGTGGGCCGGCAGCGAGGCCCCCGAGTTCCTCTGGGGGGCGGTGGCGATCCCGGCCAAGCCCGGCCCGAACGCGCCCTACCTGATCGTGAACCAGGCGGGCGTGATCTACGCCTCGCCCGAGCAGCCCAAGCTCGACCGGGTCAAGTGCGAGATCGACCAGACCCTCCCGCCCTACCAGCAGGGTCGCCGCCGCTAGCCGCCCACGACTCCGCCCTAGGCGCGAGGCCGGGCGGTGAGCGATACTGGGGGCCATGCCTCTGCAGGACCTGGCTATCGACCCCGCCCGCCTCTACGCCGCGCTGCGGTCGCTGGGCGCCGTCGGCGCCTACCGCGACGAGCGCTCGGGGCTGAGCGGGGTGCGCCGGGTGGCGCTGACCCCCGAGGACGGCGCCGGCCGCCGGCACGTGGTCGGCGTCATGCGCGAGCTGGGCCTCGAGGTCACCGTCGACCGGATCGGCAACGTCTACGGCCGCCGCGCCGGGACCGCCGACCTCGAGCCGGTGCTCGTCGGCTCGCACATCGACAGCGTGCCCACCGCCGGGATCTTCGACGGCTGCCTGGGGGTGATCGGCGGGCTGGAGGTCGTGCGGACCCTCAACGACGCGGGCGTCCGCACCCGCCGCCCGCTGGTGGTCGCGTTCTTCACCGACGAGGAGGGCTGCCGCTTCGGCACCGACATGCTCGGCAGCGCCGTGGCCACCGGGCGGATCCCCCTCGAGCAGGCCTACGCGCTCACCGATCGCGACGGGGTCGTGTTGAGGGACGCGCTGCAGGCGATCGGCTTCCTCGGCGAGGCCCACGAGCGCGTCGACCCGCCGGCGGCCTTCGTCGAGTGCCATATCGAGCAGGGCCCCCTGCTCCGCGCACAAGACCTCGACGTGGGGGTGGTCAGCGGGGTCCAGGCGATCAGCTGGCACGAGGTCACGATCGTGGGCAAGTCGGCCCACGCGGGCACGACCCCCATGGACCTCCGCCGCGACGCCGGCGTCGCCGCGGCGCGGATCAACCTCGGCCTGCGCGAGCTGATCGCCAGCGGGCGCTTCGGGCAAATGCGCGCGACCATGGGCGCGATCCACCCCACGCCGAACCTGGTGAATATCGTCCCCGGCAGCTGCACCTGCACCGTCGACCTGCGCAACCCCGACGACGCGCACATGCGCGCGCTGGAGGCCGAGGTCCTCGGGCTCTACGAGCAGGTCGCCGCCCTGGAGCAGGTCGAGGTCAGCTGGCGCCAGACCGCGCGCACCGACACCGTGCCCTTCGCCGAGGCGATCCAGGCCCGGGTCGCCGCGGCCGCGAGCGCGCAAGGCCTGCAGCACGCCTCGATCGTCTCCGGCGCCGGCCACGACGCCCAGGAGTTCGCCCGGCTCTGCCCCACGGGCATGATCTTCGTCCCGGGTGAGAACGACGGGATCAGCCACAACCCGCGGGAGCTCTCGACGGTCGAGCAGTGCGCCCACGGGATCGGCACCCTGCTGCGGGTCGTGCTCGACCTGGTGGAGCAACCGTGAGCCTGCGCCTGGCCCTGACCCAGACGGTCTGTCCCCTGACCGACCTCCCTCCTCTCGACCGGATCGGCGAGGTCGCCCCCCGCCTCGACGAGATCCGCGACGCCTGCGTCGAGCACCACCTCGACCTCCTCCGCCGGGCCAAGGGTCGCGGCGCGCAGCTGGTGTGCTTCGGCGAGCTGTTCCACGCGCCCTACTTCGCCCTGACCCAGCACCCGGTGTGGCGCGACATGGCCGAGGACGCACGCTCGGGGCCCACCGTGCGCGCGGTCTCCCGGGTCGCCGCCGAGCTGGGGATTGCCGTGGTCGCCCCGATCTACGAGCTCGACAGCAAGAGCGGCCGCCGCTTCAACACCGCGGTCGTGATCGACGCCAAGGGCGACGTCCTCGGCACCTACCGCAAGGTGCACGTGCCTCAGGGCAAGAACGAGCAGGGCGTGTTCGACGAGCGCTTCTACTACGACGCCAGCGACGGGCTAATGGTCCAGGGCCCGGCCAACGTCTCGGAGAACCGCTTCTTCCCGGTGTTCGAGGTGCAGGGGATCCGCCTCGGCGTCGCGATCTGCTACGACCGCCACTTCGAAGGCGTCATGCGCAGCCTCGCGCTCAACGGCGCCCAGGTCGTGGTCTCCCCCGCGGTGACCTTCGGCGAGAAGTCGCACCGCATGTGGGGGCAAGAGTTCGCCGTCGACGCCTGCCGCCACCGGATCGTGGTCGCCGGCTCGAACCGCCTGGGCAGCGAGCCCCCCTGGAACCAGCCCTACTTCGGTGAGACCTACGTGGTCGGCCCCGAGGGCCCCTTCCACGACCTCAGCGAAGACGACCGCCTGGTGATCGTGGACGTTGCCCTCGACACGCTCACCCGCCCCGACCCCGCCGGCTGGAACCTCTCGCGGGACGTGCGCCCGGAGACCTACAGCCAGGAGGGGTAGCAGAGGCACAGAGGCAGAGCCAGAGCCAGAGCCAGAGGCAGAGGCAGAGGCAGAGGCAGAGCCAGAGCCAGAGCCAGAGGCAGAGGCAGAGGCAGAGGCAGAGCCAGAGGCAGAGCCAGAGGCAGAGGCAGAGGCAGAGGCAGAGCCAGAGGCAGAGGCAGAGGCAGAGGCAGAGGCAGAGGCAGAG
>Ga0070726_10000372_pt1 | contig 58805 bp, 54 predicted proteins | sample tdAd471_FD_67275 | JGI IMG/M metagenome (GOLD analysis project Ga0070726, IMG submission 67275) | Marine sediment microbial communities from the Atlantic coast under amendment with organic carbon and nitrate - tdAd47.1 | ecosystem: Environmental > Aquatic > Marine > Coastal > Sediment | place...
ATGGCGGACCGGACGGGACTCGAACCCGCGACCTCCGGCGTGACAGGCCGGCATTCTAACCAACTGAACTACCGGTCCAACGGTAGGATGTATATCTCGGAAGTGGTGGGTGATGACGGGATCGAACCGCCGACCCTCTGCTTGTAAGGCAGATGCTCTCCCAGCTGAGCTAATCACCCCCTGACCGAGAAGGCGCATTATAGAGATTTGGCTTGGGCTGTCAAACCTTCAGGATAAAAATTAATTCAAATTGGAGGAAATATTAAAACCGTTGATTTTAGTAGTAAAATTCGCCTTTTCCCTGGCGCACAACATTCCGCACTACAGGCAGGGAACACGGGCTTCAGCGACAGGAAATCAGCATGGAAATCTACAAGGAGTTTCACTTTGAGGCAGCACACCGGCTGCCGAATGTACCCGAGGGGCACAAATGTGCTCGCTTACACGGGCACTCTTTTCAAGTACGACTTTGCGTGGTGGGAGACGCTGAGGAGCCCAGTGGCTGGGTCATGGATTTCGGTGACATCAAAGCGGCCTTCAAGCCCATTTACGAGCAGCTTGATCATTACTACCTGAACGATATTGCAGGCCTGGAAAACCCCACCAGCGAGAACATCGCGAGGTGGATATGGCGGCAGCTAAAACCTGCTTTGCCGGCCCTGGACAGGGTTGAAATTCGCGAGACCTGCACCAGTGGTTGCATCTACCGGGGCGACTGAAAAATTGCGGTAACACTGGATAAAATACTTGACGAATTCGCTGGTGCTACAAATAAAGGCATCTGCCTTAAACGTATTTCTACGTAGTGACGCCGGCGGTAACAATTTGTTTCTGAAAAAATGCAGAAGTTACCGTCGGTAGCACAGTTGGAAATGTTATGCACACACAAATTGCTGTCATGAAAGTTTCACCTAGTTACCTGCCAATCCACCCCAGCCACTTTAATAAAGCCCTATAACATACTGATATAAATGAATAAATTGTGTTTGATCGATTTTTAACCAATTTGTAACAATGGTTATGAACAGGGCATTTGCGGGCCGGTTAAACAATTTACTCACTGACTTATCCACAGATTCTGTGGACAACCGAAATCGACCTGTTACGGAAAATCCCGCAGTAATCCACTCGGATTCTGGCCGCGCAGAGTACTATCCCAGGCCTTTCGCCAGCACCCTCTGCAGATAGGCCCGGACACTGGATCGCGACGTCATCTTCAGCCCGAAATCGGGGAACAACACCATGGAGACAGCCAGTCGCATAACCAGATCTGTGGCGACGGCCACATCCACATCTGCCGAAATTTCACCGGCGGCGCGCGCCTGCTCAATGTGCGCAGGCCAAAACGCCATGCTACGTGTATAAAACCCAGGCGTTAGATACAGTGTGGCCACTGTTTCCGGCTCGGTCTGTGCCAGGCTGGCATAAATGCCCTCCGCCGCATCCTTGCGCCCCATCACCACCGCATACGTCACTTTGTCCACGAGGCTTGGCAGTCTCTCCATGGCCGCCTCGGTTCGGTTGAGAAAGGCCTGCTGAAAACGCGCAAATACCGCCTGTACAAGATTGTCCTTGTCACTGAAGTGACGATAGATGGAGCCACGGGACATTTTGCCTACCCGCGCCACCTCACCCACCGAGGTACGGCGTATGCCATAGCGGCGGATACAGTCCTCAGCAGCGTCCAGGATACGGGCCACCATGGGGTCATCCTGGTCTACTGGCGTAAACTCACCTTGTGCCAAACGAAGTCTCCCTTGCACTCTGCCGAATGCTGAACAATAATCAGTAATTGTTCATTTGTCTATTATGGCACCACTGGAGATGTGACGATGCCTGCTGCAAACAACACATATGATTACATCATCGTTGGAGCCGGCTCTGCCGGTTGTGCGCTGGCTTACCGCTTGTCGCGGGAATCCAGTCGCAAAGTCCTGCTGCTGGAAGCCGGGGGCAAGGACTCTTTCCCGCCCATTCACATACCGCTGGGCTTTGCCTTCATGATGAAAAACCCGAGGGTCAACTGGTGCTACGAAACCGAGCCCGAGCCTGAGCTGCATAATCGGCGTATTGCCTGCCCCCGCGGCAAGGTACTGGGCGGCACCAGCTGCATCAACGGGATGGTCTATATACGCGGGCAGAAGCAGGATTACGACGGCTGGGCCGAACTGGGAAATGATGGCTGGTCTTACGAGGACGTACTGCCCTACTTCAAACGAGCTGAGCACAAGGCCGAAGGCGCAAACGCCTACCATGGCCAGGGCGGGCCGTTATGGGTGGAAGAAGTCAGCCTGGACGACAAACTGGAGCTGGCTGACATGTTTGTACAGGCGGCGGTGCAGACCGGCCTGCCATTCAACGAGGACTTCAATGGCGCAAGCCAGGAAGGCGCCGGAGACTACCAGCGCAATATTCGTAAAGGTAAACGGCAAAGCTGTGCGCGCACCTATCTGGATGCGTGCAAGAACCGGCCAAACCTGACCATACTGACCGGCGCGATGACAGAGAAGCTGTTGTTGGAAAAGCACCGTGCTGTGGGCGTGCAATACACACTCAAGGGTAAAAAGGTGGATTCAACCGAGCAGGCGTTTACCACCGGCGAGGTGATCCTGTGCGGCGGCGTGGTCAATTCACCACAACTGCTGGAACTGTCTGGAATCGGTCAACGGCAACACCTGGAGCAACTGGGGATAGACGTGGTCAGGGAATTGCCCGGAGTCGGCGAAAACCTGCAGGACCACCTGACTATTAATATCCAGCAGGGAGTGGAAGGCGTGCCTACCTTCCACGAGGAGACGCGTCCCCTGGCGATGCTGGGAAACCTGTTCAAGTATTTCACCCGAGGCAAGGGGTTGCTGGCCCATCCGGCGTCCCAGGTAGGTGTTTTCTTTCGCAGCGATGAAAAGGAGAGCACCCCCAACGCGCAAATTCACTTCGCCCCGGCCGCCAGCGAACCAGACAAAAAGGGCAACCTCAAACCCAGGCCGGGTACAACTGCCACCGTCTGCAACCTGCGACCAGAGAGCCGCGGCAGTATCCACATTCGCAGCACCAACCCCAACGATCCTCCCGTTATTCGGGCCAACTACCTGAGCACCCAACGGGACCGGGACGTGATGGTCAGCGCCCTGCGCAAAGTACGCGAAATTTTCCGCGCGCCGGCCCTGGCAGACCGCCTCAGCCGTGAATTTTCACCCGGCGATACCGTGCAGACAGATGAACAAATCCTTTCGTTTATTCGCGCTGAATCGGAATCGGTCTACCATCCGGTGGGAACCTGCAGGATGGGCGACGACGAACTGGCCGTAGTGGATGCTCGCCTGCGCGTACACGGTATGGAAGGCCTGCGTGTGGCCGATGCGTCTATCATGCCAACCATCACCTCTGGCAATACCCATGCGCCGGCAGTGATGATTGCCGAGAAATGCGCCGACATGCTGCTGCAGGATGCCGGACTTCGCGTCACCCTGCCTGAAGGCCTGCAGGACAAACAGCAGCCAGCCACCACAGCAACCCCACTGCAAGCCGTCGCCAACAGCGCCTGAACTGACCACAGAGACTGGAATTATGAACGCACCTACACTGCAACACGCCGCGGAAGCGGAACTCAACCGCATTCTCGACACCCAGCGCGCCGCCTTCAAGGCAGAGGGCCCGGTAGCACTGGCTACACGTATCGACCGCATCGATCGCTGTATTGCCCTGCTGGTGGACAATCAGGCCGCTATTTGTACAGCGTTGAATGAGGATTTTGGCTGCCGTTCCAAATACGCCACCTTGATGATGGACGTGATGAATTCCGTGGGCAGCCTGAAATATGTAAAGAAACACCTTAAAAAGTGGATGAAGCCGGAAAAACGCACGCCACTGGTGCCACTCAATTTCCTGGGCGCCAAAGCGCAGGTGCATTACCAGCCCAAAGGCGTTGTCGGCATCATGACCCCGTGGAACGTGCCGGTGAACATGATATTCAGCCCCCTGGCCGATGTGCTGGGCGCCGGCAATCGCGCGATGATCAAACCCTCCGAATTCACACCGCATACCTCCGAGCTGATGCAGCGCCTGTTTGCGCAATATTTCGAGGAGTCCGAGGTATGCGTGGTGAGTGGCGGACCGGAAGTGGGTGCCGCTTTCAGCTCACTGAAACTGGATCACATCATATTCACCGGCGCCACGGGCATAGGCCGCCTGGTGATGAAAGCTGCTGCAGACAACATGGTGCCAGTCACCCTGGAACTGGGCGGCAAGTCGCCCGTGGTCGTGTCTGAAAAAGTCGATATCAACAAGGCGGCAGAAGCAATCATTACCGGCAAGGCAATGAACGGCGGCCAACTCTGTGTCAGCCCGGACTACTGCTTTGTGCCACAGAGCAAGCTGGAGGTATTCATCAGGCGCTGCCGCGACGTGATCGCCGAGCAGTTCCCCACCGTTCAGGGCAACCCCGACTTCACTGCCTGCATCAATGAGCGCCATTTCCAGCGGGTAAAAGCCTATATTGATGAAGCCGCGGATAAAGGCACGAGAATCGTACCGCTGTGCCCTGCTGGTGAAGAATTCTCTTCCCCTGAAGAACACAAGATCGCCCTGCACCTGATCATCGACCCGGACGACGAGCTGGCCTGCATGCAGGACGAAATATTCGGTGCTGTGCTGAACATCAAAACCTATCACGAGCTGGATCCGGTACTCGATTTCATCAATGCCCGCGAGCGCCCTCTCGCGCTGTACTACTTTGGCGATGACAAGGAAGAGATGCAGCGAGTGCTGGACGAAACCATTTCCGGTGGTGTGTCGGTCAACAACGTGGCCATGCACGTGGCCTGCGATGACCTGCCCTTCGGCGGGATAGGCCACAGCGGCACCGGCAACTACCGGGGCTTTGACGGCTTCCGTACCTTCAGTCACGCTCGCGGTGTCTACAAGGAAGGCTGGGTGAACCTTGCCAAGCTTGGCGGCACTCTGCCTCCGTACGGTCAGAAGGTCGAAAAGATGCTGGAATCCCAGATCAAGAAATAAGCAGCATGGACTTCGGGCAGTGGCTCTCCCTGTTCACTATATGCCTCCTGGGAGCCATGTCACCGGGGCCCAGCCTTGCCGTGGTCGTCAACGCTGCATTGCGCGGCGGCCGCCGTCATGGTGTAGCCGCCGCCCTGGCTCATGGTGCCGGCGTCGGGCTTTATGGGCTGCTCACAGTGAGCGGGCTCGCGGTGCTCGTCACGCGCTCACCGATTGTCTTTGGCTCACTGCAGGTTGCGGGTGCTGCCTACCTCCTCTACCTGGGTGTACGCGCCCTTGGCAGCGCAGATCCTGGCCCACAACAGCCGCCTGTGGAGCTGGCAAGCAGCCGTCGCGGGGCCGCGCTCAGTGGTTTTCTGGTGGCGTTTCTGAACCCGAAACTGGCGGTGTTCATGCTCGCCCTGTTTGCCCAGTTTCTGCGGCCAGAGGCAGACGTGGTGGAAAAAGGCATCATGGCTTTGACGGTGGGGGTTACCGATGCCGGCTGGTACTGCATCATGGCGGCACTGGTCTCGCAGCCGCGCTTTCTGCGGAACTTGCAACGCAGCGCTGTCCTCATCGACCGGGTATTCGGGGTAATTCTGATTCTGCTCGCCGCCACGGTCGCTTACCGGGCTGTTGTTTAGGGGCTGGCATTGCGTTGCGATCAGTGCACGATACGCGGCCTTTCACTCACTACCACCGCCTGCATCTGCTTGCCCAGCATAATCACGTGCCCTTGCCGACGCTCCATTCCGTCGAGGCTGTAGTCAAACCGGTACTGGCGCCAGACCCGCCAGCGCCCCTGCGCATCGCGGCTCAGTGATATGCGCTGAATGTGCACCGATTGATCCAGTAACTGGAAGTCGTCGCGTTCGCTCGCTCTGGCCACTTGCTGCAGGGCCAGCTCACGCACCCGCGTGGCAGCAAAAAAGTGCAGGCCAACAGCGCCCACGGCCAGCATGGCGAGAATCTCTCCCAGGCTCAAATACACATCGTCTCCTCATTTGGCACCATCACAGCGTGCTAGCTTACTGCGGCCACCTCGCGGCGTATACAATTTCACTATGCGAGTGTATGGTGAAAGCTTATTCTGCGGACACCAGCAATGAACTCAGCGCAGCTTGAAACCAGCCCCCGACAGCGCCAGCGCGAGCAAACCCGGCAGCAAATTCTCGCTGCAGCCGTGGATGCGTTCGCGCGGTCCGGCTACGATGCCGCCTCACTCGCAGACATAGCCAACCGCGCCGGCGTCAAGAAAGCTCTGGTGCAATACCATTTCTCAACCAAGCAACAGCTATGGCGGCAAGCGGCCCTGTCGGTATGGCAACACCGTAACGCGTGCCTTGCAGCCCACCTCCGCCAGGACAATCAGCAATCGCCTTTGGAGAACATGCGCAGTGGCTTCGTGGCACTTATCGAGTTCAGCCTGGAGCATCCCCAATGGTTGTGGTTCATGTTCCACGAAGCAGCGGCCGGTGGCGACCGCCAGGCCTGGCTGCTGGAACACTGCATGCGCCAGGACTACCAGATTGGTGAAAACTTCGTGCGCGAATTTCAGTCCCGTGGGCTGATACGCCAGGGCTCACCCTTGCAACTGTTGCACCTGATTTCCGGCGCGCTTACCTACAACCTGCTGGTCGCCCCCACTACCTTGCAGGCAACGGGAACAGACTTGTCATCGCGCGCAGCCATCGACGAGCAGGTTGCCCTGCTACAGGCCCTGTTACGTCCCTGAGCTTTCAGCGCGTGCATGCTGATCGAGGAAACGCCCCACGATACTGTTGAACAGCGCTGGCTGCTGCGCGTGCAACCAATGGCCGCACCCCGGCATCACCTTAAGCTGCGCCGAGGGAAACAGGCTGAGCACTCGGGACTGGTGTTCCGGCAGGATGTAGTCCGAGTCACCTCCCTTGACGAACAGTACCGGTCCGGCATAAGCCTGGCCTGCATCAGGCCGGGCGCGCACTGCACGGTAGTCGCGCTTGATACCCTCAAGATTGAAACGCCAACGATAAATGCCGTCATCCGAGCGCTTGAGGCTCATCAACAGGAAATGTATGACACCTTCCTCGAGCGGGTAGCGCGACATAATATCTGCCGCCATCTCCCGTGACTCGCAACGCGCCTCTGCCACTGCATCCAGCGCCGTGAACACGGCATCGTGATGCGGTGGGTACTCGACAGGGGCAATATCTGCCACCACCAGTGCGTCCACGCGTGACGCCACGGACAGCGCCATCTGCATCGCCACCTTGCCGCCCAGCGAGTGTCCTGCGAAAGCCGCACTACCCAGACCCTGCTCGTCCATCCAGCTAAATATTGCACTGGCCATGTTGTGCAGGCTGGCCTCATCCACCCAGGCGGAACGTCCGTGGTTGGGCAGGTCCAGGCTGTAAACACGATAGCGATCGCTCAATGAGCGGGCCAGTGCTCCAAGGTTATTTCCCGCGCCAAACAGCCCATGCAGCAGAATTACCGGTGTTCCGTCCCCCGCGGTGCTGTGCCGAATACCAGTTTTTGCTACCATGCCTTTTACTATAACGGATTGGAATTCAGCATGCGTATCTTTCATCTGCCGAGCCTGCAGTGTCTGTTCCTGCTCACCGTCGGGCTGTTTATCGCCGGCTGTGCCAGCACGCCCTCCTACAACCCCACTACCTTCCCCTATGAGCAGGATGAGGAAAAGCTCGCGGCCAAACCGCTGCGCACGGTGGTCATTCCCCACGTCAACCTGGGCATGCCTTCACGGAACTACCTGCAGAAAGAAGCGCCGCGTATCGATGGCTTTGTCAGCAGTTATCTCAAGGCGAACGGCTACAAAGTGATAGACCAGCGCGAATTCAAACAGCGCTGGAACGCGGGTACGCGTGCCTATGGCGACCCCGTGGACCCGACCTCCGGTCGAGTGAACATGAAAACGTTCGCCCAGATCATGGAAAGCATCCGCGATGACATGGTTGAAAAGTTCCAGTTGGACGCCTTCGTGTTTACCGACCTGGTGGAACTGGAAGTCCCCTTCTCAGGTGGGCTGAAACATCTTGCGCGCTGGGACGGTGTTAGCCGCAAGCCGCCGTTGCAGGGCCCGGGCGCTGGCGTGTCCGCCGATTTCGACTGGAACACACCAGCCGCCGTTGCTTCCCTTCAGGTCAGTATATTCAACGCCGACCTGCAGCGCGTTTTCTTCAGCCGTGGCGGCATGGACGCTACCGATGCTATCGACACGCGCTCATCGAGTGGTCGTTTTACCCGCCGCCGCAATATGCTGGAGAACGAAGACTTCATCATGGAGGGCGTAGAGCTCGCCTTCCACCCGCTGATCGTCATGAAAAACTGGCCGGGCAATCCCTGACCCACGCTTGCGATACGCCTAGGCCAGCACTTCCAGACCGCGCTCTATACACCAGAACGCCGACAGCGCGCCCAACAGGTACACAGGCATCCAGCGCAGCTGTGACTGCCAGGGCGCCAGCGGTTTGCGCAATAGCCACCACAGAGCCAGCAGGGCAAAGATAAACGCGACCTGCCCCAGTTCAATGCCAACGTTGAAGAACAAGAGGGCCAGCGGCACATTGTCTTGCGGCAGTCCTGTTTCAGCCAGGGCGCCGGCGAAGCCCATACCATGCAACAGGCCAAAGCCGCCTGCCAGCCACCATGGATTGCGCCACAGCAGGTCATGGCGAGCCACCCGCGTCAGCTCCACCGCGAGCACAAAGATACTCAGGGCAATAGCGAATTCAACCAGGGCCACCGGATAATCAAAGAAGCCCAGCGTGACCAGGGACAGGGTGATGCTATGCCCAACGGTAAAGGCGGTAATAGTCCACAGCAGGCGTGCACCACCGCCCACCAACAGCAACAGGCCGAAGACAAACAGCAGGTGATCCGGACCGCCCCAGATATGTTCTATACCCAGATAGGTGTAATCGCCGACCACCTCACCGGCACCTGGTTCCGCGGGAATCACAAAAGAGGGCTGCTCCGCGTTGAGCACCTGCTGATACTGTCGCCCATCCTGCAGGGCAATCATCACCATCGCCGAGGCCTGGTTGGCACCAAGGCCATCAACACCCAGGCTCTCGCCCACCAGGCCATCATCGCCAAGGCCTGAGCACGTCAGCTGCCAGCTAAACACGCGGCCGGTGCCTTCAGTCTGGGGAGGGCTGGCCTGACTTATCTCACAGCTGGCAGGCCATACCGGTTGCAATGGAACACTGCTGGTAGCCTGTGCCGGCGTTTTCCACACCAGGTGATATTGCCCGGCACCAATTTCGTTGACCTTGAGCAGCGAGGGCGCAAAGCGGTGCGCCTGGGCAGACAGACTGACTCCCATAACCAGCAGTAACAGCAGCAGACAGCGCATCGGGTTCATCGCCTCACCTCATAGTCTTCACGCATTGCTTCGATACTTTCCTTGAGCGCCGCAGCGCGTGCGCGCGACGCAAGGTCGCGCTCCAGCAGCTTGCGCACTTCTTCCAGCTCGGCGTCACGGCTGGCTTCCATTTCACTGACATAGACATAATGCAAACCGTAGGTAGAACGCACTGGCCCCACCCATTGCCCTGCCACTGGCGCGGCTTGTTCCAGGTTCAGCACGAAGGCAGCGCCAAAATGCCGCGCCAATTGATCTGGCGTCTGGCGGTTAAACCGGTAGCCGGGAAGGAAAGGCGAACTGAACTCGCGCGCTTTTCCGGGCGTAAGCTGGCGTGACTGTATTTGCGCAATGACTGCATCCACCTCCGCCTCGCGCTCACGGTTGAAATATATGTGCTCGATGGAGTAGCGAGGCGGCCGACGCAGTTCATCGCGCCGCTGCTCAAACTCCGCACGGATCTCCTCTTCGCCTGGTTGCGCAGGCGGATTGCCAGCAAGCAGGAGCTGCTCCATCACCTGGATCATACGCCGCTTGATCACCTCGTCACCCAGATGCAGGCGCATTTCCAGCGCCTGTTCATACAGCTCTTCGTCACTCTTGCCCTCTGCCAACTGCAGGAAGTGCATATTGCGCAGCAGGCGTTGGTAAACCACAGTGTCGTACAGATGCAGTTCCAACTCGAGGGCGCGCTGAAACAACATGTCGCGGTCCAGCTCTGCATCGCGTATACGCTGCAGCTGCGCCTCACTGGGCGCCCGGCCCACGGTAGCGAACCACTGCTGCTGCAGGGTCTCCATCCGGGCCTCTGTCAGGGGGCCAATGACAGTTGGCGGCTCGGGGAAGAACCGGCCTTTGGCCCAGAACAGCAGAACCCCCAGCAGCAGAAAGTGAATCCACGGCCTGTTGAGCCTGGACAAAAATCCCATCGATAACTCCTTAAACCAGCGTTCTCGCGATCACGGTCGGCACTACCAGGCCTGCACAAAGTCTGCTGGCTGCAAGGCCGGCAGCGGTTTGCGGGCACACTGGCGGCTGCCCAGATAAATAAAACCCGCTATTTCTTCGCCCTGCTCAAGGCCGAGACCCTCGTGCACAAAGGGGTCGAAGGCTGAATTGCCAGTACGCCACATGCCGGCGTATCCCAGCGCCTCGGCTGCCAAAAGCAGGCCATGAGCGGCACAAGCAGCAGACATGCGCTGTTCTACAGGCGGAACCTTGGGGTGTTCGAAAAAGCGCGTAATGACCACAACCAGCAGGGGCGCGCGCAGCGGCGAGCATTTCACTTTCTCCAGCTTCGCCGCGTCCGCTTCCGGTTCACGCCGTGCCAGAGCCTCACTCAACAGCGCCCCCAGGTCGTTGCGGCGTTCACCGCTGACGGTAAGAAACCGCCAGGGGCGCAGCCGTGCGTGATCCGGGGCGCGCATGGCGGCGAGAAACATGTGCTCAAGCTCCTCGGCAGAGGGCGCGGGGTCGGTGAGTTGTGCAGCGGAATTGCGTTGCTGCAAAAACTGGATGACATCATTCATGACAAAAGGCACCTGAAAAACAGCGGCAATCATACCAGCTGCAGCCGCGTTTGTGCGCCCTCAGGAAACCCCTGGACCTACGAGGATATTCATAAAACCCGCATCACCCGGCACCTCGTCCACATGGTCACACCACAAGGCAAGCTCGTCGGCGGAGCTCGCCACCAGGCGATGCTCAAGATGATCAATAATCCACATGGGTTGCCCCAGCCCGGCGAGTAGTTCAATCAATGAACGGCCACTGCTGCCGCACTGGCGCAGTGAAAGAGGAGTTAGCTCAACGATAAGCCTGGGCGCAGCATCCAGACTGAGCAACCATGGCATCAACCCTTTCACCACACCGTACTCGGAGCCCTGGGTGTCGATCTTCAACAGGTCCAGCCGCGTGCTGCGCGGTCGCATGAACTCACTACCGCTGAGCAGCGCTACACTGAGACTTGCGCGCGCCGTGTCAGTGGGAAAAATCTGGTGGTCACCGAGATTATCCTCGCTGAGGTAGAGTCTGGCCTCGCCCGCCTGTTCAGCCAGCCCGGCCCGTTCCGCATGAATAGTCTGCGTCAAGCCGTTGGCGAGACTGCTGCGCTGCAGCAGCTCGTGGTTGGCCGCATCCGGCTCGAACGCGAAAACCGCGCCAGCCTGACCCACCCGCAGGGCGGCCAGCAAAGAGAAGTAGCCGATATTGGCACCAACATCCACAAACACATCGCCCGGCTGCAGTATCTGCATCAGCAGGGCCGTCTCGTAGGGCTCCCATATACCTTCCTCACGCAGGCGTGCGGAGACAAACCGATCCCGTTCATCATGGATGTAGATACCCAGGGGACGAGACAGCCCGGGCACTGCCAGTGGCACGTACTCGGCCTTGTGACTGTTAGCTGAGTTTATCAATGGGTCGGTTTCGGTGCGCTGTTTCAATGAATTGTTTCAATCAGCCCTGACTTTGGTTTTATTGCAGCGGCTGCAGCGATACACGGTAACCAATTTGCCCTGCTTGACGTCGAATTGTTTGGCCTTGTCGATTATCCACTTGTGATGCCCGTGACGACAAAGCGTGTTGCCCTTGTGTTTCTCCTTCAGGCTCGGTTTGCGAAAGGGAATAATATCTCCCATGGCTCAGAGCAAGGTGCGCTGCAGCGCAGCCTCCCAGGAAGCCAGGCGTTTGCGCCGTGCGACAGTACTCATCTGTACCGTGAAATCGCGCTCTGCCTGCCAGATGCGCTTGATCTCGGCGGGCGTCTTCCACAGGCCCACTCCCAGGCCCGCCAGATAGCAGGCGCCGGCAACGGTGGTCTCAATCACCTGGGGACGAATCAGTTTACGGCCCAGCACGTCAGCCTGAATCTGCATCAACAAATTGTTGGCGGCCGCGCCACCGTCGACACGTAGTGGCTTCATGCGCTTGCCGATATCCGCCTCCATGGCACGCAGGATATCGGCATTCTGCAAGGCCATCGCGTCCAGGGTTGCCCTGGCGATATGGCCTCGCTCGCTGCCGCGGGTAAGGCCCGACAGGGTACCCCGCGCCTCTGGCGCCCAGTGCGGTGCCCCCAGCCCCGTTAACGCCGGCACAAATTCCACGCCACCGTGGTCGGCAACACTGCCCGCCAAAGCCTCGACGTCCGCTGCCCGTTTAATAAGCTGCAGCCCGTCACGCAGCCACTGCACAGCAGCGCCGCAGACAAACGCGCCGCCTTCCAGGGCGTAAACCGGTTTTGCATTGTCGCCCAACTGCCAGGCTACCGTTGTCAACAGGCCGGACCGGGAAAGCAACAGCTCAGCACCGGTATTCATGACAATAAACGAGCCGGTACCGAAGGTGCACTTGGCATCGGCCGGTGAAAAGCAGGCCTGGCCAAACAGCGCCGCCTGTTGATCACCCGCGACGCCGGCAATAGGAATACCGTCCGGCAGGCCAGGCACGTTGCGGGTATGGCCCAGTACCGTACTGGAGGGGACAATGGCTGGCAGTATATCCCGGGGTACCTTGAACAGATCCAGCAATTGCCGATCCCAGCGCAGGGTTTTCAGGTTCATCAGCGAGGTACGGGACGCGTTGGACACATCGGTAACGTGGCGCTCTCCAGCGGTCAGCCGCCAGATCAGGTAGCTGTCGATCGTGCCCGCCGCCACCCTGCCCGCCTTGTGCAGACGGCCAACACCAGCGGTATTGGCCAGCAACCAGCGAAATTTACTCGCCGAGAAGTACGGGTCAAGCAGCAGCCCTGTTTTGCGCCGCACCGCTTTCTCATGCCCTTGCGATTTCAGTTGTTCACAAAACCCGGTGGTGCGCCTGCACTGCCAGACCACCGCATTATTGAGCGCTTCACCGTTGCTCTTGTCCCAGAGCAGCGCGGTTTCGCGCTGGTTGGTAATACCTATGGCAACAATATCGGCGGCTTTGCACAGCCGTTTGCGCATCAGCGCGCGAATGCCCTTCACCACCGAGTCCCAGATGTCCGCGGGGCGGTGCTCCACCCAACCCGGCTGCGGGTAAAGCTGCGGAAACTCGTGATTCACGCTGGCGCGGAGCTTGCCCGCCGAATCCATCAGGGCAACCGTGCTGCCCGTGGTGCCCTGATCGATTGCCAGTACAAACTCCGCCATGCCCGCTACCTCTTATTCTCCGTAACCTTCCACTGCCTTTATTTCGAGGAAATCAGTAAAACCATGGGCACCCCACTCGCGCCCGTTTCCTGACTGTTTGTATCCCCCAAAAGGTACGTTATAGCCACCGGATGCGCCGTTGATGTGCACGTTACCCGCACGAATACGAGCGGCCACTTTGCGCGCGTGCTCAATATCACCACTCTGGACATAGCCTGCCAGCCCATAAGGGGTGTCATTGGCGATCTCGATCGCCTCTTCCTCGGTTTCATAGGGAATGATGGTCAGCACCGGACCGAAAATCTCCTCCGCGGCGATGGTCATCTGGTTGTTAGCGCCGGAAAAAACGGTGGGCCGGATAAAATAGCCTTTGTCGATACCCTCAGGACGACCGGGGCCGCCCACTACCAGTTTGGCACCCTCTTCTATGCCTTTCTCGATCAAGCCCTGAATCTTGTTGAACTGCACCTCGGACACGACCGGACCCATGGTGGTCTCCTCGCTGGCCGGGTCGCCCACCACTACAGACTCCGTCACCTTGATTGCGATGGCCTCTGCCTCGGCCAGTTTGTCTGCAGGCACCAGCATCCGCGAAGGGGCGTTGCAGGACTGGCCGGTGTTGTTGTACATGTGCAGTACGCCACGAGTCACTGCCTCTTCCAGGTCAGCATCGTCGAGCACGATATTGGGTGACTTGCCGCCCAGTTCCTGGGTAACGCGCTTCACGGTAGGCGCGGCATTCTGCGCGACCAGGGTGCCAGCACGCGTACTGCCGGTAAAGGACATCATGTCCACGTCGGGGTGGCGCGACAGCGCGGTGCCCACCACCGGACCGTCACCATTGATCATGTTGTACACACCGGCCGGCACGCCGGCTTCATCCATGATTTCGCTCCAGATATAGGCTGACAGCGGTGCAACTTCGCTGGGCTTGAGCACCATGGTACAGCCCACCGCCAGCGCCGGAGCCACCTTGCAGCCAATCTGGTTCACCGGCCAGTTCCAGGGAGTGATCAGGCCGCACACGCCAATAGGTTCCTTGAATACCCGGTGTTCGCCAAGGTCTTCCTCGAACTGAAAATCTCGCAACACCCGCAAGGCCTCTTCCAGGTGCCCCAGGCCGCAGTGCGCCTGACCACCTGCTGCCAGGGTCTGCGGTGCGCCCATTTCCTCGCGGATAGCATCGGCGATGTCGTTGTAACGCTTCCTGTACACGTCCACGCAGGACTCCAGCAGTTCGATGCGCTCCTCGCGGGTACTGCGGCCATAGCTGGCAAACGCTGCCTTGGCGGCGGCGACGGCCTGGTCTACATCGGCCTCGGAGCCAAGGGAAATAACCGCACACACCTCTTCCGTCGCCGGATTGATAACGTCGAAGTCATTCGGTGTGACCGGGTCGACCCACTGACCGTTAATATAAAACTGCTTGTACTCGCGCATGTGGCCTCCAATAGTGATGAGATAAAAATCGGGTCATAGTGTAGCACCGCTGCCCGTCTTGGGTATCACCCCGCAGGGGTGTACAATCGCGACCGTTTTTTAGCCAACTTGCAGGGAGAAGCCGGATATGGACAAGGCAGAACTGACACTGTTTCGCGACATGGCGCGCCGCGCGTTCGAGCAGGAGATTGAACCGCATTTCGAGCAGTGGGAAGCCGATCATATCGTGCCCCGGGAATTATGGAATACCCTGGGCGCCGCGGGCCTGCTCTGCCCTGATATGCCAGAAGCCTATGGCGGCGCAGGCACCTCGCCACAAGTCTGCTTTGCCATGATAGAAGAACTCTCACGCATGGGTTACGGCGGTTTCTGCAGCGGCTACGGCATTCACAGCAATATCGTAGCGCCTTATATCGAGCACTTCGGTAGCGAACAGCAAAAACAGCAATGGTTGCCCAAAATGGTGACCGGCGAAGCCGTGGGCGCTCTGGCGATGACCGAGCCGGGGGCCGGATCCGACGTGCAGGCGATCCGCACCAACGCGGTTCGCGACGGGGATGAGTGGATACTCAATGGCTCCAAGATATTCATTACCAACGGCATCCACGCCGACCTGGTCATTGTTGCCGCCATTACCGATCCTGGCAAAGGCGCCAAGGGCACGTCACTGTTTCTGGTTGACACCAGCCTGCCCGGTTTTGAGCGTGGCAAGAAGATAGAGAAAATCGGCCAGCACAGTTCAGACACTGCTGAACTGTTCTTTCAGGACATGCGCCTGCCCGGCGACGCCCTGCTGGGCGAGTTGAACAAGGGCTTCGTCATCATGATGACCGAACTGCCCCGCGAGAGACTGGGTATCGCCGCGCAGGCGGTAGCTGCCGCAGAAGGGGCCCTGGAGTTGACCATAGACTACGTGAAAGAGCGTAAAGCCTTCGGCCAGACGGTGGCCAGCTTCCAGAACACGCGCTTCAGCCTGGCGGATGTGAAAACCGAAATCGGCCTCAATCGCGCTTTTTACGAGAAGTGCGCCACCGAATACGCGGCAGGCGAATTGACCGCTGATAATGCGGCCATGCTGAAATATGCCAGTACAGAGATGCAATGCCGCACCATTGACCAATGCCTGCAGCTGTTCGGCGGCTACGGTTATACGGCGGAATACCCCATCTCCCGCTTCTACACCGATGCGCGCATTCAGCGCATCTATGGTGGCAGCTCGGAAATTATGCGCGAACTGGTTGCGCGGTCCATCCTGGGCCGCTGATCAGGCTTCGCCCGCGCGCACCTTGGGAGCGAGTGAGTGAACCACCTTGAACCAGCGCTCCATATCCTCCCGGCTGGAGTCCATTAGCTCCAGGCCCACCCAGTAACCCGGGCGGTCATCAGCGGGGCGGCTCCATTTGGCCTGCCCCTCCAGTTCCAGGTTTTCTGTCCAGCCCTCCATGGGCACGGCCAGGTTGAGACGGGTACCCGAGGCGATCTCATCGGGCACGAAAAGCTTGAGGCCGCCGACGGATATATCGACCGTTTCACAGCGCAGGATGGCGTTGTCCGACTCCTTGCGACTGCCGCGACTCACGACTTCAATAAAGATGGCCTGCACAACCTCGATGCGTTCATACTGGCGCCTGTCTGTGTAGTCGTAGGTCATCGGTGGTACCTCCTTTCGCTGACTCCGACAGACAATCTGCCACGAGCAGACAAGGAACGTCATCACAGAATTGGCAATTTCTCCAGATTTTCCGGGGCTAGGCGCCAACCGCCCCTATCAGCGAAAGGAGGGACAGCAGAAATAGTCCAAGGGTGAGGCTGAGCGCAGAGAACAGCGTACTCAGAACCACAATGTTAGCGGCAAGCACACCGTTGCCGCGAGCCGCCACCACCATGATATAACCGGATGCCGCCGCAGGCGCGCCCACCAGCAGGAACAGCACCCCCAGGGGCGCACCGCGCACTCCCATCAGCAGGGCCAGCGACACGATAATGGCCGGGCCCACCAGTAAACGCCATAACGTGGATTCCCAGGCGAGCATGCCTGAGTAACGCAGTTCTCCGAGTTTCATAGCGCCGCCTATACAGATCAGCATCAACGGAAGAAAAAACGCGCTCAGCCAGGCGCCGGCGGGCTTGACGATGTCCGGGACGGGCAAGCCGGACAGCGACAGGGCAACACCGGCGGCGATACCGATAATGAGGGGGTTGCGCAGAATACCGAGCACGGCCGCAAGCAGCGAGGCCGTTCCGCCCAGGGTGGCATTGAGCACGAACACAACCAGCACGTTGTATAGACTGGTCATGATAGCCACTGCCAGGGCAGCCAGTTGCGCACCCTCCTCGCCATAGGCTGAAATGCACAGGGCGAGGCCCATGATCGCCAGGTTGGAGCGGAATGCGCCCTGCACAAAAATGCCGCGTTCGCGTAATGGGTGCGCGCGCCAGATGCTGTAAAACCAGGCAATCACAGTGACCAGCAGCGTTCCCAATACGCCCGCAAGCAGATAGGTAGCGCCGCGAACGCTGGCGTAATCCACACTGGCGGCGCCGGCGAACAGCATCAGCGGCAAGCCATAGCGGAACGACAAGCGGGAAATTTTATCGTTGAGCGATTCGCTCAACCAACCCAGGCGCGCCAGCAGGGCACCGGCGAACACCCAGCCGAAGGTCGGCAGGGAAACCTGCAGGCAGGTGAGGAAAAGTTCTGTCGCGTCAGTAGTGGTCAAGCGCCATCTTCGGCTGCTGCAAACCCCTATTGTGCCAGTTCTTCCAGAGATTCGCCGAGCGCACCGACGAGATTGTCGATTTCGTGCTTTTCAATCACGAAGGGCAAACCCAACTGAATGGTGTCGCCGCCGTAACGCACATAGAAGCCTTTTTCCCACATTCGCATTGCCACTTCATAGGGTCGACGCGCCGGCTCGCCGGGATAGCTGCCAAGTGTCAGTGCCCCGGCAAAGCCATAATTGCGGATATCCGTGATATGTGGCCGGCCGCGCAGCTGGTGCAGTGCATCCTCGAAATACGGTGCCAGTGAGGCCACGCGCTGAGGCAACTGCTCCCGCTGCAGCACATCGAGGGCAGCGATGGCTGCAGCACAGGCCACCGGGTGTGCCGAGTAGGTATAGCCATGAGGGAATTCGAGCATGTACTCAGGCCCGCCCTGGGCCATAAAGGTCTGGTAGATTTCATCCCTGGCCACCACCGCGCCCATGGGGACAGCGCCGTTGGTCAACTGTTTGGCAAGGTTCATGATATCAGGCACCACGCCGAAGGCATCTGCGCCCGTCATCGCACCCATACGGCCGAACCCGGTAATGACCTCGTCAAAAATAAGCAGGATTTCATTGGCGTCACAGATGTCACGCAAGCGCTGCAAATAGCCGGCAGGCGGTGGAATAACGCCCGCAGAACCAGCCAGCGGCTCTACAATCACTGCGGCAATGTTGGACGCATCGTGCAGGGCAATCAGCTCATTCAGCTCATCCGCCAGATGCCAGCCGCTGGCAGGCATACCGCGCGTGTAGGCATTTTCAGGCAACATCGTATGCGCCAGGTGGTCGGCCTCCACTGCGTTGCCGAACATCTTGCGGTTGGCGCCAATGCCGCCCACGGAAATACCGCCAAAGTTGACACCATGGTAGCCCTTGGCACGGCCTATCAGGCGGGTTTTGCTCGGCTGGCCTTTCAGGCGCCAATAGGCTCTGGCCATTTTCAACGATGTGTCCGCGCTCTCCGAGCCGGAGTTGGTGAAAAACACATAGTCCAGCCCCTCCGGAGTCAGTGATTTGATCTGATTGGCCAGCTCAAACGATCGCGGCTGGCCGTACTGAAACGCGGGCGCGTAGTCCAGCGTCTGCATCTGCCTCGACACCGCCTCGGTGATTTCTGCCCGATTGTGGCCCAGGCCACAGGTCCACAGGCCGGAGAGGCCGTCCAGGATGCGCCGACCTTTGTCATCGAGGTAATAAATGCCATCGGCACCCACAATCATGCGCGGGTCGTCCTTGAACTGGCGATTGCCCGTGTAGGGCATCCAGTGGGCTTCCAACTGTTGCCGTGTCAAAGGGGGCTGGATCGTCTGCCGGCTGGTCATGTTATTCCACTCATCAAAAGCTTGATTGCCGAGGATGATACGCGCGGTTTATAGTTGCATAAATCAATACCTATCAACCTTTAGTTTCATTATCATTCATCTAAAGAAAAGCAGGAGGCAGGGTATATGGCCGGTAAAGCGCTGCTGGGTAACGTCACCGACAACGACCTGCGCCTGCTGCGTGTATTCAAAGCAGTTGTGCACTGTGGCGGGTTTTCAGCTGCGGAGCTGGAACTGAACATCAATCGATCGACCATCTCACGACATATCAAGGAACTGGAGACTCGCCTGGGTGTCACCTTATGCCGTCGCGGTCGAGGCGGCTTCGCGCTGACAGCGGAGGGCGAGAGCGTATTCGCCAGTGCCACCCGCATCATGACGGCCATGGAAGAGTTTCAGCACGATGTGGCCGAGTTGCACCAGCGCCTCACCGGTCCACTGTCCATTGCCATCTTCGATAAGACCGCGTCCAACCCTGCCTGCAGGATTTACAAGGCCCTGGACGCCTTCGACCGTGCTGCCCCGGAAGTGCGCCCGGAGATTTATGTTGAACCGATCAACGCCATAGAACGAGGCGTCATGGAAGGCCGCTTCCAGCTGGGTATCATCCCGGACCACCGCCCCTCCGCCAGCCTCACCTATTACCCCTTGTTTGAGGAGCAGATGTACCTGTACTGCGCCAGCGGGCACCCCTTGTTCACCGGCAGTGACAGCAGCATCAGTCCCGGCGCTATTCGCCGATCTCGTTACGTGGGAATTGGTTATCACTCTCCGAACATGGAGGCCACGCGTAAGCTGGGCCTGCAACGTCACGCCACCGCGCACGATCAGGAAGCAGTGGCGCACCTGGTGCTCTCGGGGCGCTACGTGGGCTATCTGCCGGAGCATTATGCAGCCGGGTTTCTGGAGCGAGGAGTGATGCGGCCCCTACTGCCGGAGACATTCCAGTACGTGTGCCAGTTCAGCGCTATAGTGCGCCATTCACCGCCACCATCGCGTGTGCTGCAAACACTGGTAGACGCGCTCGTGGAGGCGCATCACGCTTTCCCACAAAAACCGGGGACAGACCACGATTAACCGCACACAAGAATCCTGCATGTCATTTTTCTCCTCGCGGTACGAACCGGGTCGACTTGATCACAGCGAAAGCATTTTCCTCCGAGATTCAACAACAGCCGATTGCCATGCTCGGTCGGTCGGTCACCAACTGGTTGCAAAAATTGTGGTCTGTCCCCTGTTGTTCCAGTTGGTTGCAAAAACCGTGGTCTGTCCCCTGTTTTTGGGTTTAGTCCTTGTAGCCGGTGATAGCCTTGGCGGCCTGGTAGCCGAAGGTCATCGACGGCCCCAGCGTTGACCCCGGGCCGGGGTAGCAGGGCAAGGTGGGCGCGCTGCAGTTGCCGCAGGCGTAGAGGCCGGATATGACCGAGCCGTCCTCACGGACCACCTCGGCATTGCCGGTAATGACCATGCCGCCCTGGGTACCGAAGTCGCCCGGGTCCAGTCGCACAGCATAGAACGGAGGTTTCACCACTGGGCCCAGGCAGGGATTGGGCGTAACCCTGGGGTCGCCATAGTAGCGATCGTAGGCAGACTCACCACGATGACATTCAGGGTCTACACCGGTGCGGGCGTACTCGTTCATGTCACTAACTGTTTTCTCCAGCCCTGCGGGGTCCACGTCAATACGTCGCGCCAGGTCGCCGATAGTATCCGCCTTGGCGTAGAAGCCTCCCTGCTCATAATTGAATCCCTTGGGCACCTGCCAATCGGGACGGAACTTGCTGTTGAACAAGGGGCCTACGAAATAATTGGCGCGAAAGTTCGCATCAAATATCTGCCATGTAGGATACGTGGGGCTGTCTTCTGAGTGCTTGGCAAACGTTTCCAACTGAAACGCCATGTAGTTCTGCGACTCATTGCTGAAGCGCTTGCCCGCTGGATTCACAATGACCGAACCGGGGTATGACCGCTCCATTACCGACAGCCGCGGGATTGGCTCACCCGGTACGGTAATGGTGTTACACCACCAGGCCTCGTTGAGCCGATGCATCCTGGCGCCAAGCCGCATGCCCTCTTTATGCGCATCGCCGGTATTTTCCATCACCCCCGCACTCCAGCGGTGGTCAGTAGGCTGGGGCAGGTATTCCTCTCGCATGGCCTGATTGTGTTCGAAGCCTCCAGCAGCCAGAATCACGCCCTTGCGTGCCTGAATCCGCAGTGGTTTGCCGTCTCGGCTTACTTCCAGGCCAACCACCTTGCCATCTTCTTCCACCAGCCGCGTCATACTGGTGTTCAACCACAGCGGCATGTCGCGATCGAGCATGGACGCGCGCAGCCTCGCCACGCCGGCGCATCCCGTCGCCAGGCGCCGGTGGAAGCGGCTTTTTAACCGCCAGGGGATATCCAGCAGGTAATCCGCAAATAACTTGAGCACGGTTTTCCACCAGCCCGGTTGCTGCCCTACCAACTCTGCAGCTTCTACCTGGGTAATACCAATCACCCCTCCAAGGTGCATCATCTGGTGGGTGCGCCGCAGGCGACGCCACTCCTCTCCCAGCTCGCTGGCGTCGAACGTCTCCGGTTCCATGGAGCGGTGCCCCTCCATTGAACCTTCAAGATTGGTGTAGTAATCCGGGTAATGCTCCAGCGTGACATAGCGAACCCGGGTGCGTTGATGCAGGAAGTCGACCATTTTCGGGCCATTTTCCAGAAACGCATCCAGCTGTTCTTCAGGCACCTCTTCTTCAGTTATCAGCTGCCTGAGGTAGGTCTTGGCCTTGTCGAAGGAATCTTCAGCCCCCGCTGCTGCGGCATAGCGATTGCCGGGAATCCAAACACCGCCACCGGAGACAGAGCTGGTGCCCCCGTAAAGGTCAGATTTCTCGACTACCAGGACGTCCTTGGTGCCCATTTCATAGCTGCACAGGGCGGCCGTCATACCGCCGTTGCCAGAGCCGACCACAACCACATCGAAGCTATAGTCCCACTGCTGTTCTTCACTCATTGCCAAATACCCGACTGTTCAATGCACGCATGGTAGCCCACCCAAGCCGCCAAAAGGCCCAGGCGGGAGTTTTAAGCAGGCGCAGGTTTAACTTTTTGGTCGCGCGCTCGGCCAGATGTCGCCTGTGGTTCAAGCAAGCAGCGCTTGCGCCGCGCCCACGGACTTGCATACACTCGAAGGCCGAGGAATGTCACTCGTCAACCAGAGGTAACACCCTTATGAAACGTCTCACTCGCAATCTGCTGCTGTCCCTGGCCGGTGCCGGCTGTATCGCGGCCTCGGTGCAGGTCGCCGCTCATCTGAATGACAAAGAACCCATGCAGTCTTACCGACAATCCTACTTCACCTTACTGGCGATGAATTTCGGCCCAATCGGGGCAATGGTCAAAGGGGAGATGCCCTGGGACGACGCCAAGGTAAAACTGTTTGCCAATGAAATGGCCGCCCTTGGCACCATGGATGTGTCCCGTGCCTTTGCGCCCGGCACCGACAAGGGCACTACCCGAGCCAAGCCGGAAATCTGGGAAAACATGGATGACTTCTCCGCCAAGCTGGACGACATGCGCCAGGCCGTGGCGGCGCTGCAGGTCGCGGCGGGCTCTGGCGACCGCAAGATTATTGCCGAGGCGACAGGCGCCGCCGGTAAATCCTGCAAAAGCTGCCATGATGAGTACAAGGCCGAGAACTACCTGTACTAGCCCCTGCTACCAAAGCGGCTGTGGCTGGGGCGCTTGCTCCAGCCCCAGCCACAGCGCAATTGCCACCAGGGCGACAATAAGCAATGCTCGCCACACCGGCACAGGCGGGGCAAGACCCGCTTTTCGTTCTGACCTGCCGGTGAACATCGCCGTGATCAGGCCGTCTTTTTTCACCAGCTGATGGTAGGCCACTACCAGCACGTGCAGGGCAATCAGGCCGAGCAGAATATTGAAGCTGATGTCATGAACCGAACCCATAAAGCCACGTAACTCAGTGCTGGCCATGTAGTAAAGCGGGCCGGAAAACAGAATATCGTCGGAATTGAATAGACCGCTCACTGCCTGGGCCAGCACCAGCAGCAACAGGGCAATCACAGACAGCGCACCCAACGGGTTATGCCCCGGGGTGGGGCTGCCTTCACCACGCAGGTAAGCCAAAATAGCTGCGGGGCCGCGCACAAAATCCGTGAAGCGCGAATGCCTACTGCCGAAAAAGCCCCAAAAAATACGACTGACAATCAGCACAATCAGCGCATAGCCTGTCCACTCGTGAACGTCATTGCGGCCCTCCTCACCACTCCACCACGCGAGGGCGATTCCGACTACCAGCGCCCAGTGAAATACCCGGGTGGGAATGTCCCAAAGGATGAACCGGCTACTCAACGCCTGGTCTCCAGCGGTATCAGCGGCACGATGTCCTCGGCCACGTTCTCACACACATATCGCCACCCGCCATCTTTCAGAACCGCTCTGTGCCGGGCACCGGGCAGCGCCGGATCCACAGCCTCGTAGCCGGCATCGCCGTGATACATGGCCACAATCGCGTCGTTGTGGGCAGTGATTACCGGCAACACCCTGGGCACGGGTGAATCCCTTTCAATTTCCAGGACCTCGGCGACGGTGTCATACGTGGCCAGCCGGGTAAGTGTCACCATGGTCGGCGGCAGGATACGCAACTCACCGGCGTAATGTTCTGCAAGCGCCTGACGCAGCGTAATCCAGCGGTGGTCATGTATTTCACCGCCGTCAATCACGACGTCTTCATCGGCGCGCAAGGGTGCCGCATAGATCCAGGTAGAAAACCGCCGCTTCTCCGACTCGGGCGTGGTCCAGTGGCTTAACAGAACCATATCCTGAGGTTTCGGCTGCTGGCCGCACTCTTCCATCGCTTCACGCGCCGCCGCTACACGCGCAGCGCGTTCTTCATCGCCATCCCCCGCGGCCATATCTTCGGCATCCAGGCTGCCGCCCGGGAACACCCAGAAGCCACCTGCGAAAGCCAATGCCTTATTGCGCCGCAGCAGCAGTGTTTCCAGACCATCTTGTGAATCGCGCAGCAGAACAACCGTGCTGGCAGGACGAATTTCGGGCGTGGCAGACATAAAAACGAACCTGGGAATTGACTCCACTATTGTAACAGCAAGGCTTCGCTTTGGCAGTCCCGCGCCATACTGGCGGCAACACGCATGTGGTAGTCTCAGCCTTCCTTACCCACTAATCCCTGATCCATGCGCGCTACCGCAGCCATCACACGCTTTCTCTGCATGACAATACTGGCACCGACCACTGCCAGCCTCGCCAGCGCTCAAACCGCTCTCGAAGAAGTCGTGGTGCTTGCCCAGCGTGTACAGGAATCCGCCCAGGATACACCGCTTTCGCTGGCGGTACTGGACAGCGCTTCCATGGCCGCGCTGGGCATCTACAGCGTCGACAACATTGCCGGCAACGTACCCGGCTTTGTCGTTGACAGCTTTCCTTCCAGTAACCAGACCCTGCGGCTTTTCATTCGCGGCGTCGGCATTACCGACGTACAGATCACCCAGGATCCGGCTGTTGGCGTATACCTGGATGGTGTCTACCTCGCTCGCTCCAGTGGCCTTGCCAGCGAACTGGCAGACCTTGAGCGCATAGAAATACTGCGCGGACCGCAGGGCACCCTTTACGGACGCAATACCACAGGCGGCGCGCTCAACCTCATTACCTCCCGGCCGGACCCGGCAAACCATGCCCTCAAGGTGGATCTGGGGGCGGGAGATCGCAACCTGTTGCGGGCACGCAGCAGTCTCAACCTCCCGGTATCAGCCAATGCAGCGATCAAGCTGGCGGCTCTGTACCGGGAGAAGGACGGTTTTATTGACAATACCGGGCCCGGTGGCAATTTCGGCGACGCAGTAGCCAGTGGCTATCGCCTGGACTGGCGCTGGCGCCCGCACCCCACTCTCACTGTCGACTACAGCTGGAACAGCTCTCGCGTGGAATCCTACAACTACACGCCCCAGGCAGTACTACCGGGCATGACCACAGGGACACCGGCGGATGCGGCCATTGTCAGCTCGCAGCGTTTCGTGCCCTACGCCGAGCGCAGGCTGGACCAGCTTGCCACGTCTGTCCCACTACAACCCAACGATACCGACATTGAAGGCCACGCCCTGCAGATAGGCTGGGAACTGAAGGACTTCACTGTGCGCTCCATCTCCGCATGGCGACAGCTGGACGATGACAGTTATATCGATTTTGCCAGCGGGGCCAGCGCCGAATACCGCCTCGACTTTGGCGCTGTCACCCTGGGCGCACAGGGTTCCGGGCAGCAGCACTACGATGAGACCCGCACACGTCTGCAGCAGCGCCAGTTTTCCCAGGAGCTGCAGTTGATCGGCCCGCTGGGCGACACCCTGGATCTGGTTGCCGGCGGCTATTTTTTTCGCGAGGAGGCCGAGGAAAACTGGTTCCCATTGCACCATATATTCAGCTTCCCGGTGATCGCCAGCGACGATCAGGCAGTGGCCGTCAACCTGCGTGCTGAAGACAACCGTATCGACAATCGCGCGGTGGCAACCTATGCGCAGCTCACCTGGTCACCCATAGCAGACTGGGCGTTCACTTTGGGTTGGCGATATACACGCGATACACGCGACGTCAGGCGACTGTTCCGCCAGGAAAACTATGTGGACTTCGGCAACGCAGTGCTGGGCCCCTTCGAGCAAATCGACTTCCGGGCCAGGGCCAGCAAACGGTTCAGCGACAACGCCTTCAGCTTCATCATTCAATACCAGCCCGGCGAAGACACTATGCTGTATGCGAAGCTGGCCGAAGCGTACAAGAGCGGAGGCTTCAATACACGCGACCCTGACCCGATATTTTTTTCCCAGGGCTTTGACGAGGAAAAAAACCGTACGTTGGAAATCGGCATGAAAAGCGAGTGGCTGCAACGGGCGCTGCGCGTCAATTCTGCCCTGTTCTATTCGCGCTTCAGTGACATGCAGCTTAATTTTCTTCTGCCGGGTACTCTCTCCGATACGCGCGTGTTCAACAGCGGCGCTGCCAGGCTTGCGGGGCTGGAACTGGAGATGGTCGCCATGCCTGTCCACGGCTTGCTGGCAAGACTGAACTACGCTTACCTGCACAGCGCAATCGACGACGTTGACGATCCATTCAGCGGCAGTCCACGCGCATTTGGTTTCAGCAACGCACCAGGACATAGCGCCAGCTTCAATCTTGATTACCAGTTTCCACCCTGGTCTGCCGGCACGTTGAGTGCCAACATCAATTACACCTATACAGACGAACGTGATACGGACAGCCCGTTCAACGTTATCGACGCTCACCAGTTACTGGGAGCCAGGCTGACGCTCTCGGAGATCGACATGCCGCAGGGTGAGCTCACTGTATCAGCCTGGGTGAGCAATCTGCTGGACGAGGAATACGTCACCTTTACCATCGACAACCTGCCGCACGCTTCGCGAGCCGTGCTGTGGGGTGAGCCACGCAGTTGGGGATTGGACATCCGCTTCCGCTATTGAAGGAAATACGCTGACAGTCCACTGACCAATACCAGCCGCTTTGCCACTCCCGGGAAAAACTGCAAACTATATCGTCTTGATGGAGCCAACACAGGTCACGAAAACATGCGTCATCCTTCCCTGCTTGTTCTGCCCGCATTGCTGGCAACCGCCACTGCACTAGCCGAACCGGTGCCGCAGCCGGCGACCGCGGCGTTGAGCGCTGCGCCCGTCCCCTTGCCCGCTCTCGACTACACAAGCAGCGAAGAACGCCAACCCTGCGACAACCATGATCCCCTGCGACGCCCGCATTTCGGCGACACCCACGTGCACACGGCCTGGTCTTTCGACGCCAACTCCCAGGACACGCGCAACAAACCGGAGGACGCTTATCGTTTCGCCAAAGGCGAGCGGCTGGAAATTCAGCCCTACGACGAGAATGACAAATCCCTGCGTACCATCCAGATAGACCGGCCGCTGGACTTCACCGCGGTAACGGATCACTCGGAATTCATGGCCGAAATGCGCATGTGCAACACGCCGGGCTCACCCGGCTACTGGCACCCCGTTTGCATCGCTCACCGTCACCTGCCGCAGCTGACTTTTGCCACCCTTGCCGCCTATGGCTTACAGGGCAAGAACCGCTGGGGCTTCTGCGGTGAAGGCAACGAAACCTGTTCCGCGCAGGCGGCAGATACCTGGCTGGACATCCAGCGCGCTGCGGAGCAGGCCTATGATCGCAGCAGCGACTGCAGCTTCACCAGCTTCGCAGCCTACGAATGGACAGCCACCGTCGGTAGTGGCCAGAACCTGCATCACAATGTGGTCTTCAAAAACCACCAGGTACCCGACCGCGCACTGTCATGGATCGAATCCACGTCCCAGGTGACCTTGTGGGACTACCTGGACAAGGAGTGCATAGAAGGTAAACCGGGGTGCGATGCCGTCGTTATACCCCACAACTCCAACCTGAGCGGCGGCCTGATGTTTGAGACAGCAAGGCTCTCTGACGAGACCGTGCCGACTGAGCCAGTCACGGCTGAAGAAGCCGCCCGGCGGGCCCGCTGGAACAGGCTGTTCGAGGTGATGCAACACAAAGGCTCCTCCGAATGTGACAACCGCAACCCCGCCTGGTCTGAGGATGAATACTGCAATTTTGAGAAACTCGGTTACGACAGTTTCGGCGGCAAGAATACCGGCACCCCCGGCGGCATCGACGCCAAGTGGCTGACCCTGTTCGTGGACGAGGAAAGTCTGCCCCAGACCAAACTGCCTGACGAGAGCAACTTCCTGCGCTACGCGCTGAAAAAAGGCTTGCAGCAGCAGGCGGAGTTGGGGGTCAACAGTTTCAAGTACGGCCTGATTTCCAGCACCGACACCCATATCGCCGCGCCGGGCCTGACCATGGAAAAAAACCATCCCGGGCATGGCGGTGCCGGCAAGGGGTCGCGCGGCGAATTACCCAAAGGTCTGCCTGATGAACTGGAGTATGGTCCCGGTGGCCTGGCGGTGCTCTACGCGGAGGAAAACACGCGAGACTCCCTGTTCGCCGCAATGCAGCGACGCGAAGCCTACGCGACCAGCGGCACGCGCCCCATCCTGCGTTTCTTCGGCGGCTGGGACTACCCGGAAGACGCATGCACCCGCGGTGATATGGTTGCCAGGGGGTACGCAGGCGGCGTGCCCATGGGCGGTGACCTGCAGGCCCCCAGCAGCCAGAGTGAGGCTCCGCGCTTTATTGTTTCCGCTCTGGCTGACAGTGGCACAGAACAGTACCCGGGAACGCCACTGCAGCGTATTCAGCTTATCAAAGGCTGGTATGAGGACGGTGAATTGCACGAGCGGGTGCTGGATGTCGCCGGCGGCGACAATAATGCGAGCGTGGACATCAACACCTGTGAAACAAGCGGCAGCGGCCACGCACAGCTGTGTACCGTGTGGCAGGATGACAGTTTCAACGCCAACGCCCAGGCTTTCTACTACACCCGGGTACTGGAAAACCCCAGTTGTCGCTGGAGTCAGCAGATTTGCGCGAGCGCGGGCGTGCGCTGTGAAGACCCAACAACCGTTGGCGAAGGTCTGGAGAATTGCTGCAGTGAAGACCACCAGCGGGTTATACAGGAACGCGCCTGGAGCTCACCCATCTGGTATACCCCGGAAGCCTGAGCGACGCCCTCTCGGGTAACGCCCATGGCAGCAGCACGCCCATGGCAGCACCGCGCGCGGCAGCTATGCGCAGCGGCGGTAAGGCACTAGGCCAGGGCGCGAGCCGCCATACTGAGATCGAAGCCGATCTTTCGCGCGACGTCTGCCGCCGCCTCACGTTCATCGGCTTCTCGCGATAGTACCCACAGGTTGGAGCAACGCGTGCCGGTGCGGCAAAAAGCAAACGCCGGCCGTTGCTCGTCGTCAAACAGATCAGCCATTTCCTGCAGGTGGTCGCCCGGGAAATTCATTCCATTGACGGGCAGATAAAAATACTCCATGCCTGCTTCTTGGGCAGCGGCAGCGATTTCCGCACTGCTGGGCTGGCCACTTTCTTCCCCATCGGGCCGATTGTTAATCAGCACTTTGTAGCCCGCCGCCGCAATCTCAGCCACGGCAGCCGGGGTAATCTGGCCAGACACGGTCAGGCTTTCGCTTAATTTGTAGGCGTTCATTATCCTGTTCTCCAATACAGTGCCCATGGCTGACCCTGCGCTGACGGCTCACGCATGTGCACCGCGATCACTCACCACTAAAGTTCGGTTGGCGCTTTTCCTTGAACGCGCGGGGTCCTTCACGGGCATCTTTGCTCATCATTATGGCGCCCGCCTGCTCCATTTCAAAGCGGAAAGCATCAGCCCAGGGCAAGGTGTGCGTCTCCAGTGCCGTTCGCTTGATCGCTTGCAGAGCCAGCGGCGCCTGGCGGCAGATATTATCGGCGTATTGTTCCGCGCGTGCCTGCAGCGCTTGCAGGGGAACCACCTCAGATACCAGCCCCATCGCCAGCGCGTCCTGTGCCGTGATCGCCTCCCCGCCCAGCAATATGCGCATGGCGTGAGCCCAGGGCAGTTGTCGCGTAAGACGCACCATGGAGCCGGCGCCGGGTACTATACCCACCTTGGGTTCCGGCAGCGAAAACACTGCGTGCTCGGCGGCAATGCGGATATCCGTGGCCTGCAACAGTTCCGTTCCTCCACCCAGCGCACGACCGTTCACAGCCGCGATAACCGGCTTGTACAGCGGCTTGTTCTTGAGCATGACACTGTCGGAAATCATGGGATCGCCCTGAAGACGCTGCTCCAACTCATTGGCAGGCTGGCGCGCCCCGGTCCACAGGGGAATCACCTCGCCCAGGTCGCCCCCGCAGCAGAAGTCCTCCTCACCGGCAGCCGTGAGCACTGCGACTCGCAGTGAGTCATCCTCTCGCACCTCTTCCCAGGCATCCGCCAGCGCAACGAAAGCTTCACCGTTGAGCATATTCTTTGCCGCAGGCCGATTGATCGTAATCCAGGCCTGCTGGCCGCGTTTTTCCAACGTGATAGCACTCATCACCGGGGTCCTCCTTGCAGGGTCGGTAAACATGACCGGTTCTATTCGATCAGGCCGTAGCGCTCGCCCAGAATGTCGACAATTTCGGCCTGCGGATGGGTGGAAAGCAAAACCGGCTGCCCGGTGATCTTCTCCGCGATACGGGTGTAGGTCGCGGAAAGTGCCATCAATGCCTCTGCCGGTAATGCGTTGTCGCTGGCCAGTGCCTGGCGCTCGGCCATACGATTCTTGTTCAGCAGGACGTCCGGATCTGGAAAATGGTTCAGCAGAAACTGCCTGAACCCTTCCTTGGAATTCTCCACCACGGCACCTTCACGCCATGCAGGGCCGTCCCAGATACGAGAGGAATCCGGCGTGCCCACCTCGTCCATGTAGATCATCTTTTCCTCACCGGCCGTGTCGGTGACGTAACCAAACTCAAACTTGGTGTCTACAAACACCTGGTCAAGCTCCGCCAGGCGCGCACTGATCAGCTCGAAGCCCTGGCTGAGCAGCGCTTCGTATCGCGCAACATCCTCTCGTTTACTGAAGTTGAAGGCTTTGAAGTTTTGCTCAATGTCGTCACGGGTGATGTTGACATCATCGGCTGCCGGGACGCCGGGAATACCCTCAAGAATGCCCTTGGTGGAAGGTGTGATCAGCAGTTCGGGCAGCTTCTGGTTCTGCTTGAGGCCTTCCGGTAGTCGAATACCGCAGAACTCGCGTTCGCCGTCGGCGTAGGCGCGCCACATGGAACCGGTAATATACTGGCGGGCAATCGCCTCTATCTTTACCGGGCGGGCCTTCTGCACGATCCAAACCAGGGGATGGGGAACCTCGAGGATGTGGCTGTCTGCAAGGCCCTGCTGACGGAAGCGGGCAAACCAATAGTTGGAGATGGCGTTAAGAGCGGCGCCCTTGCCCGGTACGCCGTTGAGCCCTCCCTCCCCGTGCCAGATGCAATCGAAGGCGGAAATACGATCCGAAATCACCATGATAGCGAGTGGCGCATCCGCGGCCACATCGTAGCCGCGTTGGGTAATCAGCCGGGCGCTGTCCGCCTCGGTGAGCCAGTACACTGAGCGTACTTTGCCACTGTGCACCGGCGCAGCGGTGCGGATGGGGAGATCGTTGTTTACGGCCATAACCTGGTCGGCGAGACTCATCGGCGTATTCCATGCATGAGTGTATGGGAGCAGCAGGCTAGCGCCCGGGAAAGGAACAGGATTCTAGCAGAGGAGATGGCCACGAACACCTGTTGCGTACCATCTATATGTGCACTATGATGCACGCATGAACCAAAGCAAAGCGGTTGAAAAAACACTGGCCTGCATCGATGGCGACTTCATCAAAGCGCTGGCGGAACCGGTGCGCATCGAGATACTCAAGCATCTCATTGTAGCGGGCGAGAGCGACGTCAAAACGCTTGCACAACAGATGCCACAGGATCGCTCGGTAATCTCCCGCCACCTGGCGACCATGGAGAAAGCCGGGCTCTTGCGCATGCACAAGGCAGGCAGGCACGTTGTCTACAGTGTTGACGGTGACAGCGCCCTGCAAAAGTCGGAACAACTGGTGGCCAGTCTCAGGCAGTGCATTGCCATGGGCTGTTGCTGATTTTTTTGCCCTTTTTATATGTTTTTATGTGCACATTTGCACATTAATGCCAAGCACGACAACAACCTTAAGAACACATACCCCTGGAGGGTCGCAAAATGAAAACCACGAAAACCCACGACATGGTCAAAGACAGCTACGCCCGGATGATCAAAGGCGCACAGCAGCAATCCGCGGCCGGCACGTCCAGCCCTGTCGCCAGTCTGGCGGAAAACTACGGAACGCCGGCGCATGGCGAGGCGGCAGATGCCTCTTTCGGCTGTGGTAATCCCCTGGCCTTCTCCGGTGTGAAACCCGGCGATACGGTGCTCGACCTGGGTTCCGGTGCCGGGCTGGACCTGCTGATAGCTGCTGAGAAGGTGGGCCCCAGCGGCAGAGTAATAGGCGTTGATATGACCGAGGAAATGATCGCCGCGGCAAGGCGGAATGCGGATGGTTCCCAGCACGACAACATTCACCTGCAGTTGGGCGTGATAGAGGACCTCCCGCTGGACGATGCTTCAGTTGACTGGGTGATTTCGAACTGCGTTATCAACCTGTCACCGCAGAAAGACCGGGTCTTTAGTGAAATGTACCGGGTTTTGAAACCCGGGGGGCAGTTCAGCATATCTGATATCGTGCTCGACACTCTGCCTGACGCTTTGCGCAAGAGCGCTGCCGCATGGTCTGCATGTATCGCAGGAGCCATTACTGAACAAGAATACATTCAGGGTTTGCGCGACGCAGGCCTGGTTGATGTGGCGGTGACGGAGCGCCTGGTATACGACGCCGGGCAACTGCGCGCCATACTCGCCGAGGAGATTCCCGGGCTTGATCTCAAGGGTATCGACATCACCGGATTACTGGAAAAGCACCCGGGCGTGGCGTGGAGCGCCAAGTTCACAGGCCGCAAAGAGAATGCTTAGGCAGCCCTGTACAGGCCTTCTTTCCGGCAATTTAAAGGCTCTTGGCAGATTAGCGGAATTGCTTGGTGGATAGACACTTTCCAGCTGAGCGGCCACTACAATCGCGGTATACCCCCGAGCGGTCGAACCCCCTTTGACTCCCTTTCGGGGGTATACCACGATCACAGCGGTCACCACGAATGGGGTAAGCCTTCAGAGGGCGTGGACGTTTGTTTTCAACCGAGGAAGGCTTACCCCATTTGTGGCGTCCGCTTTGTTTGAATGCCTCATTCCCCGCTAACGCGCGATGAACCAATTTAAACCCGCTGTTGTGCATTGACTCAACAGCGGTTTTTGGCACCGACAAACCGCCTTGTCCTGTGTAAAATACCGCCTCTGGCTAATTGCATGCAGGCCAACAGGAACGGATTGATGAACCAGACTGACACCCCCTACCAGATACTCGGCGAGGATGGCATCCGCCGACTAACCAGTGCTTTCTACGACCTGATGGATGAGTTGCCGGAGGTAGCGGAACTGCGCAGGATGCATGCCCGGGACCTGGAACCAATGAAAGAAAAGCTCGCTGACTACCTCACCGGCTGGATGGGCGGACCGCCGCTCTATGCGCAAAAGTACGGCACCGTCTGCATGACCACGCCACACGAACCTTACGCAATAGGCCCCCGGGAACGCGACCAATGGCTACTGTGCATGGATAAAGCATTGGAGCGCATAGACGCCAGCGAAGAACTGGTGGACATGCTGAAAGTACCTCTGTTCCGCATCGCCGATGCCATCCGCAATCGCGAAGCACCCGGCGCCGCCAGCGAAAATCCCAACATTATCGCCTCTCACTGAGATCATGACTCCCTTGAATATGAAGCTGCCAATTACCCTGGCCACACTCTCCTGCCTCGGCCTCACCGGCCTGCCCGCAGCAGCCCAGCAGCCCGAGCTGGAGAACATCCTCGTCACCGCCACTCGCATTGAGCAGGAAGGCGCCGCCCTGCCGCTTTCCTGGTCGGCCGTGGATAACGATGCCCTGCAACTCACCGGCCATGTGCACATAACCGAAACCATGCAGCGCGTGCCGGGAGCCTGGATAAGCCGCGGCAACGGCCAGGAAAGCCTGCCCTCGCTGCGATCTCCGGTGTTCACCGGGGCCGGCAGCTGTGGCGCGTTCTTCATGGCAGCCGACTCCATCAGCCTGCGCGCGCCCGGTTTCTGCAACATAAACCAGCTGTTTGATGCCAACACGGAACAAGCCGCGCGGATTGAAGTCATCAAGGGGCCGGCGACCGCCCTGTACGGCTCCAATGCACTGCACGGGGTGATCAATGTACTCAGCGCCCGGCCGGGTGGCGCAAACGATATCAGCGTAGAGGCCGGGCCCTACGACTACTACCGCGGAAAACTGGCCTACAGCGTGGAAGGTGATGACCACGCACTGAGCCTGCGCTTCAACGGCACCACCGATGGCGGTTACAAGGATGATTCGGGCTATGATCAGCAGAAACTGACGCTGCGGCACGATTACCAGGGTGACGTCTGGCAGATCACCAGCGTACTCGACTACGCCAATCTCAACCAGGAGACAGCCGGTTTTATTCAGGGCTTCAAGAGCTATGAGGATGCGCAGCTCAAAGACAGCAACCCCAACCCTGAGGCCTACCGCGACGCCTGGTCTTTGCGCGCTTACAGCCGCGCCACTCGAACACTGGGGACGGATCATACCCTGGTGCTCACGCCCTACCTGCGCGACAACGACATGGCCTTCCTCATGCATTTCTTTCCCTGGCAACCGCTGGAGGAAAACGGCCACTCCAGTCTGGGCCTGCAGGCGGCACTGCACAGCGAATTCGGCGACTGGACCTGGGTCAACGGCCTCGACATTGATTACACCGACGGCTGGCTAAAGGAAACCCAGGACGAGCCGTTCAGCCCCAACCAACCAGTGGGCGTGCACTATGACTACCAGGTGGATGCGCTCAACACCGCGTTATTCAGCCAGGGAACCTGGCGCCGTGGCGCGCTCGAATTATCAGCCGGGCTGCGTCTGGACTACGCCGACTACGATTACGACAATCGCACGGGCGACGGCTCGGCCTGCGAGCCAGGCGCCTCAGCATGCCGTTTCTTCCGCCCCGCAGACAGGGACGACAGCTTTACCAACCTCTCGGTGAACGCCGGCGCCAGCTACGCCTTCAGCGAGAGCCATCTGGGTTACCTGCGCCTGGCGAGCGGCTTTCGCGCACCGCAGGCCGCCGAGCTTTATCGCCTGCAATCCGGCCAGCAGGTTGCCGACCTGGATTCCGAAGAGCTGCAGAATATAGAGCTTGGCCTGCGCGGCCGCCTGGGCAGCAGGTTGGCCTATGATGCGTCCGTATACCACATGGACAAGGACGAGGTTATTTTCCAGGACGCCAATCGCCAGAATATCAGTGGCGCCAGCACCTCCCACCAGGGCCTTGAGTTGAGTCTTGACTACCGCCTCAACGACAACTGGTATGTCAATGGCGCCGCCAGCCTTGCCCGTCACCGCTACACCAGCCGCAGCAACCTGTTAGGGTCGTCAGGTGATATCAAGGGGAATGATGTGGACACCGCACCGCGCCGTTTCGGCAGCGCGCGGCTGGGCTGGGAACCCGGCGCCGACACCGTAGCCGAGCTGGAATGGGTTTACCTGGGTTCGCACTACCTGGATGCAGACAACGAGCACAAATACGACGGGCATTCACTGCTGAACCTGCGCGTGAGCTCGCAATTCTCCAGGCAGTGGCGTGGCACGCTGCGCCTGATCAACCTGCTGGACGAAGATTATGCCGAGCGCGCAGACTATGCCTTTGGCAATTATCGCTATTTCGTCGGCCAGCCTCTGGGGGCGTATGTTGAGATCGGCTATACCTTCAACTGAACCTTCAACTAACGCTGCCTTTTGAAGGGCGGGCGGCGCTGTCGCCAGCGCTTCAGCTGCCGCGGCGCAGACGCACCGCCGTGGCCAATTCCTCCAGCAATGAGCTGGTGTCGTCCCAACTGATGCAGGCGTCGGTGATGCTCTGCCCGTAGGTCAGCTCCTGACCGTCCACCACGTTCTGCCTGCCCTCCACCAGATTGCTCTCGAGCATGATGCCAAAGATGCTGTCGCTGCCGCGGGCTACCTGCGTCGCAATATCCGAGGCCACGTCGATCTGGCGCGCGGGTATCTTGCGGCTGTTGGCGTGGGAGGCATCGATCATGATGCGCGCGGGCAACCCGGCCTTGGCCAGCATGGCGCCGGCGTCATCCACCGAGAACATATCGTAGTTGGGGTGCTTGCCACCGCGCAGGATGATGTGGCAGTCCTCATTGCCGGCTGTCTGGAAAATTGCCGAGCGCCCCTGCTTGGTCACCGAAAGAAAGTTATGCGGCTGCGAGGCTGAGTTAATCGCATCGATGGCTACCTGAATGTCACCATCCGTGGCGTTCTTGAATCCCACCGGGCAGGAGAGACCAGAGGCCAGTTCCCTGTGAGTCTGGCTCTCGGTGGTGCGTGCACCAATCGCGCCCCATGAGACCAGGTCGGCGTAGTACTGGGGGCTGATCAGGTCCAGATATTCGGTTCCCGCGGGCAGCCCCATCTCGGCCAGGTCTGCCAGCAGCTGGCGTGCCAGGTGCAGGCCTTTGTTGATCTGGAACGTACCGTTGAGGTCAGGGTCATTGATCAGCCCCTTCCAGCCGACGGTGGTGCGCGGTTTTTCAAAGTACACACGCATCACCACAAATACCTCGTTGGCGACGGCCTCGGCTTCGCGCTTGAGTTTGGCAGCGTAGTCGCGCGCCGCATCGGGATCATGTATTGAGCAGGGACCGACAATGGCCAAAAGGCGATCATCTTCGCCGCGAAGAATGTTGTGAATCGCGCGACGCGCGTTGTCCACAGTTTCTGCAGCACGCTCGCTGACGCCTATGTCGGCGATCAGTTGTTCTGGAGATATCAGTTCGTTGGTTTTCTCGATCCGGAGATCATCTGTATTCGCGGTCATGTCTTGAGTGGCCTGTCTGTGGCTGCGGGGAAAAGCTTTCCCATGGAAAAAAGGCGCCTAATATACCACCTGTGTGAGCCGAGGACATCACGCCTGGGGATATCCGCGCGTCGCTCAAGCCGGTGCGGCATCCTGCTGCGCCCAGTGCGCGTCCAGCAGACGGCCTACCGTATTGGCAGTCACCAGGTGCGCCGCATACCAGGTATGCAGGCACCGGATGCGAGTGAAGTCAGCGATACCGCCTATGCCTCTGTCAGCAAAAACCGCCTGGTAACCAAGCGCCGCGATCTGCTCGCGCTGCTGCGCATCGATAAAGCTGTCTCGCAGGGCAATATGCGCCCGATGATCGTCCTGCATGGCCGTTTGCAATGCGGGGTCGCTATCGATGTCTGCCTGCAGCCGGGCGATCAGCCCCGTGGCCTCGTCACCATCAATGCGGTAGTTCAAAGCCCTGTCCACCAGCCAGAAAAGCGTCGGGAAGGGCTTGCCGTCCACCAGCGATGCCACCCGGATCACCATGGGTTCCCCCTGCGGCGAGACCACAGGTATCGCCTCCAGGCCTCGGGGTTCGCGATCCAGAAGTGCCGCCACGGCCGCGCGTTGTGCTGCTGATACCACGTCTTGTCCATTCCCTGCTGCAATGCCGCCATTCTACGCGAAAGCGACCGGGCAGGCAGCGCCGGAGTGATTGACAAAGAGCGGGCGCAGCCCCACAATCCTCGCCCGTACCAGGTGCCTGCCGTCGCGAAAGCGGCTGGGTAGGTTAAATGGGAAGTGTGGTGAAATGCCACCGCTGCCCCCGCAACGGTAAGCAACGTAAGAGTTGTGAGCCCGAAACCTGCCTGGACATGTGTTGCACCGATGGAGCGGAGGGCTTCATTAAAGGTTGCACGATGATCCTGTCGCGTTCCCTGATCCCCTCCCTCAATCGCCACCTTTAAGGCATTGAGGAAATACTATGAAACAAACCCTGTTTATCCCCGCAGCCGCGCTGGGCGTTTGCTGTGCCCTGCCCGTTCTCGCCAATAACAAGCTCGAGGAACTTGTGGTCACCTCGTCCCGGGTAGAGATGCCCCTGCGCCAGGTAGGCACCTCTGTCTCGGTGCTCACCAGCGATGAAATCCAGGCGCTGGGTTTCAACTCCATGGTTGATGTGCTGCGCACCATGCCATCGGTTGGCGTCAGCAACACCGGCGGGGCTGGCAAGGTGTCGACGCTGCGCATACGCGGTGAACAGGGCTACCGCACGCTGGTGCTGGTAGACGGCATCGACATCAGCGACACCACCAGCCCGCAATTCCTGCCCAGGCTGGATCAACTGTTGAGTAATGGTATTGACCGCGTGGAAGTACTGCGCGGCCCACAGGGCCTGATGTACGGCGCTGATGCCGGAGGCGTGGTCAGCCTGACAACCGCTACGCCCGATGCGGGTTTTGGCGGTGAACTCAGTGCCGAGGGCGGGCGCTACGGTACGCAACAATATTCGGCGGCCATGGGCTACGGTGGCGACGCTGTGGATGGCAACCTGACACTGACCGACTACAAGACCGACGGCTACAATTCACGCAGCGACGATGCCGTGTTGCGCGATGAGGATGGCTACGAGAACACCACCTTACACGCGCGGCTGGGCTGGAACGTCAGTGACACACTGCGCCTGGAACTGGTGGGTCGCGACGTAGAGGGTGACAATGACTTCGATAATTGCGGCTTTCCGCGCAGCGAAAACTGCCGCAGTGAGTTCGAGCAACAGGCGTGGCGCGCCGGCGCACGCTACCAGGGCCAACGCTTCAGCCACGAACTGAGCTACAGCACCAGCGAAACCGAGAACCGCAATTTCAGCGACGGCGCCTTCTCCTTTGGCGGAAAAGGCGAGCTGGAAAAATGGAACTACCTGGGCAGTTTCACTGCGGATGACAGCATGCGCCTGGTCTACGGAGCGGAGTTCAGAACCGACTCCCGTGACGACGCTGGCAACAACACAGAGCGCGACCAGACTGGCTATTACCTTGAATACCAGGGCGACTTTTCCCAGCGCCTGTTCGTCACCGCGGGCGCTCGCCATGACGACAATGACGACTTTGGTAACCACACTACCTGGCGCGTCAGCGGCGCATACCTTATCCCCGCCAGCGGCGGCGAGATAAAACTGCGCGGCACTTACGGCACGGGCTTCCGTGCTCCCAGCCTCGCGGAGATAGCCTACAACAACGGGCCTTTCGGCAACGGTGTACAGCTTGACCAGGCCGAGGAGAGCCAGGGCTATGATCTGGCGGTTTCCTGGTTTGGCAACAACGGCCTGTACCTTGAAGCCGTATATTTCGACCAGACAGTGGACGAGGACATCTTCTTCGACCTGCAAACCTTTGCCGGCTACCTGCAGGGCAGAGGCGAAGCCGATTCATCCGGCGTAGAGCTCATAGCCGAATGGCCACTGTTGGAAACACTGTCACTCACCGCTAACTACACCTACAACGATGCGCAGGAAATCAACGGCGAGAAGCGCCCGCGCCGGCCAGAGCACCTGGCCAACCTGGGGCTTGCCTGGCAGGGACTGGACGGTCGCCTCAGCCTGGGTGTCAACGCGAGGCTGTCCCGCGACGCACTGGAGACCGACGGCCAGCCACTGGACGACTACGAGGTAGTGGATATCAACGCTCGCTTCGAGCTGTTCGACGGCCTTGACCTCTACGGCAGAGTGGAAAACCTGTTCGATGAGGACTACGTTGAGGTTCGCAACTTTCAGACAACGGGTGCCGCAGCCTACGCCGGCGTACGCTACTCATTCTAGCCACTCAGGAGCCATCGCATGAGCGACGAGCGCAAGAACGCCAAACACAAGGCGGCCATGGAAAAGCAGAAGAGCAAAGTGGATGCCAATATTGAGGCCGCCGATGAGGAGCGCGGCGTAGCCATACTGCTCACCGGCAACGGTAAAGGTAAATCCAGCTCTGCCTTCGGCATGGTGATGCGCGCACTGGGCTACGGCCACAAGGTGGGCGTGGTGCAGTTCATCAAGGGACAGCAGCTTTCCGGCGAAGAAATTTACCTGAAAGAGAAATGCCCGGACGTGACCTTCTACCAGATGGGCACCGGCTTCACCTGGGACACCCAGGATCGCACGGCTGACATGCAGGCCGCCAGGGATACCTGGGCGGTTGCCCTGCCCATGCTGCGCGACCCGAGTTACAACCTGGTGGTGATGGACGAGCTGACGTACATGCTCGCCTACAAGTACCTGCCAGAGGAAGAAGTGATCAAGGCCATTCGCGAGCGGCCGCGTGAACAGAGTGTCGTGGTTACCGGCCGCGGCGGGGGCACCGCCCTGCAGGACGTAATGGACACGGTATCGGAAGTGAAGGAAATCAAGCACGCATTCAAAGCCGGTATCAAGGCACGCCAGGGCGTGGACTACTAAGCATGCCCACCGCGCTGATGGTGCAGGGCACCACCTCTGACGCGGGCAAGAGCGTGCTCGTGGCAGGCCTGTGCCGGGCGCTGGCGCGCAGGGGTTTGCGCGTTGCGCCTTTCAAACCACAAAACATGTCTTTAAACAGCGCGGTCACCGCACAGGGCGGCGAGATTGGGCGCGCCCAGGCATTGCAGGCCCAGGCTGCCTGTACCGCAGCGCACACCGATATGAACCCGGTGTTGCTCAAACCCACCTCCGACAAGGTCGCCCAGGTGGTGCTCAACGGCAAGCCATTGGAAGATATGGACGCAGTGGGTTACCACCACTACAAGACACTGGCCATGGAGACCGTTATGGCGGCGTGGCAACGGCTGCAGCAGCGCTACGACTATCTCCTGGTAGAGGGCGCCGGCAGCCCGGCGGAGATCAACCTGCGCGACCGCGATATCGCCAATATGGGCTTTGCCGAAAAAGCAGATGTCCCGGTCATTATTGTTGCCGATATTGACCGTGGCGGCGTTTTTGCGCACCTGGTGGGCACCCTGGAACTGCTCTCTGCCAGCGAACAGGCACGCGTGAGCGGCTTTGTCATCAACCGCTTCCGCGGGGATATCGCCCTGCTGGAACCCGGTCTGGACTGGCTGGAGAAGCGCACAGGAAAACCGGTGCTGGGCGTATTGCCCTACCTGCATAACCTGCAGCTGGACGCAGAGGACGCCATCGATACAGCACAAGTGGCAAAGGACACCCGGCGGCTGCAGATCGTGGTGCCCGCCCTGCCACGCATCTCCAATCATACTGACTTCGACGCCCTGCGCCTGCACCCGCAAGCGGACGTCCACTTTGTGGCGCAAACGCAGCGACCACCGCCCGCCGACCTGGTCATCCTGCCCGGCAGCAAAAACGTGCGCGAGGACCTGCAATGGCTGCGCCACAACGGCTGGGAGCAGTACCTGCAGCGCCACCTGCGTTATGGCGGCAAGGTGCTGGGCCTGTGCGCCGGTATGCAAATGCTGGGCGCGACCATTCACGACCCGGCGGGCATTGAGAGCAAAGCCGGCAGCAGTGAAGGGCTGGGCATGCTGAACATCACCACTGTGCTGCAGCCGGGAAAGACGCTGCGACAGGTAAAGGGCCATATCACCGCACTGGGCGTTGCCGTCAGTGGCTACGAAATACACTGCGGGGAAAGCCAGCGCCAGTCGGATACCCGCAGTTTCCTGACGCTTGAGGACAAACGTGAAGACGGCGCTATTTCTGCCGATGGCCAGGTAGCCGGCACCTATCTGCACGGCCTCTTCGACGACGCACAGGCCTGCGCTGCACTGCTGCGCTGGGCCGGACTGGAGGAGGCCCGGGAGATAGACCGCGATGCCATCCGCGAACGGGAACTGGAGCGCGTGGCGGACTGCGTCGAGCAGCACATGGATCTGCGCCAGCTGTTTCCGGCAGGCTTCGCAGCAGCGTGAATCACTCACGCCAACAGCGCGCCCGACGGTTACTGGTGGTGTTGTTACTGCTACTGCCGGCGGCGCTGTTAGCCGCTCTGGCATTGGGCAGCGTGAGTCTGGGCGCGGGCGAATCCGCACGCGCGCTGGGCCAGCTGCTGCAGGCCGACACACCGGACCGGGCCGCCGTCATCATCGGCCAGATCCGTCTACCCAGGGCACTGCTTGCGGCCCTGGTTGGATCGATGCTGGGTATCAGTGGGGCCGCCATGCAGGGCATCTTCCGCAACCCGCTTGCTGACCCCTCACTGATCGGTGTCACCGCCGGGGCCGCCCTGGGCGCCAGCCTGGTCATAGCCGGTGCCGGCAGCTGGATCAGCGGCATCAGCGGTCTCACCCTGGTGTCTTTGGGTGCCTTCGCCGGCGGCATGGCGGCAGTTGTGGTGGTCTACCGTCTGGCCAACTCGGAAACCGGCACGTCGGTGGCTACCATGCTGCTGGCAGGTATTGCGATTACCGCGCTGGCTGGCGCATTGGGGAATTTGCTGGAGCTGTTCTCCTCCAATGAAGTACTTCGCCGTATCAGCCTGTGGCGCATGGGCGGACTGGACGGAGCTGATTACCCGCGGGTGCTGGTTGCCCTGGTTCTGGCAGCTGGCGTGGCGCTGGCACTGCCGCGGCACGCCAGCGCGCTCAACGCGCTTCTGCTGGGGGAGTCGGAGGCGCGCTACCTGGGGATCAACGTGGAAGCCACCAAGACCTGGATTGTCGTGATCGTCGCCATCGCGGTAGGCGCAAGTGTGGCCCTCGCCGGCACCATTGCTTTCGTGGGGCTGGTCATACCGCATATCGTGCGCCTGCTGATCGGCCCGGACCATCGCTTCCTGCTGCCCGCTTCAGCCTTGTTCGGGGCTATTTTCCTGGTCTGTGCAGACATCCTCGCGCGCACGCTGATTGCACCGGTAGAGCTTCCGGTGGGTATTGTCACTGCCTGTATCGGGGTGCCCTTCTTCATCTCCCTGCTGCACCGCCGCAGGGACTACGGAATGCAATGATGACGGTACTGCAGGTGACAGCTGCCAGCGCCGCACCCTACGGCCCCAGCCTGCTGCAGAACATCAACTTCTCCCTGCGTGCGGGTGAAGTGCTGGGGCTGATAGGCCCTAACGGCGCAGGTAAAAGCACCCTGTTGCACGCGTTGGCTGGCGGTATCGCCCTGGATGAGGGCGAAGTTCAACTGAACGGCAGCCCCCTGGCCGCCAGCAGCCCGATTCAGCGCGCCCGCGCGCTCGCCATGCAAACGCAGCATTGCGCGCTGAATTTCCCCTTCACCGTTGAAGAGGTGGTGTTACTGGGTCGTATGCCGCACGCCAGCGGGCAAGCGGTGGACCAGCAGATTCTGGATGAGGTGCTGCAGGCCACCGATACGCTTGCTCTGCGCCACCGTCTCTATACGCAGCTCTCCGGCGGTGAAAAACAACGGGTGCAACTGGCACGCGCGGTGGCCCAACTGTGGCGCGCAGAGGACAGCCTCGGGCGGCTGCTCATTCTTGACGAGCCCAACTCGGCGCTTGACCTGGCCCATCAACGCATGGTCATGGAGTGCGTTGACACGCTGGCGGCTGAGGGCTGTGCGGTGATCGTCGCCACCCATGACTTTAACCTGCTCTCTGCCCACGCCAGTCAATTGCTGGTACTACAGGAAGGTCGCCAGCACAGCCACGGACAGGCCCGGGAGGTGCTCACTCCGGCCATGTTTGCGGAAGTATTCGCAGTAAACGTGGTGGTACAAACTCACCCCACAAATGGCTCTGTGCTGGTGATTCAATGATGGTGCGCCTCGCCATTACGCTACTGCTCAGCGGCTGGCCGCTGGTGACCGCCGCCGGGCCTTCAGTGGTTGATTCGGTTGGCCGCACAGTGCAACTGGAGCAACCGGCACAGCGGATTGTGGCGCTGGCTCCACACATAGTGGAGAACCTGTACAGTGCCGGTGCCGGCGACAAGCTGGTGGCTGTTGTCAGTCACAGCGACTATCCGCAAGCCGCCACCGCTCTGCCTCAGGTAGGCAGCGCTTTCAGCTGGAGCCTGGAGTCGGTGGTGGCCCTCGCTCCTGACCTGGTGGTCATGTGGGGTTCAGGCAATGGCATGAGCGCACTGCCGCAACTGGAGCGCCTGGGCCTGAATGTGTACGTGAGTGAGCCCCGTGCCTTTGCCGACATCAGTGACAGTATCCGCGATTTCGGGGCGCTGGCCGGCACAACAGAAACAGCTTCCAGAACGGCCCAGGACCTGGACGACGAGATCACCCGGCTGCGCAACCGTAATCGCAGCAACGCGCCGCCATTAAGTGTGTTCTACCAGATATGGAATGCCCCATTGCAGACTGTTAACGGCGAACACCTCATCAGTGAAGTGATCGCCTTATGCGGCGGCTACAATATCTTTTCCACGCAGCCCCAGCTCACGCCACACATCTCGCTTGAGTCCCTGCTGGCCACCGACCCACAGGTTATAGTGGCCAGCGGCATGGGTGAGTCGCGGCCCGAGTGGCTGGATGACTGGCGCCGGTATCCCAGCCTGCAGGCAGTGCAGCACAATACCCTGTTACACGTGCACCCCGACCTGATCCAGCGACCCACGGCCCGCATCGTCCGGGGAGCCCGTTCCCTGTGCACCCAGCTGGAGCAGGCGCGACGCGCTTACCCCCGGCCCTGAGTAACCCTCTGCATGGCTAGCAACAGGCGCGTCTTGTGCTAAGCTCTGCTTCTGTATTTTCAGCTGCATAATATCAAGCAAGTATCGACAACTTCGTTCAACCCTGACCACAAGGCCCAGTTATGAAACCGGAAACTATCGCCCTGCATGCCGGCTACGACGGCGACCCCAGCACCAATGCCGCCACCACCCCGATCTACCAGACCACGTCATTCACCTTCGACAATACACAGCACGGCGCCGACCTGTTCAACCTGGCCGTGCCCGGCAACATCTACAGCCGCATTATGAACCCCACCAACGCTGTGCTCGAGGCGCGCCTGGCTGAACTGGAAGGCGGCGTGGGCGCGCTGGCAGTGGCCTCCGGCATGGCCGCGATACGCTATTCCATAGAGGCTATTTCCGAGGTCGGTTCCAATATCGTCAGCACCTCACAGCTCTACGGTGGCACCTACAACCTGTTTGCGCACACTTTCCCGCGCCAGGGTATAGAAACGCGTTTCGCTGATGCGGATGACTACGACAAAGTGGCCTCGCTGATTGATGACAAAACTACCGCACTGTTCTGCGAGTCTATAGGTAACCCGGCGGGAAACGTTGTGGACATTCAGAAGTGGGCAGACATTGCCCATGCAGCGGGCGTGCCGCTGATTGTAGACAATACAGTGGCAACACCGCTGCTGTGCAAGGCGTTTGATCACGGCGCCGACATCGTCGTGCACTCCCTGACCAAGTACATAGGCGGCCACGGTACCACCATTGGCGGCGCTATTATCGATTCCGGCAAATTCGACTGGGCCGCCAGCGGCCGCTTCCCGGTGATGACCACGCCCGACCCTTCCTACCACGGCGTGGTCTACACCGAAGCCCTCGGGCCCGCCGCCTATATTGGCCGCTGCCGGGTGGTGCCGCTGCGCAATACCGGCGCAGCCCTGTCACCGCACAGCGCATTCCTGATCATGCAGGGGCTGGAAACCCTGGCGCTGCGCATGAAGAAGCACTGCAAAAATGCCAAAAAAGTTGCCAGGTATCTGCAGAAGCAGCCGCAGGTAAAGTGGGTAAACTATGCCGGCCTGAAAGACAGCCCCTACCGCGAGACCTGCGAAAAGATCTGTGATGGCAAGGCGGCAGGTATTCTCAGCTTTGGTATTGAAGGTGGCATTGAAGCCGGCACAAAATTTATCGACGCATTACAGTTGATCCTGCGCCTGGTAAATATCGGCGACGCCAAATCACTGGCCTGTCACCCGGCCAGCACCACCCACCGACAGTTGAACCCGGAAGAGCTGGCTTCTGCCGGGGTAAGCGAGGAGATGGTGCGCCTGTCTATCGGCATCGAGCATGTCGACGACATCATCGCTGATATAGAGCAGGCGCTGGCGGCGGCGAAATAGGCCAGCTATCCCTACGACAAGCGTCGATGCGAGGCATTTTCACGCGAGGATGCCTCGCACGGACGCTCTCCGCTTGGCCACCAGCAACGTCAGTTGCCTGGCCGAGAGAGACAGCCCACCCGTGAATGTAGATCATCGTTGCCACTGATGACCGGGGTCTTGATAACAGATCAAACAATTCATACAAGGAGGTTGTGGAATGAATATTAACTCGATCAAACTCATATTCGCTCAGTTATTTACCTTTATTTTTCTTGCTTTAACACTGTCCATCATTTTTATTCTGTTCAAGAATTTGCTTGTAGGTTTTCTGTCAGGCGATGATATTACCCAGGTTTTCCTGAGCAGTATCAATACGAGTATTATTGGGCTGGCTGTTTTCGAATTGGCGCTGGTCGTCAACAAAGAGTATGCGGTAGAGGCCAGGGAGAATGATGACCCAGTCGCAAGCGTAAGAAGAACCATTCCACGATTCATCGGAACAGTCTGCATCGCACTGTCGCTGGAAGGTTTGATTATGGTGATAAAGTACAGCCAGTTGGAACTTGCAGGAAACCTTTATTATCCAGTGGCGATTATAGCGAGCACCGCCTTGCTTCTGGCTGCCCTGGGCCTTTTCCTACGAATGACCCGTGATGATAAGAAAACCGGGTAAGATGAAGTAATTCAGGATCGAGAGAGCATTCATATTCCGTCGCTGGTTTGTGTCTTCATGCTTGTTCTATTCACGCGGAAAACAGAAGGAATGTCGTATGAGAAATTTGGGAAATTTCAGGTGGATCAATCATTTTCTGGTCTCAATGCTGGTGGTTGCCAGTATCTTTGCCGGCAACGCTCACGCCAGCATGATATCAACCGATGCTGTGATCAACGCAGGGACTGAACAATACAACCAACAACAGTTACAGACTGCCCTTGAGTCCGAAGAGCTGCGGCAGCAGTTACAGGAGTTAGGGGTCGACACCAAACAGCTCAACGATCGTATCGCGAGCTTGACTGCGGAAGAAATTCAGCAACTCAATGCCGACCTGGAACAACAGCCAGCTGGTGGAATTGTTGGTGTTTTGTTGACGATTTTCATCGTCTTCGTCATCACCGATATGCTGTGCGCCACCGATGTCTTTACTTTTGTCAGGTGCATCAATTAAGCAGGGTGAATGTGCCGGGCGTCTTCATTGCAACGGCAAAGGTATTGAGCAAACCCTCAGCCTGTAAATACTGGACTGCCATAACATTAAGCGTACTAGCAGGCTGTTCGAGCATTTCCGGGAACGTTGACGTTGCCGGTTATGCTGCGCTCGCTCCAGTGCAATCACTGGATAATGTCGCCTTTTTTCCTCAGATTGAAGACCAATGCGGGCCCGCATCGCTAGCCACTGTACTCGCAACCCAGGGCGTGGATGTAACAGCCGAGGCACTGCGAGGGAAATTGTATATTCCAGGCAAAGAGGGGGCGGTGACCACCGAAATGGTGGCCCGAGCAAGGCGCTACGGCATGCTGGCGTACATCCTCGAGCCGCGATTATATGATGTTCTGGCCGAGATCGATGCGGGGCATCCAGTGCTGGTCATGCAGAACCTGGGCTTTGCCTGGCTGCCGCGGTGGCACTTCAGTGTTGCCATAGGTTTCGACCTGAATGAAGAAACCATCGAGCTGCGCTCCGGTGAGGTATTCACCCACGAAATCGATTTTGGCCTGTTCCTGAAAACATGGCGCCGCGCGCAATCCTGGGCGATGGTTGCACTACCGGCGGGAATATTGCCTGCGACAGCAAAGCCGTTAAAAACACTGAATGCCGCAAATGACCTGGAGCAAGTAGGTGAAACAGCCGCAGCCTTATCGGTATATAAGTCCATAACAAGACGTTGGCCGGGTACGGCAGAAGCGTATTTCGGAGCCGGTAACAGCGCGTACGCACTGGGCGAGTATCACGCTTCGCAGCAATTCTTTTCGTCTTACCTGCATCAGCGCCCTATGGCTGCCGCCGGTTGGAACAACCTGGCGTACAGTCTCGCAGCGCTGTCCTGTGGCCCCCAGGCCTTGCAAGCAATTGCTTGCGCGATTCAAAGCGCACCGGCTGACCATGCCTTGAAACATAGCCAGGCAGAAATCAACACAATGGTGCAATCGACCACCGCGTCAGATGAATGTCCAAAGCTGGATTGTCCGTTTGGTGAAAACCAGTAAGACCAGATATCGATTCCTTGGGGTACTCGAAGCGTCGCTCATTCACTTTCGCGGTTCTGCTCGTTCAACTTAAATCACAAAACCCAAAAAAATGATTCATCGCACATTTAGCGGAGAACGAGTCATTCAGACAAAGCGGACACCACAAACGGGGTAAGCCACAGGATCTCACCAGTACAAACAGGTAGTGCCCTCGATGCAGAGTCGGTGAAGCGGCTGAACCGCTCGTCGCAAGTGCGCGCCGAGGGAGGGAGCGAAACGGCGCTTTTCCGGTTCGCGACCGACGGAGGGCACCCCAGCGGGGCGCGCGTACCACGATTGCAGTGTCCGTTCAGCTGTAAAGTGTCTATCCACCAGGCAACCCCGCTAATCTGCGAAGAGCCAAAAAAAAACCGGCGCTTTCACGCCGGTTTTCCTGATTACACCTCTGCCAGCGATTACTGTCAGAAGTTATAACGCGCCGTCAGTCCAAAGGTGCGCGGCTGGTTCACCCGGTGTCCCGCACGCGCGGTACCGCCACGCTCTTTATCCAGCGACAGCAGTGCCAACTCGTCGGTCACATTGTTGACGTAGGCCACGAAGTCCCAGGACTCATAGTTGAGGCCAGCACTCAGGTTAACCAGATCGTAGGAGTCCAGTTCGGTATCCACCTGGTACACCTCATTGCCTGTCATACCGGCAAACGGTCTGCCGGCCTGGAAAGTATCTGAACCCGGCAATTGGTCGGAAGGCTGCGTGATACGATCACCCACTGCCTGCCACCACACCGACACATAGGAGTCCTCGGAACCGAAGAGACTGCCGAAGCTATAAGTACCGGACAGCGAGAACTGCCACTCGGGTACTGATGCCAGGCGGTTACCGTCTTCAACGCCACCTACCACGTTGCCGTCGCCATCGAGTACAGTTGAATCAAATTCGGCTTCCAGTACGCTGCCGGCAAAGGTCACTACAAAGGCGTCTGTTACGTAGGCGGTCAGTTCCAGCTCGGCGCCCAGCGTATGGGCTTCCTCAACGTTGAAGGAAACGCGCGAGGAGCAGGTACCTGCATCCAGGGTGACCTGCAGATCTTCGATATCCGTGTAGAAGACAGCCGCATTCAGGCGGATGTTATCCCACATGCTCTTGAAACCAATTTCGTAGTTCCACAGCGTCTCGTCATCGTAGTCCTGGAATCCACCAAATATCTGGCGGTCACTGTCGGAACACAGCGGAGCGTTGAGCGGGTCATTCACGCCACCGAGACGGAAGCCCTGTGAGGCCTGGGCGTTCACGGTGATGGATTCGTTAACATCATAGGCTGCAAGAATACGCGGGGTGAAACCGTCCGAGCTGGTTTCATCACGCTGATCGGCGTAGGAGGAGAAAATGCCGTCTTGCAGAATGTCCCGGGATTCTTCGAAGTCGTACCAGCGACCGCCCAGCGTTACGTTAAGGCGATCGGTAAAGCTGTAAGTGGCTTCACCAAAAACGGCAGTCTGTTCGATATCGTAGCTCAGCTCCGAATTAAACGGTGAGTTCGGACCCAGGCCGTTGACGTAGGTGGCGTCTGCTGCGCCGGAGCCATTGGCGGCGTCGATGGCATCATCGTAGCCAGGTGTGGGCAGGAACTGCCCATAATCGCGCTGGGTGTCCGAGTAGAAAACGCCCGCTACCCATTGCAGCGCGCCATCGCCATTGGAACTGACACGAAATTCATGCGTCATCTGTTCCAGTTCCGTGGTGTCCAGCAGATTGGACGGCAACTGCGCCGCTTCCTCGCCAAAGCCGAAATCTATAGTGATACTGCCGGTGAGTGCGCTCGCATCACGGCTTACTACAATGTCACGCTCGGTGTAGCTTGCTACATACGTTAAATCGACGCCATCCAGGCTCCATACGGCAACGACATCAGCGATGGTCGTCTCGTCGTCAAAGGCCTCGTCCAGCAACAGGTACTGCTCGAGGTCACCCAGTTGGATCGCCGGACGCGTTGTGGTGAACGGGTTGGCGAACATGTTGTAGGTTTCCTGACGGTTGTAGCCGTCTGTCTCCAGCTCCTGGTAGACGATTCTTGGCGTAATCGACAGGGTGTCTGTGGGCTGCCAGAGCAAGGCTGCGCGCAGCCCGTTGCGAGACCCGTCATTGACGTCTTCATCCACTCTGCCGCCTTCGCCCAGGGCATCGATATAGCCCGGGTACTGCGTGCCATAACCCACCAGGCGCAGCGCCAGCGTATCGCCCATGGGGATGTTGATAGCGCCTTTCAGATGACCGCCTTCGCTGCCGTCATCCACTGTGTTCACATTCGCCTCGAGCTGGCCTTCCATTTCGTCCAGCATCGGTTGCTTGGTAATGAAGCGAACGGTGCCACCGATGGAGCCGGAGCCAAACAGGGTGCCTTGCGGTCCGCGCAGGGTTTCCACCCGGTTCAGGTCGAACAGGTCCAGGTCAGGGGTGAACAGCGACAGGGAGATGACGGTTTCATCCAGGTAGACACCCACCTGCTCTTTCACGCCGGGCTGGTCACGTACGATCTGGCCTGCGGATACACCGCGGATAGCCACCTGGCTCTGGCCAGGGCCAAGGTTCTGGATAGACAGCCCGGCCACATTGCGCGAGAGTTCCTCTAGCGTTGTGGCGTTGGAGCGCTGTATATCCTGTTCTGTCTGCGCATTGACCGAGAAGGGCAGGTCTTGAACTGATTCCGAGCGCTTGGTAGCGGTTACCAGTACCTCTTCCAGTTGCGCGTAGGACACTGCGGGGACCATTGAAACAACGGCCGCAGCAAGTACGGTTTTTCTGAAGTTAATCATTGCGGTGCTCCGTGCAATTTGTGTGGTGTGTTTGTTACGAACTTATTATTTTGATAATACTTGCTGTTACTATCTTTATTATTGTGCCGCCATTCTATACCTTGAGCGCATAAGTGACAGTCCAGGGCAGCGTAACTATTTCATAGAAAAACAGCAGCCTTGCGCAGGCGGTTTTGCGTTAAAGCGAGAGGATTCTGCGACCGGTTGCGCGTGCAGAGGGCACGCTACAGAGAGCGTCTCAACAGAGGTGGGATTTCGTCAAAAGACTCGCCGCTCTCGCCGAGTTGCTCAGCGAGTTTGACCAGGGCCGGCCCCAGCCGGGGCGACACTTCTTCCGGCCGCAGGGGCTCATTGCATTCGCTGCAGGTCAGTACCGCATGGGTCTGCTGGCCGCAGCGCTGGTGAACATACTCCATGGGCGCGCCCTCGCCCTTGTCCATCCATTCATCGCCCCAGCGCGCCAGGGTGAGTAATACCGGGTACAGCCCCAGGCCCTTGCGGGTAAGCCTGTACTCGTAGCGCAGCGGACGGTCATTGTAGGGGACCTTTACCAGTACGCCGGCTTCAACCAACTTACCAAGGCGCTCGGAGAGCCGGTGTCGGGTAATGCCGAGGTTGCTCTGGAACTGGTCAAAACGGCGCGTGCCCAGGAAGGCATCGCGGATAATCAGCATAGTCCAGCGCTCGCCAACCACCGACAGGGAGCGGGCAACGGAGCAGGTTTGCTTGTCGATATCATCCCAGCGCATGGATCAACTACCCGTTTTGATTTGTGGCAAATGTAGCACAACCCTGCGAAAATAGAACGCCTGGCTGGCTTTCCCGTCGCCCCCGCGCAAGGGCGAGGGCAAGAGCGCTCACACCCTGCCCCCGGGACTCATCAGGCGCAGATCGTTGAGCCATCATCCGACACGGCATAGAACAGGCAGTCCGAGTGGGCGATGGCGGCGTTATTGGTAATCATGAACAGCTTGAGTGGTTGAGCCGGGTACATCTCTCCGTTCACCACACGCACCAGCCTGGTCACGGCGCAGCGCCCGCCCGCATCCAGGGCGCGAAACAGTTGTGTCTCTGGCGCACGCGCCCAGCCCAGCAAGGTATCGGGTTTGATTCCACCGAAATTGTGGTGCTCTATATCGGGCATCAGAGTGATGTCGTAATTGTCGCAGGGTGCTTCCGCATAGGTGAGGGTCACGTTTTCCCGCAGCTCCAGGCGTATCGGGTCGCGCAGCAGTTCCAGGCCCCAGTCCGTGTCGCCGGGGCAAAGCACAGTTTGCGCCTGGAAATACCGGCTCATCCCCTCATAAGCAAGCTCATGGGCCTCATCGTCAAGGCGCCCTCCCACCTCTACCGTTACCGTCGGGCAGGCCGCTTCGCTCAATTCCATCAACGCGCCCAGACCCAGGTCAGACACAATGAGCCTTTGGGTGAACAGGGAGACGAGCGCGTCATGCTGTCTATCCATAAAGGTACACACGCCAAACGCCGGCCCGGAACCCGAGGTGTTGTGCATATCCACCACCGCCTCAGGCTTGTGCAAGCGCAGGATCTCCAGGATTTCTTCCGCCAGGGCACCCTGGGCGTCATCGAAAGGCGGACGAAAACAACGGTTGAGGTCTCGCGCTCGCGGCAGCATACGGTGGCTGAAAACCGGTGCCTCCAGGGCGGCGCCCACCGAGGCCACAATACACACGATGTTAACCGCCGGACGCCGGCCGCTCTTGAGCCACCGATACAGGGCGATCGTCCCCGAAGGCTCGTTGCCATGCAGCAGGGTCACCAGGGCGCGGGTTCGCGAGGGATCGTCACCGGTCAACAAGAAGCAGCAGGGTCCGTCCATCCAGCGAAGAAACTCCTCGATGTTGTAGCCCAGTTCTGCCGGGTTGGGGTCGCGTACAAATTTGAATCGTCTCATACAGGCCACCGGGCCACAGGCAGGTTCTGCGCACTGAGGCCGACAAAGTTCTCCAGTAGTTCGTGTAACGCCCGCTTGGCGGGCATGTGTCGTTTCAGCTGTTTCAGCTTTTTCTGCTGCCAGACCGCGCCGGACTGTCGTGTCTCCAGGCGCTCCTCTATTACGCCAAGATAGCGGTCAATTTCCGCTGGCTGCAGGCCGATAGCCAGCAAACCCGACCTGGCCACTGGCAACATGCCTGCGATAACGTCGGTGATGGCTTGCTCCCGGTATCCCGACTGGTCCGCCTCCGGCCATACAAGTTGCGCATCCAGACCAGACTGGGCGGCGCGATAAAAGTTGTATTCTGCATTGCGAAACGGGATAGCGGGCAGCAATTGCGCCAACTCTGGACGTATGCCTTCCGCGGCGCCAATGAGAAACGCAGCATTTGCCACCATGTCTATCGCGGTTGGCCCCGCCGGCAGCGCGCGCATTTCAATGCGCAGATGCCCGCCTGCGAGGTCGTCATAGATAGGACGATTCCACAGCCATACCGTGCTCTGGTGCAAGCGCAGTTCAGCGAGCGAGGGAATCTCACCCGCCGCTATCTCCTGCGCCGCCGTACGATCATTAAGCAGTGGCAACAGGGGCGGATAAATCCTGACCACTTCACGGAACAACTCCGCCGCGTCCCGTCGCGCCCATCCCTGCCCAAAGTTCACCCTGGCAGGTTCTTTCCAGCTGTAAGGATCAACGTGACGGGTGTCAATAGACTGCTTGAACAGCGGGATGCGCGTCTCATGCCAGAGAGAGTGACCAAATAAGCCCGGCGAGTTCGCAGCCAGCGCCAGCGCCAGCGGCGTCATCAACTGGATGGCGTTGAAGGTATCCACATAGTCCGCCGGGCTCACCCGGTAATGCACCTGAAAGGAGGTATTGGCACCTTCCAGAGTAATGTCGCGCATCGCCAGTTTGAGCGGGTCATCTCCATTGATATCGATCTGGAAACGATCACCTCGCCGTTTAATCAGCTGCTTTACCAGGGCGTGATAGCGGCGCCGGTCCGTGACACAGTGGCTGCCGAAATCGGTTTCGCGCAAGGTCGGCAGAATACCGATGGGCACTACCCGGCCGCCATGTGCCGCAGCCACCTTGCCAAGACGCTGCACACTTTCAACGATGACCTGTTCGGTAGAGCTGAAGGCGCTGTCGCTCAGGGCGAAGGGTGGCAGGTTTATTTCCAGGTTATAGCGGTTGAGCTCCAGCGTCAGCGTTGGGTCATCGGCATCCTCAAGAATCTCCTGATTGGCGTAGAGCGGCAAGCCATCATCATCAATGATGTACATTTCCAATTCAGCACCAAGGGATCCCGGCCCTTCGCCAAACCCGGGACGCTGCAGCATCTCGCCCAGCGCCTGCAGGTTTTCTTCAAGGCGCTGCCGAAACAGCGGGAAATCCTGCTCACGAAAATCGGTCTGGTCAATTTCAATACCCATGCTTCACCATTGTGGCGCTGTCTGCAGGTATTGTTATTGATCTGGATCGTTTTAGCGACTACTGATCGATTGCCACGCTGACATGCACCACCACCCGGTAACTGTTCTCGCCGGCGGCTATGGGGACGGCGTCAGCGGCGGACGCCAGCATGGCACGCTCTGCCATATAAGGCCGCGGCTGCGGGCTATGTGCCTGCTCCGTAATTTCGAGAATATCGCCCAGTTCCACACCCGCCGCCTGCGCAAGCGTTTGTGCCTTGGCCAGCGCGTTCTTCATCGCCGCGGCGCGGGCCTCGGACAGCGCGGTGCCGGGGTCATCGTTGGTGAAGCGCACGCTACCGCCCTCATTCACCCCCAGGGTTACCGAGCGATCGAGCAATTCACCCAGGTCCGCGAGTTCACGGACGCGGACGGTGAGGCTGTTGCGTACCGTGTAACCGACAATTTTAGGGGGCTGCTCATTGCGCGGCTTGGGGTATACATAACGCGGCTGGATGGAAAAATTCGACGTCTGCAGGTCACGCTCGTCCACGCCACCCTTGCGCATGGCCTTGATCACTTCAGCCATGGCTGCTGAGTTCGCGTCCAGCGCTGCTCTGGCGGTTTGTCCTTCACGGGTTACCGTCAGCTGCATCAGCGCCATATCCGGTGCTATCGCGGCTTCTGCTTCGCCACTCACGCGCAGTTGCGGAACAGGCTCCTCTGCACGCGTGGGCAGGGATAGCAGCAGTGCCGTGGCCGTTACCACTGCCAAGAAAGTACTGGCAATTAGTTTCATTGTATTGATCTCCAGGATGCGTTTTATGATCGGGAATAGAGCTCGCGCACTGCGGGTGACAGACCCTCGCCACCTGCGGCGGCATAATCCGCCAGCTGTTCGCGCATGGCTGGGGTCCAGAACTTCTGCAGGTGTTCGCCAGTGCGCCGCGCTGCCAATGTTAGATCGCGCTCTTCGCCAAAGTTCAGCGCAATCTGATTTGCCATCCGTACCAGTCGTTCTGTCTGTTGCGCTGACATGCCCACCCCTCCCGATTCAGCTGATTCGCTGTTCACCGCAGTACACAACCTGCCGACCCGGTTGCGCGAAACCGACCAGTGTCATGCCCGCCGATCTGGCCTGCTGCAAAGCCAGCGAGGTCGGCGCCGACACAGCCGCGACTGCCGCCACATTACAGGCTGCCGCCTTGGCCACCATTTCATAGCCAATGCGGCTGGTGAGCAGGATAAAGCCCGGCGCCGCCTGCTCTCTGGCAAGCGCACCCAACAGCTTGTCCAGCGCGTTGTGTCGCCCCACATCCTCACGAATATCCAGAATATCTCCGTCTGGGCAACACCAGGCGGCGCCGTGTACACCGCCGGTGAGGCGTTTCAGTGACTGTGCCAGCCCCAGACCCTGCAGCGCGCGCTGCAGTGCCTGGTGAGTGAAACGAACGTCCGCAGTGATCCGGCGTGGGTCAGCGATGGCCTGCTCCAGTGATTCCACACCACACAGGCCGCAGCCGCTGCGGCCCGTCAGGTTGCGGCGGCGCTGCTTCAGGGCAGCAAAGGGTTGCGCCGTAATCTCCATGACCACTTCAATGCCCTGCTCACGGTGTTGTATATCCAGGCCCAGCAGTTGCCGGCTGCTCTGGAGAATACCCTCGGAAAGACTGAAACCAAGAGCAAGGTCGTCAAGATCAGACGGCGTCGCCATCACCACCGCATGCGAAATGCCGTTATAAACCAGCGCGACCGGGCGCTCCACCACCACGGTGTCGCTATCCGTAAACGTCTCCCCGTTGTGCCATGTGCAACGGGTGACAGGCACGGTGTCGTCAGTCATTCACCGTGGCCTGTTGCAGGAACTGCCGCTGGCGATGGTCAAATTCCCGCTGTCGTGATTGCCAGGCGGAGGGCTCCGTAACCTTACTGGCCTGCACGGCGGTCACCTTGTACTCGGGGCAGTTGGTAGCCCAGTCAGAGTTGTCGGTGGTCACCACATTAGCGCCCGATACCGGGTGATGGAAGGTGGTATACACAACACCCGGCTTGACGCGGTCAGATATTCTGGTCCGCAGCACGGTGCTGCCCACTCGACTCTGAATGCCAGCCCAGTCGCCGTCTTTCAAACCCCGTTCCTGCGCATCATGAGCGTGAATTTCCAACACATCCTCGGCATGCCAGGTAGAGTTGTCGGTGCGCCGTGTTTGCGCACCCACATTGTACTGGCTGAGAATCCGCCCGGTGGTGAGCAATAACGGAAAGCGCCGATTGGCTCGTTCCTCCGTGGGCACGTATTCGGTCAGGGCGAAGTAACCCTCACCGCGCACGAAGCTGTCCACATGCATGGTGGAAGTCCCGGTTGCGGCACTGTCATTACAGGGCCACTGCACGCTGCCCTGCTCATCCAGCAGGGCGTAACTCACGCCAGAGAACGTGGGAGTCAGGCTGGCAATCTCGTCCATGATCTGCGAGGGATGCGCGTAGTCCATGCTGCAGCCAAGCGCCTGGGCAAAAGCCTGCGTTGCCTCCCAGTCGGCTTTACCCGACATGGGCGGCATCACCTTGCGCACACGCGAGATACGGCGCTCGGCGTTGGTGAAGGTGCCGTCCTTTTCCAGAAAGGATGCGCCAGGCAGAAACACGTGGGCAAACTTGGCGGTTTCGTTGAGGAAGATGTCCTGCACCACCAGACAATCCAGCGCTGCCAGGGCGGCCTCCACATGCTGCGTATTGGGATCTGACTGCGCCACATCCTCGCCCTGGATGTACAAGCCGCGGAAATCCCCATCCACCGCCGCGTCAAACATATTCGGTATGCGCAGGCCGGGTTCCGGGTCCAGTTCAACCTGCCAGGCTTGCTCAAAGTCTGCACGCGTGGTGACGTCGGAGAGATGGCGATAGCCGGGTAGTTCATGCGGAAAGGAACCCATGTCACAGGCACCCTGCACGTTGTTCTGGCCGCGCAGCGGATTCACACCCACTCCCTCACGGCCCAGGTTGCCGGTCAGCATCGCCAGGTTGGCAATGGCCATCACCGCGGTGGAGCCCTGACTGTGCTCCGTTACCCCCAGCCCGTAGTAGATCGCGCCGGTAGCGGCGGTGGCATAAAGACGCGCGGCGGCACGCAGCTCAGCCGCGTCAACCCCGCTGGCTGCAGCCAGCGCCTCAGGCGAGTTTGACACATCGCTGATAAAGGCTCGCCAGTCCTCGAAAGCTGACGCCTCGCAGCGCTGGGCAATAAACGCCTCGTCATGCAGGTTTTCGCTGACAATCACATGCGCCATGGCATTGAGTACCGCCACGTTGGCACCCGGGTTGACGGGCAGATGATAATCAGCCTGGATATGCGGGGCATCCACCAGCTCGATCTTGCGCGGGTCGATCACGATCAGCCTCGCTCCCTGGCGCAGCCGTTTCTTCAGGCGCGAGCCAAACACAGGGTGCGCCTCCGTTGGGTTGGCGCCCATAACAATGATCACGTCCGCCTGTTCCACCGAGGCAAACGTTTGCGTGCCCGCCGATTCTCCCAACGTTGTCTTCAGGCCGTAGCCGGTAGGCGAATGGCAGACCCGCGCGCAGGTGTCGATGTTGTTGTTGCCAAAGCCCGCGCGTACCAGTTTTTGCACCAGGTAGACTTCTTCATTGGTACAACGACTGGAGCTGATAGCGCCAATACTGTTGCGACCGTGCTGCTCCTGAATCTGGCGAAAACGCGCCGCCGCAAAGCTCACGGCCTCATCCCAGTCCACCTGCCGCCAGGGTTGATCAGTGCTGTCGCGAATCATTGGCGTGGTAACCCGGTCCGGGTGTGTGGCGTAACCAAAGGCAAAACGCCCTTTAACGCAGGCGTGTCCCTCATTGGCCTTGCCGTCCTTCCACGGGGTCATGCGCACAACCGTATTGCCGCGCAGCTCTGCGCGAAAACCACAACCCACGCCGCAGTAGGCGCAGGTGGTGGTAACCGTATGCTCGGGAATGCCCTGCTCGATAATACTGTTTTCAGTGAGCGTGGCCGTGGGGCACGCGTCGACGCAGGCGCCGCAGGAAACACATTCCGAGTCGATAAAATCAACGCCCCCGGCGCTGACAACGGAATCGAAGCCGCGTCCCTCGATGGTCAGGGCAAAGGTGCCCTGTGTTTCCTCGCAGGCTCGCACGCAGCGCGAGCACACAATGCACTTTGCCGGATCAAAGGTGAAATAGGGGTTGCTGGAATCCTTGCTCGCCGCCAGATGGTTGGCGCCGTCAAAGCCGTAGCGTACATTGCGCAGTCCCACCTCTCCGGCGGTGTCCTGCAACTCGCAGTCACCGTTGGTGGCACAGGTGAGACAGTCCAGCGGGTGATCGGAAATATACAGCTCCATCACCCCACGACGCAGTTTTGCCAGCGCCGGGGTTTGTGTCTGCACCTGCATGCCCTCTTCGACAGGTGTTGTGCAGGATGCGGGAAAGCCCCTGCGGCCAGCTATTTCAACGAGGCATACCCGACAGGACCCGAAGGGCTGCAGCGCATCCGTGGCGCACAGTTTTGGCACCTTCACACCCACCAGCGCTGCCGCGCGCATCACCGATGTACCGGCAGGTACCTCCAGCGTCACGCCATCCACGGTCAATGACACCTGCTCTGCAGACTGCGCGGCAGGCGTACCAAAGTCCTTTTGCGGTTCGTAATAGTGCAACATGACGCTAAGCCTCAGTTGAAGTCCTGTGGAAAGTGCCGCAACGCACTGCGCACCGGATGCGGCGTAAGCCCTCCCATAGCGCACAAAGAGGCTGCCTCCATGGTGTCGCAGAGGTCGTGCAACAGGTCGATATTCTGCTCGGGCTCTTCCCTGGCAATGATGCGGTCAATCACTTCAACCCCGCGCACCGAACCGACACGGCAGGGGGTGCATTTGCCGCAGGACTCCTGCGCACAGAAGGCC